>JABAOH010017975.1_pt2 | contig 15765 bp, 12 predicted proteins | sample 7062181 | NCBI WGS metagenome assembly JABAOH01 (sample SAMN14538630, study PRJNA623070) | marine sediment metagenome | biome: marine biome [ENVO:00000428]; feature: marine pelagic biome [ENVO:01000023]; material: deep marine sediment [ENVO:00002113]; isolation source: pool of 5 deep marine...
GTGGTAACTGCTGGAGACGGGGCGATGGCTCTGTTGGCGCAAGATACGCTCCGCACAGTCTACGATCGCGTAAACGCGAGTGAACGTTACAGTTCTACTGCAGGCCGCATGCTTGGACCTACGCCTTTTTCGTATGTGGCGAGTCTCCCGGTACTGTTGGCTACTGAAGACGTCTCCGTCCACGTACTGGCAGGATCCTACGGATCGGAAGCTGCGTTAGCGGTCGAGTTTGGTCGCCGGCAAAAGGCATTCATTTTAGCGGGTACCGATGATGCTCAGTCTCAAGCTATCTTGTACGCGACAGCTGAGCATCCGCTGATCGGGGAGGAGCTTTTCGCCGGAGGGGCCTATCTAAACGTGGGTCCAGTACACCGTGCGAGCTTACGGGTACAAGACATGATGCGCTTTTTGATCATTGCGTTGATCCTCTTGGGAACCGTCGTTCAGACCCTACGCACGTTGGGAGTGTTTTAGTGAAAGTCGGCGCGTACTTGCTGTGGACCGCAGCCGCCGTGGGGGCAGGCCTGTTCGTGCTCTTAGGGTATTTCATTGATCAGGAGGTGATTCTGGGGTTAAGACTCATCCTCCTGCGCTGGGCGGTTTTCCTTGCGGCGGCAGCACTGTTTCTGGGCCTGCTGAATATCTTGTCGGTGCACATCAGCAAAGTCCGCGACATGGAGACGGGATGGCCATACAGTGGAGTGTTGGTCCTGGCTTTCGTCGTGACCCTCTTCTTTGGTTTGGGGTTCGGTCCTGACAGTGCGGTCATGATCATGGTTTTTAATTATGTTCACCTCCCGGTCGAGACCAGTTTGATGGCTTTGATCGCTATCTCCCTATCTATTGCGGGAATTCGCATTATCACCCTACGACGTGATTTTTTCAGCCTCGTGTTTGTCGGGACGGCGATTCTGATCTTACTTGGGACCGGGCCATGGCTTAGGGCAAGTGGAGGCGACTTCTCACTAAACGTGATTAGAGCCCGGAATTGGATTGCCCAAGTCGCGGCAGCCGGCGGCGCACGAGGGATTCTTTTGGGTGTGGCGTTGGGAGCCATCGTCACCGGGCTACGAGTTTTGATCGCGGTTGATCGACCGTACGGAGACTGATCCAATGGCTGAGAAACGCTGCCCGATGTGCAGCAAATCAAATCCTGAAGAGGCGGAGGTTTGTGCCTTCTGTCAGGCGCGCTTAAAGCCCCTCATTGTGGATCAACCTGCTGAAGGCCTGCCAGATGTTCCTCGGGACGAACCGGAACCTGAGGCCGCCCCGGATGCGGACTCGGGGGAGGACTGGTTAGCGCGCATGCGCGCTGGCGCGGATGCCCGAGCGGAGGAAACAGAGAGGGAAGACGTCGACGCAGCAGGGGATTCTCCCGATTGGTTGGGCCGCTTGCGTCATGCTGAAGTCGACCGTGATGAAGGTCCACCGGAGGGTGAGATACCGGACTGGGTGTCCGAAGCCGGTACCGGCGAGTTGATGGCTCAAGAACCTCTTGAAGAGGCTAAAGAGGTGCCGCAGTGGCTCTCTCGCATTAGGGAACGTGAAGCCGAAGATACGGTACCGCGCGAAGAGCTTCCTGAGCCGGAAGGGGATCAATGGTTATCCCGTCTCAGAGACAGGGGCGATCAAGAGCTCGAAGACGAGCCGGTTGAAGCGCCTGCTTTCGACTACCCGGAAGAGCAAGTCCTCGAAATCGAAACACCAGAGGCGCCCGTAGAAGAAGGCGAAATCCCCGATGTCGATCTTCCGTGGCTGAGTGCTTTTGAAGCTGAGGAGGAAGTGGCACCGGCGGAAGACATGGCAGGGCAAGCCGAAGCGGAAGCGGAGGCGGTGTCTCTTCCATCCGTAGATGAGTTCGAGTGGCCGGAGCCGGAAGAGAAACCGGAGATCCCGCCTTTGGATCAAGTTGTTCCCGAACCGGCGATTCCCGAGTCCGATCAACTCGAGCAGGCTCTGGAGCCCTTGGAAATACCTCATGAAGCGGAACCGGAGGAGCCGGCGGTTACACCCGAAGCGCCCGTCACTCCGGAGGAGGTAGGTGCGCCCTATACCCCGGCACTCATCTTCGAGCGAGATGAGGAACCCCTTAGGCCACAAGCAATGGAAAGCTTCGATGACATCGATTTGCCGGACTGGTTGGTAGAGATGCGGGAAGCCCCGGCACCGCTATCAACGGCGGAGGAGATCGGGGATGAAGGCCTTGCTCCTGCGACGCTACCTTCCTGGCTCGAAGCGATGCGCCCCATCGAAACATTTCGCTCCGTCGTGGAAATCGAATCTGCTGAGGATCAAGTGGTGGAGTCGGCGGGTCCGTTAGCCGGTCTACGTGGTGTTTTGATGGCGGAGCCGGTCGTGGCGATGCCGCGCGCCGCTGCAGGGGGTGTGGCAAGCCTTGAGGTGACGGAGCGTCAATATGCGCAAACCCAGTTGTTACAACGCATCATAGAGGATGAGGAGCGCGAGCGACCTGTGTTTCCGACGCGGCGCACGCCCATGCCTCTCTTGCGTTGGATCGTAAGCCTGGTTCTCGTTTTATCCGTTTCGTTACCTTCCATTTTTACTTCAGCATTTTCAGGCACCTTCGCGTTGCCAAGCTTGGTGCCGAGCGACTTGGGCCCATTGTATGCGGTCGTTGAAAGCCTCCCTGTCGAAGTACCGGCACTTGTCGTTTTCGATTACACACCAGGATACAGCGGAGAATTATCCGCCATCGCGGGGGCATTCTTGGAGCATCTCATCGGCCGAGGTGTCGCCGTGGCGATGGTTTCTACCACGCCCACAGGCCCTCCACTGGCCGAGGCTCTTCTCAACCAGTATGGCGAAAATGGCACGGATTATATTAATCTAGGCTATTTGTCCGGTGGACCGGCAGCGGTCCAAGTGTTTGCGGTTGCTCCGCGTGAGGCAATACCGAAAGGATTTTTGCTACCGCAGGAATGGGAGATTCAGTCTGGGTGGCAGTCTGATTTATTGAGGGGCGTTAATCGATTATCAGACTTTGGTATGGTCGCAGTAATCACGGCAGGAACGGACAGCGCTCGTACTTGGGCAGAGCAAACACGCGCTTGGATGGGGGACACACCGCTGGTCATGATATTGAGCGCGGGAGCAGAGCCTCTAGTGCGTCCCTACTATGAGACGACGCGCCCGCTGGTGCATGGCATCCTTACAGGCATGCCTGCTGCGGTTGCATACGAGCAACAGGTTAACGGAATTGCGCAAGCTGCTAGAACGAAGTGGGATGCATTTGGCATGGGAATGCTGGCCGCGATGCTGCTTCTTCTTGGGGGTGGAGTTTATGGTGTGGGAGTTGCCTTGTATCGGTATGCTGTGAAGAAGGCGAGGGGTGAGGAGGAATGACGGAGCTATCCGTTTTCGATCTAGCAGGAACCATCATCTCAGCTTTACTAACCGTGATGATCTTTACCTACCTGCTGGGAGATAACTTCTTCTTTCGTCTCGCGACGTATTTGTTCATCGGTGTCGCCGCAGGATATGCAGGTTCTATTGCCTGGCATAACGTGCTATGGCCAGGACTGTTCCAGCCTCTTCTGACGAGAAAGTTAGGCGAAATCTTTGAACCCACGAGTGTTGTGACCCTCATTATTCCCTGGTTGTTGGTCTTGCTCTTGTTATTAAGGATTTCACCTATAGGCTCTCGTTATGCGGGACTACCGATGGCACTTCTTGTTGGCGTGGGAGCCGCAGTGATCGTTGGTGGGGGCATTACTGGGACGCTGATCCCGCAATCGATAAACGCCATGGAAACTCTCGATCCTACAGCTCAGGCACCACTTACAGGGGAGGGTGGATTGGAACGCTTCACCGATGTGCTTGTTATGCTACTAGGAACGATCAGCACACTGGTGTACTTTCGCTTCAGCGCCAAACGCGAGCTCACGGGTGAGGCCCGGCGCACCCTTCCAACTGCGCTACTCGCAGCTTTTGGGCGGTTTTTCATTGCGGTGACCTTTGGTGTGATGTATGCTGGTGCCATTGCGGCGAGCATTGTTATCCTGACGGACCGCATTCAGTTCCTCCGGGATGTGATATCCCTTCTTGTGGGCGTCGTGGCGGGGGCATGAGTTCGATCCTTGATGCTGAAAGTCTGTTGGCGATTGACGTCGGCAGCGTGAACACGCGTGCGGCGTTATTTGACGTCGTCGACGGACATTATCGTCTCGTAGCGACGGGGCGTGTTCCTTCTACTGCGGGCGCACCTCTCTTCGACATTAGTGAGGGCGTGCGCATGGCGTTGGATCAAATTCAAAAGATCACCGGTAAACGCCTCATCGATGAAAATGAATCGCTGATCATGCCGGTGAAGAGTGACGCGGTGGGCGTGGACACATTCGTAGCTACAACGACAACGGGACCCAATGTGCGCACTGTCCTTGTTGGCCTCATGCCGGGCGTCTCGATGGAAAGTGTACGCCGTTTGGCGGCTATGAGTTACCTGGACGTCGTCGAGGAGATCAGCCTCATGGATCGCAGGAGGGACGAGGAACAGATCGACGTCATCCTCTCAGCGCGACCAGATGTGATCATGGTGGCTGGCGGGACGGACGGTGGTGCGCAAGACTCGATCCTGAGGATGATGGAAACCGTGGGATTAGCCGCAAGCTTGCTTCCCCCGCAACAGCAACCTCGAATCATCTACGCTGGAAACCGCAGGCTGGTCGAAGAGATCATTGCCCGATTTGGGAGGCGGCTCACCATAATCCCAACTGCCAACATTCGACCGAACCTGGAACAGGAAGAGCTCGGTCCTGCTCGAAAGCGTCTGACGGAAGCTATCGCCGAGGTTCGTTCAGCGAGAATCGTGGGTTTTGATTACCTGGAGCAGTGGTCCGGTGGCCATTTTTTGCTCACGGCCGATGCCTTCGGTCGGGTAATTCGTTACCTCAGCTTGATTTATAGTCCGGAGAAAGGAGTTCTCGGAGTCGATCTGGGGGCCAGTCAAGTGACGATTGCCGCGGCGTTCGATGGCAAGCTCAACGTTTCCATTCAAGCCGACATAGGTATGGGGACATCCTTAACCGGTCTTCTGGAACGCAGTTCACTTGAGGAGATCAAGCGCTGGTTGCCGATCGAGGTGCTCGACTCTCAAATTCGTGATTACATTTTCAATAAGGCCTTATATCCTGCCACGATCCCAGCAGAGATTGAAGAATTGCATCTAGAATTCGCTTTGGCCAGGCAGGTTCTTCGTTCGGCGTTGTCGAAGGCGCGCCGGGGTTGGGAAAGTGATGGGCGGGTGTACTCCTCGGTATTGATGCCGCAGCTTGAACCTATCATCGCAAGTGGGGCCGTATTTGCGAATGCTCCAAAACCCGAATTCACCGCGTTGATGCTCTTGGATGCCGTCCAACCAACTGGAATTTCCACCTTTGTGCTCGATCCGCACAGTGTGACCTCAGCTCTGGGTGTCACTGCTGGGCCAGTACCGATCCTTACGGTTCAAGTGCTTGAATCTGGTGGTTATATAAGTCTTGGCACGGTGGTTGCACCTATTGGTCGCTCGCGGATGGGACGTAGGGTTTTACGTGTTCAGCTAGAACGTGAAGGGCGGGCAGAAGATGTCGTGGGGGAAGTTCGCATGGGGCAATTGGTTGTGATCCCTCTTGCTCAGGGTGAACAAGGCCGCCTAACCCTTCGTCCGGAGAGGGGTATCGATGTTGGCTTTGGAAGTCCTGGTCGGGCTGGGACGTTACGCGTGACCGGAGGTACGGTGGGGTTAATCATTGATGCTCGTGGCCGTCCTTTGGAGCTTCCAAAAGACGCAGGTCACCGACGCGAACTCAACCAGAAGTGGTTATGGGATATCGGAGCGATGGAATGAGGTTCTGGCATCGTCCTTGCAACCATAGGGGCGTGACGAGATGAGTACAATGTTCCTCTCCCCGGTTACGCATGTCGCCCCTATGGTCACCATCCGCCGTGAGCGGGAGTTACCGGTGCCCGGTGCGGTTTTGGTCGGCATTAATGAAAAGGTGCAAGCCTCTCACGTTGTTGCTGAGGCGGCTCCGACGCCACAACATTACTTCCTTGATGTCGCCCGCGGTCTTGGCATTCCGGTGCGTCGTGTACCTCAGTATGTGGTGCGCCAACCCGGCGATAGAGTTGAAAGAGGGGATGTGATCGCCGGGCCGGTAGGGCTAACACGGAGGACGATCCGTGCGCCGGCCAATGGGCGTATCATGGCTATCACACGAGGACGAGTGTTATTTGAAGTACGTGCGCAGCCGTTTGAGTTACGCGCTGGATTTCCGGGCAGGGTGATTGCCACGGATGGTGTCCAGATGATAACCCTGGAGACCACTGGCGCATTGGTCCAGGCAGCATGGGGAAATGGAAGGCAGGATTTCGGAGTCATGCGTTTGGTAGGGGAAGATGTGGACAGCCGACTCCAGACCGGTCAGCTTGATCTCAATCTGCGCGGTGCGGTGTTGGTCGCCGGGATCTGTGATCATCCGGCGCCACTGCAACAGGCAACGGAGCTTGCTGTTCGAGGAGTGATTTTGGGGAGCATTCTCTCCGAGTTGATCCCTGTGGCACAAAATCTACCCTATCCTTTGGTGATCACCGAGGGATTTGGTGAGCGGGCGATGAACTTAGCGGCGTTCAGCCTACTGAGCAGTCACGCAGGGCGTGAGGTGGCCATTGATGCCCGGCCTGCGCGCCCCTATCATCGCGAGCGACCGGAAGTGATTATCCCGCTGCCTTCAAATCGCCCACAAGAACTCCCAGATGAGATCATTCCACTTGCCCGCGGTGTGAGGGTGCGTATACTTCGCCCCCCTCACCGAGGGAGAGTAGGAAAGGTGCGCGAATTGTTGCCACGCGCGAAAGTTTATCCTAGTGGCGTTCGTGCAGCCAGTGTTGTGGTTGAACTTGACCGAGGTGGCACAATTTCCGTGCCCATAGAGAATTTGGATGTGCTTCAATAAAACCCATCACCGGCTTTCTGTGCGCAACCCCGAGGGAGGCCGCTTGCCGGTCTTCAGAGTGAGGAGTATGGACAATGGCAGAAGACTTTGAGGTGGCTGGCTTATTGCCCGGAGAGACTTCCAACCGCACGTTCGTTATCGCTGCGGTGGGGTTGGGAGCGTTGCTGATCTTGAGCATGGTGTGTCTTGCATTGTACGCATTGGTTCTGGCGCCGAGACAACAAGCGGCTCGGGAGACACAGGCCGCCGAGATCGTGCTCCAAAACACACAGGTGGCAGCAACTCAAACCGCAGAAGCCGCGGGCATAACCCCGACGGTCGAGGCTTCTCCCACGGCGAGCGAGACCCTAGCCCCCACGGCAACCGTCACACCAACGCAAGTGGTAGTTCTTCCTACGAATACGCCGACGCCTTTCCTTACCCTGCCGACTCTCGAGCCGATGACAGCCACGGCTGCCGCGCAGGCGACACTGGACGCAGAGTTAGGTGGTGCCACTCCAACCGCCACCGCCTTGCCCACCGCTGGCTTCGCAGATGAAGCAGGGATGCCGTTGTTGTTCCTCCTTGGAGGTGTGTTGTTGGCTGTCATTTTCATTGCGCGTGGCTTGCGCGTCCGCACATCCGTCGGTTGAGACGTCGTATCTTCTTCTAGCCATTAGGTTGACAATCATGCAGGGTCAATATACGATTGACCCTGTATTCTTATTGGGCTTCATAATGCCAAAATTGTCGATCTTATTCTCTTCTTTGGCACACCAATTGTTAGATGATTTAGCGGCGAGAAATTGTGTAGCCATCACCGGTTTGAGCAACAGCGGGAAATCTACGCTGATGCGAAGCCTGGCGACACCTGAAGCCGAAAAGGTTTTTTGGCAGTCTGGGGATCGCCACGGGTTCTTGATCTATGTAGACTGCAATCGCGCCGTGTCGATCTCTGCACAAGCTTTTTACGAGGTAGTGTTACGTACAGTCTTGGAGCGGTTGGCGGATAAGGTCTCTCAAGATCTAGTCACCGATTTACGCAAATACTACGAATCTGTCACTGAGGCCGAATCAGCCTTCGCAGCTTCGCTGTCTTTCAATCTCGCGTTGAGCGATTTGTGTGAACAACTGGAAGGCAACTTGTGCCTGCTCCTAGATGAGTTTGACGAGATCTACGCCTCTCTGGATGAACGGGCGTTGCTCAACTTGCGTGCCCTTAGAGATCGCTTCAGTGATCGGCTGGCATATGCGACTGCCACTTTACGTAGCTTACCGGAGTTACGTGGCCGCCCTTTCGAAGGTGAATTCGCTGAATTGTTCTCACGTTTCACCTACAATATGCCGTTGCTTACGGATGACGAGTCCAGACAATTGCTCAAGCAATTACAGTTGGAATCGCTGACAGGGAAGCGGCAGTCAATGTGCGTTCGATTGGCAGGTGGCCATCCTGGCATTTTAATTGCCACAGCGCAGGTTCTGACAGCATTTTCTCCTGAAACGGAAGAAGATACCGCCTGGCTTGTCAGCCGTGAACCGCAGCCTCGTGCTGAATGTCTCAAGATCTGGGACCAACTCACCGAAGATGAACAAGCAAGTCTGACCGCGTTAGCCGTCGATCCCCAAGCCGGACTTCCAGTTCAACAAATTCGTCACTTGGAGGGGCTGTCACTGATTCTAGAAGGTCAGATCTTTTCGCCAGTCTTTGCAGACTTTCTGGCGCGCAAGGCGCGTGGTCCAGAGATCGAGTCTCAAGGGGTTTATTTGGATCCCGATTCGGGCGATGTGTGGGTTGATGGCATTCGCATCCCTGTATTGACGGATTTGGAGTTTCGCTTGCTTGCACTTTTGTACGAGCGTCGTGATAAATTGACAGACAAGTACCGCATTGTCACAGCAGTTTGGGGGGAAGATTACCTGGGGGAAGTCGATGACGCACGAGTAGAGAAATTAGTCAGTCGTTTGCGAAGTAAGATTGAGACCGATCCAGCAGAGCCTCGTTATCTGGTCACGCAACGTGGACGCGGATATAAATTGCTCTCAGTTCCGCGGTTACAATAACTCATTCTACACACGACAGACATATGGCGTTGAGTTGAAGTGCTCGCATTAGTCGGATAAAGCCCTCGCTCAATTCCCGTCTCTACTATGAATGCCTCTCCGCACACATCTAATCATCGCAATTGGAACTCTCAAGGCAGGTCGTTTTTCCCGTGCAAGGAGCGGTCCTGGACGGTGTCCCACATAGCTGCATCAAGCTTGCGCTCGAACTGCGATTAATGCAAACTACTGTCGTCTTGATGGATCGTTTGATGCCCTTTCTGATTTGGCGTTTCCGAGTTTGTGCGTAATCGCAGTGGCGGTTTCTGTCTTCGGATAGTTGGTCGTAGGTTGCACGATCGTTTGCAAGTATGCTACATGGAGCGAGGTTGTCGTTGAAATGCAGAAACCCATGATACTCGTCGTGGAGGACAATCTGACCCTTTTGGAGGGATTGAAGGACTTATTAGAGATTGCAGGCTATCGTGTGACCACGGCAGAAAATGGGCGCGAAGCGCTGAAGCTGCTGAACGAAATGACCCCCGACTTGATCATCTCAGACATAATGATGCCCCGGATTGATGGCTATGAATTCCAGGCGAAGGTTCGGCAACGGTCCGAGTTGCTTGGTGTGCCGTTCATCTTTCTCACTGCGCGTGGTGGCAAGGCCGATATTCGCTTGGGAAAGGAACTTGGCGCAGACGATTACATCACGAAACCGTTTGATGAAGAAGATTTGTTGGTAGCAGTGCGATCGAAGCTCTCTCGCTGGGCGGATTTACGGAAGGTTCGGGATGAGCAAATTGAAGAGCTCAAACAGAAGATCCTGCTCACGATGAGTCACGAATTCCGAACGCCCTTGTCTTACATCCTTAATTACGCGGAGATGCTGGAATTAGAGGAGCAAGATATTTCTGCGGAGGAGTATAAGCAGTTCATGAATGGCATCTACAAGGGCGCCACACGCTTGAATCGATTGGTAGAGGATTTCATCCTGCTTGTTGAGCTCGAGACGGGTGAAATGGAAAAGGCTTATCACACTAGGCGGGCCGAGATCTCCGATACAAGCTCTTGGTTGCGGGTGGTGGGTCGTCGCTCACAAGAAGAAGTAGAAGCCAAGGGACTTACGCTAATTCTTGATATCCCGGATGATCTGCCGCCAATCGTAGTGGATGAAAAGTACATTGCTGATGCTATCGCACGACTTCTCGAAAACGCAATTAAATTCTCAAAACCAACGAGCGAGTGGGTGCGACTTGGTGCCGAAGTGCGTGACGATACACTAAGGGTGAGTGTCGAGGACCAGGGTGTTGGCATCCCTGAGAAAGAAATCGATACCCTTTTCAGCGTGTTCCATCAGATCGATCGTGCCAAGCAAGAGCAGCAGGGCACTGGCTCGGGGTTGGCAATTTGCATGGGAATCGTAACCATTCATGGAGGCCGAATTAGCGTCGATAGTGAAGCTGATGTTGGAAGCAAATTTACAATCGAACTTCCATTGAATTAATCGGTAGATTGACAGACCAGCAAATCTACTATCCTTTCCTGATGAAACAAAGCGCAATCCATTATCATCGAATAGGATAATCCCAATACGCAGGCTTGATTATAGCGGTGCAGGTGACGTCTGAGCAATTCTTGTCTATCAATACACACGTTTTATTGACGATCTCTCTCAACAGACGAGGCATCACTATCCTCCCGATGAAAAATTCTGACCCTACTATGACTTCCAACTCCCACCATGGCGAAACTTCGCATGTCGACAGCCTAGCTTTGATTTGTGTGTACTTCGTTTGCACAGATCTTGGAATGGATTGAATCCGTTGTCCATTAAAACAAACCCTGTCCTTCGTCTTTGCTTGGTCGTTGTGTTCGTTACGTTGCTTCTTGGTGTTGCCTGCAGCCGTGCGACGCCTGAAACGCTGGCGCCAGAAGAGATCATCTCTCGTTCTATTGATCGGATGAAGGCATTGTCTGGATTTCATTTTGTCATCGACCGCAGTGGTTCCCCTGCCTTCTTGGATGCTGAGAGTCTGTTAGCGTTTCGAAGGGCTGAAGGTGATTATGTATCACCCGATCGGGCGCAAGCGACGATCCGTGTGATCGCTCCTGGCATCGTTGCAGAAGTGAGCATCGTGAGTATTGGTGAAACCCATTGGGAGACAAACCTTTTCACTGGAGAGTGGGAAAAATTACCGCCGAATTGGGGGTTTAACCCTGCTTCCTTGTTCGATCAGGACTACGGCATTCAGCCGATTCTGGAATCTGATTTGCATGCTCTTGAATACACTGGTCTGGAAAAGCTTGAAGAAATACCTGGCCTGAAATTTTACGCTTTGAGTGGGAAAGTCGCGGGTGAGAAGCTTTATCAGTTGAGCTTTGAGATGATAGGTCCCGAAGTGATGGACGTTCGTTTGTGGATTGAGCCGGAGACCTTCGATCTGCACCGCATGGTCGTGATCGATCCTCAGCCAGGAGAATCGGAACCAACCATCTGGCAGTTGGATTTTTGGAACTTCGATGAGGCGGTTGAAATTGTCCCTCCAGTCCTGGTGGAGGGCGAATCCTGATGGTCGATGGTCCTCGCGAGCCAAATCCGGCGCTTATCCTAGCCTGGATCAGTTTGCCGATATTCATCGGTGCACTGGATCTCACGGTTGTCTCCGCTGTGCTTCCACAGGTAATCTTTGACCTCGAGATCCCAATACAAACAGGCTTAGATGAGGCAGCATGGCTCGTCAGTGGTTATCTTCTTGCATACAGCGTGGCCATGACGTTCATGGGGCACCTATCGGATGTGTTCGGTCGGCGTCGGGTTTATCTGCTCGCATTGATAATCTTCGCGATCGGATCATATCTGGTGGCGGTTACGGAAACGTGGCCGACCGATTTGGCTCTCAGGATCATCTATCGCGTTTCTAGAGGTCGTCCCGATCCCGGGCAGGTTACGCTTGTGATGCTTATCGTCGCGCGCGTGGTTCAAGCTTTCGGGGGCGGGGCGATGGTTCCTGTAGGGATGGCTCTTGTGGGGGATTTATATCCACCAGGGAATAGAGCGAAAGCACTAGGCTTCATCGCCGCAGTCGATACAGCTGGATGGGTAGTGGGGCATCTGTATGGCGGTATCATCGTGCGGTTTTTTGATTGGCGTATGATATTTTGGTTGAATCTGCCCGTATGCCTTTTGGCCTTTATTTTAATCCGGCGCGCTCTGCGTGGGCTAAGGGAGGGCGAGGAAGGAGCGCGGATGGATTGGCTAGGTGCGCTGTTGATCTCCCTCAGCCTTACCGCGCTCAACCTGGCTTTTGGTACTCGTACGGAAACCGGAGGCGTCCGGGATCTCGGGAGTCGCGTCGCACTTCCCGAGTATACATTCCCGATATTGCTTGGTGCCGTGCTTTTCTTGGTGCTCTTCATTCTACGCCAAGCTCGTTTTAAACACCCGCTCGTGCCATTGACTCTTTTCAGACGTCAGAATTTCACTGCAGCGACGATTGCTAATTTCTTGGTCGGTTTCAGTCTATTTATCGCCATCGCTAACGTGCCCTTGTTCATCAACACTTTGATTGCCAGGACACTGGAACAGGGCGCTTGGGACAGTGGTTGGCTTCTCTCCGCATTGACGGTTCCAATGGCGATCACGGCGCTTCCAGGGGGTTGGTTGACCGCTCGCTCTGGCTACCGCTTGCCAGCGGTCTTGGGCTTGCTGACTGCTATCGCAGGATTCGTACTAATGACCCACTGGCAGCTAAGAACAACTTATGCGATGATGGCACCGCAATTGGTCTTAGCCGGTGTCGGATTTGGGCTGACAATCGCGCCCATCGCAGCTGCGGTAGTCGATGCCGCGCCGGAAGGGTATCGAGGAACGGCGTCCGCTCTGGTGATCATCTTCCGGCTTGTCGGGATGACCTTAGGGGTATCGAGCATGACCACGTATGGTCTCCACCGGGCGGATGTGCTTACCGCTCGTTTGCTCCCTCAAGGTGCAGACCTTGTTGAGAGCGTCAGAGTGGGGATGGAGGTCATGGTAAAAGTCATTAATGAGACCTTCCTGATCGCCGGTTTGATCTGTGCACTGGCGATACTCCCGGTCATTCGTTTGGGGAGTAGGATAAAAGGAGTATTTGATGAGTGAGCAAGGATCTGAAATCAAGGATATATTTCAGCGTGATCGCCGTAACCTTTACGTCGCCCTTGGCGTAATAGGGATTGCTTCCGTCGTTCTCATCGTTGTACTGGCGATCGTGTTGTTTGTCGATCCATTTGGCTGGTACCTTCTGGGAATTGGTCGAGTGGATTCGGCTTTGCAAGCCATGCCGGCGGATACCGCGTTTTATTTGCACCTCGATCTTTCNNTCGGATTGACGTTCAGCGAAGACGTGCAACCTTGGATCGCTGATGACGTTGGGATTGGGTTGTATGGTCTCGAGGTCGGCCCGTTTGGCGACCTGGATAGTGCAAATTTCATTCTTGCTGCAAAAACACGCGATTCGGATGCCGCGGATGAATTCCTTGTGAAGCTCAAAGATTCTATCAGCGAAGAAATGGATGAGGTGGTACTGGAGGAACAAGTTCAGAATGTGTTGGTTTATGTGGTTGACGCAATGAGGGAGACTGAAGGCTTCGCTTTTTGCCGCTCGGAGGAACTTGTGCTTTTCAGCAATAACATCGCGGGCATCGAGGTGGCCATCGACGCTCAATCCGGGACATCGCTCGCGGATCATGAAGCGTATCGTGATGCATTCACCGCGCTTCCCGGCGACCACATCATGAATTTTTACCTCGACATGGATTTGTATTTGGAACTCATATCCAGCGTAGCCGGGAGTGTGTATGGCCAGGGGCTCACGGATATCTACGGAGAATCCTTGGTTGGTGTTATGGATTTGAGTGGCGGCGTGTCGGTTGAAGATGTTGGTCTGAGATTGGACTTTGCGGGAATCGGAGACGCGGAAGCTATGTCACAGGGTACCCAGTACTTCAACAAGAAGCCGCGCACCGCGTCCATGGCCTCCGAGGACACACTGGTTTATTTCGTCGGCGGCGGATTGAGTCAGAATGTGGAACGCATGAAAGAGAGTTTAGCGGGAATGCCCGGCATGACGGATTTTGAGGAGTCGATGACACTCTTCGAGATGACCTACGGCTTCGATCCGTTCGATGATTTATTAGGCAGACTCGACGGAGAGTTTGCATTAATCATCACTCCGGGCTCTGAAGGCACATTAGTGGAAGAAATGGATGTTCCCTTGTCTTTCGTGTTTGCTGCCGAAACCAGTGATCCTGATGCACTCCTCGATGTGTCTGAAGCCCTTAGCTCGGCGATGGAATTACAAGGTGCAGGCGAGGCGGAGATGCAGGTTTACGAGCATACCAAGTTGTATGAGCTCGTGGACATGTTCTCAGGAGATCCTGTCATCACGTTCGGAGTCAGTGAAGAGCACTTCTTGATCGGATCCTCTTCCGATGTAATCAATGGATTGTTCGAAGAAAAAACACCCCTTTCCAGGAGCGATAGGTATCGAGAGGTCTGGAGGGAGTTTCCGGGAGGAATGGCACCTCTGGTCTATATCGATCTCGAGAACCTAATCGCCAACATCCGTGAGAATATGTCGTCCGCTGCTCGCGATCGTTTCGACCAGGATGCAGGGAAGATCTTGAATCCAATGCTGTTCTTCGCTGCGGCGAAAAGCTCCGTCCAAGATGGTGTGGCGAAGTCGACGATGATTTTATTCGTCGAGATGGAATGACCTGCGCTCCAAATATCGCCTGCAGGGACAGAAGTTCCTTATTAATGAATCGAATACCATTTTCAAGAAAGGCGGGATTATCGCTTTTGGGGCGATGCATTGCACGTTGGGGTTATGCTTCGTAGATCAGATCTATGTGAAACAGAAGGGGTAGGGGATTGATGTTTTCATCTCATGTGGACTTAGAGCAAGCTCGCACAGCGGTGCGACGCCTCTGGCCGATTATGTTCATTTCCTTGAGCACGGCCGGGTGCTCGTATTCTCTCGTAGCCCGGGATGCGTTGTTGGAAGAGTTCGTTCAGCGTTTCGGCCCTGCACAATTGCCCTTGCGCGCTTTGGCTATCGTTGGTGGTGTGGCCTTGCTGTTCGTGGGGTGGAAAATCTATCGCTTCGTTGTGGCATTGCCAGGTTTCTTTGTCGGAGCTGTCCTTGGCGCTCAAATTGGGTATCAACTGAGTCACAGTGGGTGGATCGCGCTCATCGCTTGTGTGCTCGTTGGAATTCTCGGAGTTTGGCTCGCATTAGGGCTTCACGATTTGGCGGTCTTCGCCATCGGAGCGCTTGGGGGAACCTTTCTGGCTGGGAGCCTTTGGGCAATGTCCGCAGCGACACCGGTACCATTGTGGCTCGAAGTTGTTGCTGGCATCGTGGGGGGAGTGTTACTTCTAGCGATGGCCAGGACCTGGATGATGCTTCTTTCCGCGGCAGTTGGCGCCACTATGCTGGTATGGGGGATTCAAGAGAATGTGCTTTGGATTCTTGTGTTCTTTGTCCTGGGAATTGGCGTGCAATTTGGCCTCTCACGCGCGTTGGGTGAAAAGGCTTTCGAAGAGCAACAGGAGTCGCCATAATCAAGACATTGAATGTTTGTGAGGAGGGAAATGGTTAGCACGAAGCGGAAGCCATGGGACATCTTCGGGAATGAAGGGATCATCCAGCCAGATTGCCTTAACGTCGTGAAGGTAGTCGCTTGCTGAAGTCCAATTACGAATATGCAATGGAAAGCGAGTCATGTAGACGCAAACCCCCGTAAGACC
>JABAOH010021122.1_pt2 | contig 15764 bp, 11 predicted proteins | sample 7062181 | NCBI WGS metagenome assembly JABAOH01 (sample SAMN14538630, study PRJNA623070) | marine sediment metagenome | biome: marine biome [ENVO:00000428]; feature: marine pelagic biome [ENVO:01000023]; material: deep marine sediment [ENVO:00002113]; isolation source: pool of 5 deep marine...
ATATACTTCTCCTTTTCCTGGGGAGAAATCCTGAAGGAGATGAAGGGGAGCGGTCGTCCGCCGAGACTCCATGAAGACACCGGCTTGTAATCCGGGGAAAAGAACCTCAGGGTGTGCCCTTCCCACATGTGGGCCGCCGGGGTCATGGCGACGACGGCCCGGAAAGAGCTATTTCGGGAGGCCGCGAGAAGGGCCGCTTCGCCTCCTTTGGAACCCCCTAGTAATCCGAGCCCTCCTGCTTTTACCTTGGGTTGAGCCTTCATCCAGGCTGCGGCCCGGTCAAAGTACTCGAGGGGAATCTCAACAAGCTCCTGGGGCAGGCTTTGATACCCGAACCAGGCCAATGACAAAGCCGCGAAGCCGTTGGCGGCTAAGGCCTGGGCCCACCCTTCGAACAGCCCACCCTCTGATCCCCCGAGGATGATGACTCCAGGGAACGGACCGCCTTCCGCCGGATAGTATAGAAAACCTCTCAGGCCGTCTTGTTCAAGAGGGACGCGGACCAAGGCTTCGCCCGGCCTTTGAAAGACGCAACGGAACCTGGTCGTGGCCGTGGTCCCAATGGAATTCGTGGCCGTCAGGTCCACCATCCAGCCGTTGATCCTGTCATGGCGGTAGGCGACGGGTTTCTTGGGGTCGGAGTTGGTGGCTTTCATGGACCAGAGTAGCCCGAAGATGTCCGCCTCAGCGTAGCCGCCTGAGACAGGCGTCTGGCGTTCCACGTTGACCGCTCCTGACGCGTCGGCTTGGAAGACGGCTTCCGAGGCCCAAAGAATCCTGCGCGCGTCCGTGGAGGCAGCTTTCAGCGTCACCCTTTCTCCGGGCTGAAGGCCCGTGACTTTCCAGGAAAAGGGCTCTCCGTAGAGAGCCACGGAGGGAGTGGCGATGATCTTCAGTTTCTTCGCTGTAGCAGCACAGGCGATCCAGCCAATTCCCAAGGATAAGCCCAGCAGGAACACAGCTGTGAATAGCAATCGTTTATTCATAGCGAATCTCCTTTTTTACTTCGTTTTTTGAGCTTCGATCCCACGAAAGACCAGGTTCAGGAACTCGTCCGAATCAACTGTGAGGGGCTTCCTTGGAACCCGGGTTTGACGGATCCTGTTATCCAGGTACCCTTGGGTGGCGTCCCAGAGGTAAAGAAAAACCCGCTTCTCGTCCTTTAATTCGAGATCGCCGGACTCGATAGCCCGCCGGATACCGTGGAACCAGGATTGATAGACTTTGAAACGGGTTCCCCCCAGGCGCTCATACATGATACCGTCTTCCATTTCGAATGAGACGAGATCCGAAAACAACCTGAACATTTCGGGCCGTTCGGCGCAGAAGATGATGTATTCCTTGACCAGAGACTTTAGCAGGTCGAGGGGACGGTCGCCGCTATCCGCTTTGGCTTTTTCGAACCGTGCCGCAAGATCCCTGTAGGTCTCAGCTGCGATCGCTCTGAGAAGTTCCTCTTTGTTCTGGAAGAACCTGTAAATCGTGGTCGGGGAATAGTCGATAAGGGCGGCGATTTTCCTCATTGAGACGCTGGCATAGCCCTGCTCTGCAAAAACCTGCAGAGCTGCACTTAGGATCTTTTGCTTCAACTGGGCTCTTTCTCTAGATTTCCTGTCTTTGATACTCATGTTGTGCCTGTAAATATAACGCCGTTATTTATCTTAACAGTGTTATATACGAAAATCAACAATAAAAAGTTCCAAGCCATTCTATAAAAAGAAAAAAAATGTCGGCGCTGTTCTTCGATCCCCGGTTGCCTGATCCCTTCTCTATGGCCACCGCGTCCCGTGGATATCCAATTTGTGACGGAATCCTAGGCCGGATTTTTCTGAACTGTCACAATTCGCTCAGAGAAGAATTCGAAGCTCTCTTGCAGATACAGAGAGTGCTCAGTGAGTATCCCCATATAATAGCGCTCCTCGGGCTCATAACCTGAAGGTTGTTGGTTTAAATCCAATCCCTGCAATCATCCCCATCAAGCCTTCCTGATCTCTAAGTGTAAGAAGCACAAAAAGAAGAAAAAGCAGAGTAAATAAGGGATTACCCCAGTAGACTGTCCAGAATCAGGCGTTTGGATTATCGAAGCTTTTTGAAATTTTTATAGATTTTTCTAGATTCTTGACAAATTATGGTCACAGTTTGGTTACAGTTTTGAGATTAAGAGTTACTTTCAGACATAACTTCAAAGGTTAGAGAAGTCCAATAGCTTTCCCATTCATGAGTTGGTTTTTTAACCCATTCCATATGAGTTAGCCTGATGACATATGGCCCAGTTTTTATCAGCGGGATAGAGGCTTGTCCTGATTCATCTGTCTTTGTTGAGCCGGCAAACTCTTCCCCCCGTCCTGGATAGCTCCAAGCAATCTCTGCATTCGGAAGTGGTTTTCTTTGGAAAAGCACCAAAACTTCCAACTCATCTCCTTTTTTCAATTTGTAGGGATTTACCTTAGGGACGATTTCGATGGGAAGACCTGTTGGTTTTGTCGGAGAATCGTCCATTTTATTTCCGACTTGGATGACTGTCTTTGGATATTTCGAATAATACTCGACTGCGTCTTTATCAAGAATTCCTTCTTTTTTCCGAAGCGCATAAATATGAGGGAGGCCGTCCGCCAGCAAATACTCGTTGAACTCTTTTCCCGTTAATTGGATCTCTTTGGGTTTCAAAGCCGCCACGATGACATACGTCCCTGGTTTTTCAAACGAACAATGCGCCACTAGAGAATGCCCTTGTTCGGCGAATTCATTGATATTTTTTTCTCCGGATATCCCGACAAGCTTGAACAGATCAATTCTATCTGGAGTCACTGCGCTGAGACTGTTCGGGAAGTCCATTCCAGTGTTAGCCAGAATGGTCAACGAATCACCTGGGGCAATCTTGAATTTTTTCGGAACAAGCCAAAAATCATGGGCCGACACCCTGATAAAGACAACGGCAAAACCAACAATGACCAGGAATGTCAATGTTGTCTTTCTCATACTTTCCTCCAAAAATTCGATAATCTTCAGACCGGTTAAATATTCTTGGTGAACTTCTCTTTCACTCTAGCACATCTCTTTTGCTGCTACAAACCGATTGTCTTATTAGTCGCCGATGTGCGCTCCGGAGGGGGAAATTCAATGCATAGAGAAGTTTGTAGAATATGAACAATATTTTTAGTCGAGTCAGCATTGACTCCTGCCCAGTGTTGAGCAGAAAGATTGGGAATTCCACTCTGCTCACTAAAAAAAAGAGCGGATCACGAGTGCCGTGTGCCTTGCCATACGGCATCGGTTGGTTTATAAAAAAAGTGGAGACTGTCGCTAAGAAAATCTGGCATCGAGTTTGACTTCATTTAACGACGGACACTCAATCATTTTTTCCTTCAAGTGGCTGGCCGATAGATTTTTCCAAAGCAGCGATAGCGAGTCGGTAGTTGAATAGCGCGTCAACATAGGAGGTTTGGGATTCGATCAAGGTTCTGCGGGCATCGATCAGTTCGAGGCTACTGATATCCCCTTCCTTATAACTGTACAATAACATATTGTAGACCTCTTCGGTTTGTCTCAGGATCTCTTCTTCGAACATCTCGATCTGGCTAGTGGCGGCTACCGCATTAAGATAGGCGTCTTCAACCTCCAACGCAATGGCGTTTTCCAGGTGTTCGAGATCCTTTTGGAGAGCCCTAATATTGGCGTTGGCTTCTGCGATCTCTCCCTTGGCAGGCTGCCAGAAAAAAAGAGGGATGTTGATGGAAAGAGTGAAATCCCACCAATTTCCTTCTCCTTCCATTTTGTGACGGTTAATCCCAATTTCAAAATCGGGGAGATAGGTCTGGGTCGCAAAGCTTTTCTGGAGATTCTGTCGTTCCAGAGAAAAACGGATCTTTTTCATCTCCGGGCGGAAGGATAGAGCCCGTTGTTTTAAAGTTCCTAAATCGAGATCAATCGGTTTGGCCTTGAGTTCCCCAATGACTTCGAGAGGCTCATATTTCCTGCGGGCCATCAGATAATTGAGGTTGGCTTTAGCCAGCTGGACTTCGTTGTGAATCCTGCGTAAAGCGTTTTCAGCCTTCGCGACTTCCACTTGGGCACGCAGCACTTCGACTTTGGCGACGTCGCCCGATTCGAATTTGAATTGGGCTTTTTGAAGAAAATCCTTGGAGAGTTCCAGGTTCTGCTGTGCATATTTCAGGTTCTCTTGCGACAACAGCAAGCTGTAGAATGCCTGTTTGACCAGGAACACGATATCCAGCTTGAGCTGATCGATCTCCTGCAGTAATTCTTTAGATTCTTTGCTGGCAATCCTTCCCCTCAGGATCTGTTTGGAAGGGAATTCAAAGTGCTGGCTTATGCCGAAGTACCATTCTCCTGCATTAGAGAAATCGAAAAGTTTATCCTGAAGATCTGAATCCCAATTGAGGGAGGGCTGAGCAAAAGCCCTGGCCTGTTTGACACGTGCGAGAGAGGCTTGGTGCTGCTGCAGGGAGGATAGGATCAGAGGATTATTTTGCAGGGCGATATGGGTGCATTCCTGCAGTGTAAGAGCCTCTTCTTGTGTTTCCTGAGCATGGAGCTGCGGTATCAGGTAAATGCAATAAAATAAAAGGATTATGATCTTTTGTGATTTCATGGGGCCTCCTCATGATTTAGGCAAAACACGGTTCAGGAACCTATTTTTTTTATTTTCATGGGAAAAACTGAGGTAGAGGGAAGGCAGCACGATCAGGGTTAATAGAGTGGACGAAACGAGACCGCCGACCACGACGATAGCGAGAGGTCTTTGGATTTCCGAGCCGACTCCTGTGGAAATAATGAGTGGAAGCAATCCGAAGGCAGTAGTGATGGTGGTCATGAGCACAGGTCGGAGTTTGGAAATAGAACCTTCGATAACAGCTTCTTTTAGGGCCAGGCCCTTTTTGCGAAGAAATTCGAAACGGGAGATTAGCACCAATCCGTCGGTGAGAGCTATTCCAAAGAGTGCGATAAATCCGATAGAAGAAGGGATGCTCAGGATGCCGCCGAATATGAAGAGGGCAATAACACCTCCGACCAAAGCGAGGGGTATGTTGAGCATAACCAGAAGAACGTTTTTCATCGAGTGGAACAGGCTGAAAAGCATCAGGAGAACTGCGAGCAAAGTGAGGGGGATGACGATGGAGAGGCGGCGATTGGCGGCCTGCTGGAGTTCAAATTGGCCGCCCCACACGATGTAGTATTCCGGAGGAAGATCAACCTGCTCGGCGACAAGCTTTTTGGCATCCGCAACAAAGGAACCGGGATCCCGCCCGGTGACATTGCATCTCACGGGGAGAAGCCTGTGGGAATTTTCTCGGCTGATTTGCCTATATCCAGTGATTGGTTTTATTTCATTTTTTAAGAGATCCGAAAGCAGTATAGTCGAACCATCGGGTTTTTTGATCAGCAGGTTATTGATGGATTCGACGCTGTTGCGGTAATCTTCATCGTATCTGACGAAAATGCCGAATCTTTTATCGCCTTCGAAGACCTCGCCCAAGATTTCCCCCCCGATAGCATCATGGATGGTATGCTGGACGGAGAGTTTATCCAGGTCGTGGCGGGCAAGTTCCTGCAAGTTCAATTCTATATTCAGCTGGGTTTGGCCGGCGATCGGATCGATAAAGACATCAGCGGCGCCTTTGACTTCTTTGAGCGAATTTTCGATTTCTGCGGCTTTATTTTTGAGCACTTCCAAATCAGGGCCGAAGAGTTTGGCGACAACCTGACCGCTGGCACCAGTGATCATGTGATCGATTTCATGTTTGATCGGAAGAGAAATTTCCACGGTTATACCGGGGTATCCTTTAATCCTATCACGGATTTCATTCTCGAGGTCTTCACGGGTTTTTCCGCGAGTCCAATCCNNCCAGTCGAACTTCGGGTGATTTGATAATCTCTCTTTCGAGATCCATCGCAATGTCTTTCACCTTATCTAAAGAAATGTTGGGATTCATGTGGGCCAGCACCTGCAGATCGCCCTCTTGGAGCACCGGCACAAATTCGGTGCCCAGGCGGGTGAAAAACAAACCCCCTGTCCCGAGCCCTAATAGTATCAGGACAGCAACAAGAATCCGCTTATTCAGGAAAATCGACAAGATGGCTCTATAGCCCTCGTGAAAAATAGTCAAGCGATTATTTATTACTTGTTTGCGGGGTTTGTCGTGATGAAGGATGCGGTAAAGCACGGGCGCCAACGCCAGGGCGTAGATTAACGAACCAAGCATGGTCACGCTGACAGTGATGCCCATAGGACGGAACATTTTTCCTTCCACTTCCTGAAGCGTGATAATGGGAATAAAAACGATAATGATAATCATAATGGCAAAAAATATCGGAGGGCCGATCTCCTTGGCTNNGATCTCCTTGGCTGCAGAAAGAATGACTTCAGTCATCGGGCTGTCACTAGAATCTTTATGGAGTGCGGTCTGGATTTTTTCCACCATGATGATGGTGGCGTCGATGATCATACCCAGGGCAATGGCAATACCCCCGAAGGAGATCAAATCGCCAGACATACCGTAATACTTCATTATGGAGAAGGTGAGAAACATCGAAAACGGCAGTGAGAAGACCATGATGAGCGCGTTGCGGATATTGCCTAGGAATACAAACGCCACCATACACACCAGGATCAAACCGATGCCCAACGCATATCGGATGGTATTGATGGTGTTGGAGACCAAGAAGGATTGGTCGTAAAATACTTCGACACGAGCACCTTCGGGCAACTGCCGGTTGATTTCCTCGATTCTTTTTTTCACCCTACTGATGACTTCAAAGGAATTGGCCTTATGAATTTTATAAACGCTTCCGACGGCAACTTCTTTGTCGCCATTCAGGGTGGCAAATCCCCTCCTGATGCCTTTGCCAAATTCCACATTGGCGACATCTTTGACATAAATCGGTGTCCCTTCATGGGTGCGAAGGGTGATGTCCCTGATATCGTCGAGGTCTTTAATAAGTCCGAGGCTGCGGACGATAAACTCCTCGTCACCCCGGACGATAAAACTGGCGCCCAAGTTTTGATTGCTGTTTTGAATGGCTGTGTGGATGTCTTCGATAGTTATATCATATTGCAGGAGTCTATGAGGCAGCAGTTTGATCTGGTACTGCCTGACATAGCCCCCCTGACTGATAACATCACCCACGCCGGGAACTGTCTGGAGATTGCGTTTGACGATCCAATCCTGGAATGTACGCAGTTCGGTGGTTGTGTGACGGTCAGACTCGATATAGTATGAGAGCACCTTTCCCATACCGCTGATAATGGGTCCTTTTTCAATACCGTGATGGAGATCAAGGCTTTCGGGCATAGCCGCCTCGGCGGCAGAGAGTTTCTGATTGACCAATTCGTGAGCCCGGTAAATATCGACATCATCGTTAAAATAAATGTTAACTGTCGCCAGTCCAAAGGACGAGCTGGACCTAACGGTTTTGACACCAGGTAAGCCCATCATCGCCACTTCAATCGGGCGCGAGACCAGCTGTTCGATTTCCTCAGCAGCCATGCCGTCCACTTCGCCGAAGACCTGAACAAGGTTGGGACTGATATCGGGAAAGGCATCGATCGGCAGGCTAAAAAGCGCCCAACTTCCCATGATGCAGACGGCCAGGAAAATGATGAGTATCGGATACTTGTATTTCAGAGCCCCTCTAACCAAACGTTCTATCATTGCTCACGTGCTCCCAAGATGTGATTTCATCTTCAACCTGTGCAAAAAACCCGGCGAAATATAAGTCATTAAAATAACCATACGATGCCAGTGGATCAGCCTATTTTTTTTGCTCGATATGTACTGTTCCATCACTGTGAACGTGGATATTGGCCGCAGATTCATCTATTTCCGCTTTTAATAGAAAGCTGTTTTTGGTGGCATATTTTTCACCGGCTTTTAGGCCGCCGGTAATGGCAACATATTCACCGTCGGTGTCTCCCAGCGTGACTCCTCGAAGTTCAAATCCATTAGAAACTCTAATGAAAATGCAAGGATTATCATTGAGATATTGGACGTATTCGCTGCGGATTAAGACATCTGCTCTTAGGCTTTTGACAGTGACACTGGCTTTGACAAACAAGCCCGGACGCAGTTCGCCGCGGGGATTGGGAAGCACCACCCTCGCTAGGGCGGTTTGAGTTTGGGCGCCGATAAGAGGGCCGACATAATCAATTTCTCCATAGATCTCCGGCATGTGGGTCTGTCTGACTAAGCTGACGTGCTGTCCTTTTCGGATGAGGGGAAGATCTTTTTTATAGACTTGCAGATTGACCCAGACGGTCCTTAAATCGGCGACAACGAAGACCTCTGTATCGTCTTTTAATATTTCACCAAGTGCGATATTTTTTTTGATAACAGTGCCATCGAAGGGAGCGACAACTTCGTAGCGTGTGAAAAGTTCTTCGCGTTCCTCGGGCAGGGTATCGAGGTATGTACTCGTGAATCCTATAGCGATGAGTTTTTGTTTAGCGGCCCGTAGATCGATTTTTGCTTGTGCGAGATCCTTTTGGGTATTGAGATATTCCTTTTCGGAAGAGATGTTCTTTTTCCACAGTTTTTCTTTTAGATCGAACATCGCTTGGGCCAATTCTAGCCGTTCCATCGAGGCCAGGTAGGCGGCTCTGGCATCGGCAAGATCGCGAGAGTCGATGACGGCCAAGATATCGCCTTTGCGCACCAGATCCCCTAGCTTGACTTTTACTTCCCGCACCATTCCGGGCACGCGGGGAACAATATGGACCATTTTGTCGGTATTAATGGCGATTTCGCCTGGCAAAATCGTTTTTATTGCTAGTTGACCCGGCCCGGCGGTAGCAACACCGATATCATATTTGGCAATTTCTTCCGACGGCATAATTATTGTTCTCCCTGATACACGAGATTCAGATGGTTCCAAATAATGGATGCTTCCGTCTCCATGAATATGATAAGCACGGCCCTGATCGTCGGTTTTTACGTCAGAAGTGGGTTCGTCATCAGCGTGGACAGTACCGTCGTCATGGACATGAGTTCCCTCGTCAGGTTTGTCTGAGCAATTTACGGCTATAAATGCAAGCCCTATGAATATCACAACAACAATATATTTAAACAAATGGGTTGTCATCGCTTGTCTCCTGAATTGGGATTCAAGGTTTTTCATGGCAAATATGAGGATAGATATCGTTAGCGGCCGGTAGATCTTTTTTAGACGGCAAAGCTCCTATTTCCTTTGTCTTGAACGTTGCGGTTGAGAAGCTTAACACGTTCTTCCTCTCATTTGATTCAATTATAAAGTATAGCGGATTACTAAATTTATATCTAGGGTTTGGCCTGGCACCTTGATAACAATCCAGATCCTGAGGGAAGATTTTATCGAGCTGAGCCTAAGCCCCTCAACGGATTCACCGAGTTCATTCATTTCACACTCACGTGGGTTTTACTCATAACTGGCCCTGCCAAAAATGAATTTTTTTGGCTTTTCTCGTCACTGTCTGACCAGCAGCGTCAGAGCCGCCAAGGCGATGCCCGGACGAATTTCTCGCAGATCCTGAATTACGAGTGATCCTCAACTTGACATTTCTTCCCAATTCAGGTTCCATGGTTTTTTGATAGAAAAATCAGATCTGATCGGGAGGAGATACAGAAAATGCGGAAAACAAGACTTCTTGCAGTTCTTTGTATTGCCTTTTTATTAGTTTTTGCCTACGGCTGCAATAAGGGTGCCAAAGATATTGAAACAACAGAAGCTGGGGCGCACGAACAGGAAGAGGCCGGAGAGCACACCCACGAGGGCGAAACCGCAGAGCACACCCACGAGGGCGAAACCGCAGAGCATACGCACGAGGGCGAAACTGAGCCACATACGCACGAGGGTGAAACTGCAGAGCATACGCACGAGGGAGAAGGAGCAGAAGAGGGCGAAGAAAGTGGCCCTCAGATTGGCTTGGACGGAACCCACGATGAAGTTCGAAAAGGAGTTCGCCTCATTCTGTCTTTCGACAGCGAATCTTCCTTTTTTGTTGGTACCGTGGAAAACGTCTCCGAAAAAACCGTTCCCAAGGTCCGCGTCGAAGTTCACCTTTCAAATGGGAAGGAATTGGGTCCCACCAAACCTGTCGACTTAGCGCCCGGCAAAAAAATCGAAGTCAAGCTGTCGGCAGTAGATCAGACATTCACCTGGTGGAAAGCCCACGCTGAGGCGGGTTCATCCGAGCATTAATCCTGGGCTGAACCGGTAATCCTTGGTAGTTTCATTTAAATCAATACTGTCAGTCTTATTCTTTTAAAACGAATTTCCAAAGGAGGGTATCATGTTTACACGACACGCTTTTTCACTCAATCTTTTAGTTCTCCTAATCATGAGCCTGTTCAGTATCTCTACAGCACAAGATAGACCGTGGGATGTAAAAATGTCCGAGGAAAAGGCTCAAGAAAGAAAAGAACTGAAGGAAATGCAGAATAGGATTCTCCTGGACAAGTTTGACATTATCATGCCTCAAATCATGCGGGAGCGCGAGATTGACATGTGGATTCATATTGTAAGAGAGGGAGACCTCGATCCTCTTGGATATACCTTTGGAAGCAACGAAGGAATTTTCATTTTTACAGACCGAGGCGGAGACAGAATCGAGCGGGCGTTTTTCGGCTTTAATGCGGACAAAGTAGAAGAAAGTGGGGCCTACGATATCATTATAAGACCGGAAATCAAAGTCCCTTTGGAAGCCTATCCGAATGTCAGAATATATTTAATGGATTTTTACAGGATGGGTGGGGCCGAATGGCCCGGAGGACCAAAAACAGAATTAGACTTTCGTTTTCCTGGCCTCGGTGGATTCGTGGCCGAACGTGATCCCAAACGCATTGCTGTCAATTATCTGGAAGAACTGGGATCTGCGATATTTTATGAGATTCCCCGATTGCGCCCAGACGGAATCTCGTTCACAGACTACAACCGGTTGGTTAAGGCTCTCAATAACGTCTATGCGAGACGGATTATTTCATCCGAATATCTCGTCGTCGATTATTTTGCAAGGCCGGTTCTAAGCGAATTTGACCTCTATAAACGGATACGTTCCGACATTAATGAGAAGCAGAAAAAGGCTCTGGGCAGTATTGTTCGGGGTGTGACTAAAGTGAGTGATCTGGGAAGGGAACGTTCTGCCATAGACAAAAATGGTCGAAGGCAACGAGGAAAATATGTTATCCAGGGAGGCGAGCTGCTTATCTTAACTGACGGAGCTCAAAGTGGCGGTTTTCTTATGCCTGAATATTGGAAGTATGGAAACTACCATGAGTGCATTGATGCATACGTCTATGTGCTTCAGGAGGGAAAAACAGAACCACCGGCACATATAAAAAGACTCTGGGCAGAAGTCATGAAAGTGCGTAGTATTATTGAAGAGAATGTCAAAGTGGGGCGTACCGCTGGTGCGACATTTGAAATTCTCAAGCAAAAAATTCAAGAAGCCGGAATGATTAATTCCGACATTCAAAAATACGACAGAAGTAAGTTTCCTGATAAAACATGGATTTCTCTTGACTTGCATGCCGCAGGTTCAGGATTATATGCCCCCAGGATCGGACCGTTAGGTCCGAACTGGCAGCGTAATATCAAACTCCCGCCCTATCACCATTTCTATATGGAATTCTTTATCAATGTCCCGATGCCTGAATGGGGAAAGGGGAAATCTCTCAGATTAAGGTTTCATGACGGTGTGATGACTACAGAACACGGTGTAGAATACTTCTTTCCGTACCCCAAGGAGCTTCCTCTTGTGAGCTAGGGAGCTCTCATGAGCTCAGAGGCTCCGAATGAAACAGCGATCCGGAAATATAAGAGCGGTATAAAAGCTGTTGGGTCACAAATCGATAAGGATAACGGAAATCTTTGCCCACCTCAGTGACAAATACATCCATCATGTAATTCGCATGTTGCGCCGTTCTAATTTTAGCACGGTTTTAGGCACACCTGTCATTTTGCTGGGGAAGGGCTTCACGCAAGTTATTGAAATAAAAGTGGTGGGCGGTACAGGATTTGAACCTGTGACTTCTACCGTGTGTAAGAAGCACAAAAAGAAGGGAAAGCGGAAACTATAAGGTGTAACCCCTGTTGAGAGATGATTTTTAAGCATATTAGGTTTTCGATATATTTGGATACTTTTGTATATATTTCGATATTTCTGACAAATTTTGAGCACAGTTAGCTCGTCGGGCTCATAAACTTGAATTCATTATGCGCAGACCATCACTTTGAAAATATAGTGCGAATGAGAGAGGATTTTAGACCTCGCCTATTAGCATACAGTTGGATGCGTCTGATCTCTGAAAGAACTGCTTATAAGACGGGAGGTTAACGACTCATTGAAATGTGAGGACTCATTAGTCCTGTTTTCGACTGCTTTTTCTTCTTACCCATTCATTGATCCGCTCTTNNTAATCCTCAATAAGTTCATCGACAGTATTTTGAATAGTTATGATAGCTCCTTTGTGCCTCACTCCATAATCCCGACTCCATTCACTGGAATCAAGTGATTGTATGAATCGCTTCAACTCTTGCGCTGAAACCTGGAGTTCATCAAGCAGTTCTTGTCTGTCTGTGGATGAGTATTCCAGGACAAGCACAGCATTCACCTTGCTATAATCCTCTCCGGGATCAATGTCATAAAAAGGAAGTTCTCCTTTCCTTATTTGATTGCTGCCGTCTATGATGTAGCGGTTCCAGCCAATCAAATGAGCCACGACATCTCTCGGAGACCAATGATTAAATCTCTTGAGGAATAACTCCTCATTTAGAGAAGCCACANNCACAATGTACAAAATCTTCGATGCTTTGGTCAAATTTGGCAATTTGCGTTTCGATTTTCATTATGGACACTCCAATACAAAAGGCCTATGGTTCCCGATTAGAGAACGATGCAACATCCTATCAATGTTTATATTACATTGCAATAATCATGTCTGAGAGTTTATATTGCCGTCAGATTTTGTAGAATGAAAAGTTTAATATATTGCTTAAAGCAATATTCATAGACTTTCTATAAGTTTCAAATTTATTCTGCACATTGGGGAGCAGGATATTTCCCCGGCCCCACCACCACTGGTTGTCAAGATGGGCCATCTATCGTCAACATCTGGTTACATCTAAGGCAAGCTAGTCTGACTTTTGGCTTAAGCTTACCAGGCTTATCTGGTTTTTGAGGCTCTTTTCTACCTCTTGACCAATTCCATGAAATTCTCTATTTCTCTTGCGATTTTCTAGTTGACACTATATCTTTTTCCCAAGTAGTATTGTAGAGACTGTAGCTCAAAGTGCGATAATTTGGGAATATTGAGCGGAGTTTTTTTGAATACAAAACCAAATTCTTATCCTGTAAATTCCTATTTTGTAAAAATTCCTTTAAAAACGATTGGACTATCAATTTGAGTTAGGAGGCCTAAGCTATGGAAATCCTTTTACGAATACTTTCAGAAGATGAAAAAACGCAAGTCCATGAACGCTCCTTAAAAATCCTTGCTGAAACTGGCATCAGAGTCAATACGGCCAAAGGACGCCAATATCTCAAAGATGCTGGGGCCGAGGTTGATGAGAATTCAAAAATTGTAAAATTCCCGCGGGCAATGGTTGAAGAGTCTCTGCGCCAGGCACCCAAAGATTTCACCTTGGGCGCTCGCAGACCTGGCTGGGACCTATCCATGAATGCTGGTGAATGCACCCTGATGATTGACGGGGAGGGCACTTCGGTTATTGACCGCAAGACGGGTGAATACCGGCCGTCGACTTATAAAGATTGGTTCGAAGCTACGCGTGTGATTGATGCCCTGGATGAATTCGGGGTGTATTGGGATATGGTTGAACGTAGTGATGCTGGAAGGTCAATCTCGAGTGCAGTCGAACACTGGCGGCATATTTTCAGCAACTTCTCCAAACATGTGCAAGATGCCTCTCCAAATGCTGAATTCAGCCCGTGGTTGCTGGAAATTATTCAAGCGATCTTTGGTGATAAAGAAACTGTTCGCCGAACACACCCTTTCTCTTTTTTAGTATGTCCTAAATCTCCTTTAGAAATCGAAGAGCAGCATACTGACGCTTACCTAGAGCTCTTGGGATGGGATATTCCGATTGCAGTGATGCCGATGCCCTTGATGGGAGGTACGGGGCCAGGGAATGATATCAATGACGATTCTCGGCAATTGTGAAGTTTTGGCGATGCTGTGTTTAATCCAGGCCGCTGATCCAGGAACGCCGTTCATCTATGCACCGGCCTTGGCTGTGATGAACCCGCGAACTGGAGCGTATAATGCCGGGGCTATCGAGAATGGATTGCTCAGTTCAGCGGCGATAGAAATGGCGCGTTTTTATGGTTTGCCTGTGGAAGGAACTGGTGGGGGAACCGACACTTATGTTCCTGGTATTCAGGCAAGTTATGAGCGTGCCATGAATTTTTTGATACCCATGTTATCTTGGCCTGACTTGATTGTTGGCTCGGGATTGTTGGGGGGCTCGATGATTCTGAGCCTTGAGCAATTAGTGATTGATGCCGAAGTCTTTCGGATGAGTAAACAAGCCCACCGGGGCATCCTGACAAATGATGAAATGTGGTTGGATGATGTGATTCAGCGGGTTGGCCCTGGTGGACATTTCCTGGGTGAAAAATCCACAGCCGCCAATATGCGCTCCGGGGAGTGGCTGATTGCCCGGCTAGGCGTTCATGAAGCCCAAGAATCGTGGGAGATGGCAGGCAAGAAGGATATCTTAGAAGAAGCCCGCGAAAAAGTGGAACATCTGCTTTCAACACATGAACCACTGCCTCTATCAGCTGAAGTAGAAAAGGAACTTGATAAAATTCAAAAACGAGCAAATCAGAGCTCAGAGTAAAGGAATTCCTAATTGAGCACCAGTGACAAACAATACCACCCGAGGCGCGTGCTGGGCAGCGGTTTCACATTGGCTTCCATCATCGGTGGCACCATTGGGCTGGGTATTTTACGCACGCCAGGGGAAGTTGCAACGGTTGTTACCGATCCGTTGATGTTTGTATCCCTCTGGGTGTTGGGCGGCCTGTTTTCACTATTAGAAGCGACTGTCTTGGCCGAACTGATCGGAATGACGCCACGCTCCGGGGGAACCTACGCCCTGGTACGGCATGCCTACGGGCCGTTCCCCGGTTTCGTCATTGGCTGGGTCGACTGGTTGTGCTTTGTCGCTGACATAGCCTTAAAGGCAGTCGTGGTCACTGAATTTGCCGCAATGATATATCCAGCAACGCGTCAATGGCAAACACCGCTGGCAATCATAGTGTCTTCGGTGTTCGCCGCGCTGCAATTACGGAGCGTTGCCCTGGGCGCAAAAATCCAGCAGATCGCTGCTGCCGCCTTGGCACTGATAGTTGTCGGTTTCACAGTGGCTCTGGTATTCGCCAAGTCGGCGATAAGTAGTATTGGGACTTCGGTTCCAGATGCGGCTCACGGACTCGGCGCCTGGAGCCTCGTGTTCGCATCCATTATTTATACTTACGATGGCTGGGATTATCCTGCCTATTTCGGCGGTGAAATAAAAGGCGGCGGTGGAGCTGTGGCGCGTTCCTTGATCAAAGGTGTGGTAATTTTAAGTCTGCTCTATGTATTCCTGGTCGCAGCGTTGGCCTGGAAGGTGCCCCTGGCCAGCCTGGCCGGCAAGGAATTGGCATTGGCCGGCGCCCTGGAGATGGTCATCTCCCCGCTCGCGTCAACCGTCGTACTGGTTGCGGCCATAATCATGTTGCTGGCCCACCAGAACCTGTTATACATGAG
>JABAOH010005161.1_pt2 | contig 15761 bp, 32 predicted proteins | sample 7062181 | NCBI WGS metagenome assembly JABAOH01 (sample SAMN14538630, study PRJNA623070) | marine sediment metagenome | biome: marine biome [ENVO:00000428]; feature: marine pelagic biome [ENVO:01000023]; material: deep marine sediment [ENVO:00002113]; isolation source: pool of 5 deep marine...
GCACAATTCTGTAGCGAAGCTAACCCAAGTTTTCTGACTGTGGGAGTACCTAACTGCCACAGAAATCGTCCAGCCACCATCCCCTTCATAGATGTCATTATAGAAGTCAGCTCGCCTCGCTCTTGCGTGCTCAAGTCCATCTTCAATTGCTTGTCGCAGGCGTCTAAAATCCTGTCTACTGTCTGTGTCCATTCTTCACTCTCTCCTTTGTTTCCTACTGGTCTCGCATAAGTCCTTTTGTACGTGATGTAGCCCAACGGGCCCCAGGCAGGTTGTGTCATTAAGTGTCAATCTCCAATTCAAGTTTCTTAGCAGGTTTAATTCTATTCCATATCGAAGATTTGAACTCCACTAAGGGAGACAAACCGTGTTCCAATGCAACTACAATAGCTTCTTCTACCTCATCTGTCAACATATTATCTATGCCTGACTGTGCTAAAATTGCATGTAAGCACTCGTGAAGTAACGTACTTTTTAAATCGGCCAGTCCTCGATTGTTCGCCAAGTCAATACGAATACGCTTACGGCCCTTATCTGTATCCCCGTACACTTCATCCTTGTCATCGGTCTTGATATTAGCATGGTACTCGATGCTATACTTCTGACCCATTATAGGGATAGTCCGCTTTGTCGTCGGCTTGCTTGACATGTTCTTGAATCCTCATAAGTATGAGAGCAAGTTGCTCATCTGTTATACCAAAGTGTTGTCCATCTGAATTGTATACTGCAAGCCAGGGCCAGCCCTCGCCCTTGCCGAAGTAATTCAGTAGTTCTTTTAAGTCTCGTCGAAGTTCTTTGTCCATGTCTTATCCTCCCATGGCGGTGGCGGTGGTTCTAATCCTTCAAGGATAAAGGCTTGCTGCACTGCCTTGTACCCTATGCCTATTGCATCTCTGTCGTCGTCCTTCAGGTAGCTCTCGGGCACCAACTTCTTCCAGCTAATGACGGCCACGTTCACCAGTTTAGGGCATTGGCAGGCGGCTTGGATAACTCCGATGGCCTTGTGCAAATTGACCGCTCCCTTGTTGAAGCCCTTGATGAAATGGCTGACGGCCTCGACCGCTACCACGTCAGGCTTGGGCAGTTCTTTGACTGCCTTCTCTAGGGCCTGCAATCTCACATGGATTGGGCCAGAGCGGGGTATGTTTAGTAGGCCGGCCTCGACCAGCTCGCCTTGAGAGTATAAGGCCCAGCCGGGTAAAGACCCAGCTGAGCCCGAACTCGGGTCAAAGGAGAGCAACCGACCCTTAACCACATCCAATGCAAAAGGATGTAGGTCTTGCTCTAGCTTTGTTTTAAGTTTAGTTGGCATGTCAACCCTCGCACTTAGCCACCGACAGGTCGGCGATGATTTCCCCATCACCTGTGAGGGGAATCTCGCCTCGTGCCCAGTCGTTCAATTCATCAAAAGATTTATTCAACATAATATCTAGCACCTTCTCGCCGTCCGCTTCATCACATTCGACGATGGCCTCGTCGTGAAAATCAATCACGACCGGCTCCCACTTGATGCCGGCCTCGTCTAGCTGACGAGTGAATATATCCACCCAATACACCAGCATATCGTGGCCAGTAGACTGAACGACTCGATTAACAATATCCTTGGTGAGGTCCTGGTAGATGCCCACCGGCCGCCCAATCCCGTTAAGGACCCAGCCCTTGTTCTTTCTAAACTGGCGAAGCAGTTCCTTCTCATATTCCTTAACGCCAGCATACAGTTCCCAATAACCTTTCCACATCTCGTAAGCTTGGTTCTCACTGATGTCAATACCCTGTAGCTTAAGCGTCTCGGTAAGTTTCTTTGGGCCCATACCATATGATTGGCCCAGAGTAATAACCTTGGCGACCTGACGCCACATCTTTTCATGCTTCTTAGTAGCAGCGATGGCAGCTGGGTCAGGAGCGTCAGGGTCATAGCCATGAGCACGCAGACGTTCACCAACAATACCAGGTAGTTGACTTCCGTTGAAAAGATATACATCGTTCTTAGCGGCGTCAGGTCCATAGAGTTTCCATAGCGTGGGGTCCTTACTTAGTTCAGCTAGAACTACTTGTTCCAGAGAGGTAAAGTCAACGTCAACCCAGACTCGTCCTGGCATAGGTCGCCAATGCCTAAGGTATTCGCGGCTCTTCGGTACTTGTTGCAGGTTAAGTCCACCACTCCCAGCAAGCCTGCCAGTAAGAGTCCCAGGCACACGGAAACTAGGGTGGATACGAAAGTTACCTTGAGGGTCCAATCTAGAATGGTTGATAGCTGCCTCGACATAAGACTTCTCCTTGTTTCTATCTGCGAATAGTTTAAGTGCTCGGCCGAAGTCACCCCACAGGGCCGTAGCTTTCTTACCAGTTGACGGTTGGCCTTTGTCAGTAAATACTACCTTAGGGAAGCCCAGCTTATTGTAGACTAAGTCCTGCATTTGCGGCCCGCTTCGCAGGTTCAAGTGCTCCTGCCCTGCCAGCTCGATGCGCTTCTCTTCCCAGCGAATCCAATTCTTACTGAGAGTAGGTGGAGTTTTCTTCAACATACTGGTCTTGTGTGCCCAGTTCAGCCAGCTCTGAGATACATCACCGTTCTTCTTATGCTTCTTCGGTTCCTTTGGATACCTAACCTTGAGATACTGGGCCGGCTGCTTAGCAGCATGTGCTTCCATTACCTCTATCTTACGCTCATCAGCATGGGGCCTGACCTCGGGCCGGTTAAGAAAGTTATCATGTGCCTGCTCAATGAGCAAGTTTAGTTCTTCGTTCCAGTCCTTAATCCCCTGCAAGTCTACGGTAATACCGCTCAACTTCTGCCGTACTAGGTAGCGGTAGAGGGAAGAGAAGGGGCCCAGGAAGTAGTTTTCCAAGGCCCCAAAGGAGGACATCACTGGCAGTAAAACCTTCTGCCACAATTGAAAACAAGCGTCCGCATCCATAGCACAGTAGGGACCGAGGATGCCGGCAGGTGCCAGCCCCATGCGTCCCTTGTTGGGAGATACCCAACGCTCAAGCTGCGGTCGCCAGTAGTAACCATACTTCTTTTCCTTCGAGCGATTCTTCTCGTGTCCGTTATCAATCAGCCAGTTGTCAAGGGCTCGCTCGTTCGTGTCTTTCCATCCTAGGAGGTGGGTCATCGCGTGCTTGATGCTCCACTTCTGGTTGGGCCAGCCTTCCGTAGCTAGCAACTTAAAGGCAGCATACGTACACGCATGCCAGTTGAGGTCGGCCTTAGGGAATTGAGCCCCAAGGAAGGTGGCCTCGAAGAACATGTTGTGTGCAACAAGCGGCACGTTATGCTCTGCGAGTAGGGTGAGGATACGTGAAAGGAGTTCTTGTCCTTTGTCTCCGTTGCAATCAAAGTAGACTGAGCCCCGGTCATCACTCAGACCGAGGCCCACGATTGGGGATGTAAAGCAATCTCTTGCTTCGTCATCTGTGTTGGGGGCTGTCTCAATGTCCAGTCCCATGGGCATGTCGGCGTCGGCGCGGTCTGTTACAATGAAGCTGGGGTCTGTTCTGTAATCGAGTATCTCAATCGGATGCCTTGGTGGACTGACCACCGGCTTTAGTAATGCCCACTTCTGTTCTGCTGCTGGGTTGGTTGCCCATGCTTCTATGCTCATCGCGCTCTCCTAACGACTTGCTTGCCCATTGTTTTGGTAGGCCTGGGAGTTGACCCAGGCGCTGCATCTCTGCGAAGTAGCGGCCGTAGCCGCCGAACTTAAACTCTGACATTAGCTGTTCACTGCCTTAGCAGGCTGGTTCTTATCAATCGCAATGTAGTATTGGATTGGAGTCTCAGCTTGCAGGGGCTTGCCTGTCAACGCGAAGGAACCATCGTCGTACTTACGAACGTAGAGTCCGCAAAGGATGACGCTGTCCTCGCCCTCAACGGCAGGCAACTCTTTCAAGTAAGCAACCGGGTGGCTAGCAGACTTGACTGTGTTGGCACCAGCAACGATAAGCTTCTTCGCGCTGTCACCTTCGCCGACAGTACCTACGATGTAGGGCTTGCCGTTCTTGCCGATGATGCGGCCAGCAGTAGCAAGTGTCTCGTACTTGCCAGTGAACTTGCCGTCTTCGCCAAGAGTAGTGCGGAACTTGATTACAAGCTGTTCGCCGTTTACACCAAGGTCTAGGGGGTTAACTGTCTTTCTCATTCAAATACTCCTTAACTGCCTCCAACCAGGAGGCGGGGTTCATCTCACATCCTTTGTCGTTACAACACAAGCCCGTTCCCTTGAGCTTGCAATACTTGTCTGGAGTCCAGGTCTCCTTATCGACTTCCCCACTATACGGGTCAAAGTGTATAGTGTCAAGGGGAAATTCCGCACCTTCTTCATCAAGCCTGCTAAGTAACTCATAGTACTGGCGTATTCCCTTGTCCGTTATGACAGTGGGCCGGCCGTTCAGCAGGAGGATAGCATCTCCCTTGCTACCTGCAGGCCATCGCCACTCCAAATGCCACTCTCTATTGAAGGGGCCTACCTTAAACAGCCAGTCCTTATTGGGTCCAGTGTATACACCCTCAGGTATGTTGTCAGGCCAGTACCTAGCTCCCTTACCTGGGTGCCAGTCCATACGGCTAGTATAGCATACGCTGAAAGGTATAAAGCGCAGGGCCATTGAGTAGTGGGCCGCCTGCATGATGGCCTTCACCCTCGGCCGGCCTTGCAGTATCTGCCTGGCTGTCCAGATAGATGATATATTCTTAAGTTCAATACCATGTACCGGCTGGTAATTGTTATCGCATAAGATAATATCTGGCCGCCCTGTTACAGCGATACCATTGGAGGTGAACCACTTAGTAGGTATGTCATCCTCGCACCGTATCTTACCTTCCCAGCTACGCTTCAGTGCATCCACCCAACCGTCCTCATTAGACCGGCCGGCAGAGAACATAAGCTCTCTGTTCTCGTCCATCGTCTCGGCCTTCAAGCCTTTGCTGCGAAGATAGACATGGCGGACACACTTGTCTGAACCTACCTTGCCGTCGGGCAGTACGATGCCAGTCTCTCCACCACGGAGTGTGCCGAGCTTGTCTTGCTCTGCTTCGGCGTGCTCATCCTGGCGCGCTGCTATCCCTTTGAAAAGTAGGTCAGTTACATTCATTTCTCTTCTTCCTTCTTTAAGTTTATCTCCCCCATCGGGAAGACATCGGCTATTTTTCGTTGAGGCCGGTCATCAATGAGTGTGCCAAGACGCTGCTGTTCCAGCAACATTGCGAGGTTGGCTCGTGCGTGTCCAAGGTGTGAAGCACCTGACTCTGGGTCTGCATCACAACTCCAATACCAGTCGAGCACGTGCCGCAGAGTAGCTGCAACAAGGCGACCGGCTTCCATTCCGTGCTGGTAGTTCCATCGTCCATACTTCTTCTCTCCCCACATAAATGCGAATGCTTCTTGCTCAAGTGCAACTCGTGGCAATAAGCTTAAATCCGGTTTCTGTTCGTCGAATTTCGTAGCCTTTCCCAATGTTAAACTCTCCTGTTGTTACTAGTTTACCTACATAAAAAGCATGCAGCATGCAAGGGAACCATCCGAGTACGGCGGGCTCTTCGCCGCCGACGGCAACACTTAGCTCCCACTTTAGCGGCGGGCCGAAGGGCGCTTCCATAGGTACGGCCAGTCTAGTCACGGATACCGGGTCAGTATTCGCCATACCATCTTCTCCCCATCCGCCTTGTACTTCTCAGCTAGGGCCTCGACATTAGCCGTTGGTCCCTGTAGTTTCAGCGCTACCTTCGTCCGAGTCGGCCAGTGTTCCATTATCACTAGCTTCTTGTGGCTCGTCTCCGCGAGTACTTGTGTCCACGACTTCAGTTCCACTGTCACCCTCGGCCTCCTTGGCTGCTTGAGCCTTGGCTGCCTCGGCTTTAACGTGCATGTTCTTTGCAACGGCTCGGTTAAGTGTATCAAAATAGAATGCAATAGCCTCGTCAACAAACTGCTTGACTGTGGTCAGGTTCTCCATACCTAGGTGTTCTTGTGCTCCACCCATTAGTAAGTGGATGTTACCCCAGTTACTGTTGTTGAACTTAAGGGTAACCACCCTGTCCTCTGCGTCAGTGTAAGCAAAGCTAGGGTTGCTTGTCTTAGTCTTCTTCTTCTTACGATTCATCGGATTCTCCTAAGCTTCTCAAGCTTATCCAAGCGGTGGTCGATTCGGATGCGGTCATTGCGTACTCGATTCAGCATGCGCTCATGTCTAGTCAGCACTACCAGTAATGACTTTACCCTAGCCCGTACCATAATGTCAACAAGAAAATAGAAAAGGACCAGCCCAAGAAGGGCCAGACCTATATATGTTAATTGTGTAATCATTTACCTGACTTCCCTCGGGGTCCACGGTCACCTTTGTCACCCTTGTCTCCCTTATCACCTTTGTCGCCTTTGTCACCCTTGTCTCCGTCCTTACCGTCTTTGCCATCGGCCCCGTTGTGTCCGTCCTTACCGTGCTGGCCATCGGCCCCGTCCTTGCCATCTACCCCGTCAGTCCCGTCACTACCAGCAGGACCAGCAGGACCAGTGGGGCCGGCAGGACCAGCGGCTCCAGCCAAACCATCAGTTCCATCAGCGCCGTCAGTTCCATTAGTTCCATCCTCTCCGTATTCAACAAATGCGGTAGTACCATCGCTGCAAGTAATCAGGGCACCATCTTCCTGCGCTTCTACACTGCAGGTACTTCCGTCCCTTCCCGCTTGAGCGGCTCGACCTGGGGTACGAGTATGTGTGTAGTCTGTGAAAGCGTTGGCTCGGTGAGCAAACCAACGAGCGATGGGAGCGTAGCGATTGTGCAAGTAGTCTTGCACCTTCTTCTTTCCCGTTCGTACATGCAAGTAATCACGGGTTACTTCCTCACGCTCAGCTAAGTAATCATACAGGGCCAGCTTACGTTCCGTTGTCCACTCAGCCGCTACTTCCATACGCTGTGCTACGTAGCCGCCACACCCAGCCGCTACCATGGCGACCACAATCAAACCAAACAAACTTCTCATTACTCAGACTCCTCTTTCTTATATTTAGGACACCATGTAGAGTGACCAGGCACCTTTGCCTTCTCACTCCCGCACTCACACTTCGCTTCCTTCTTAGCCTCGGGTGGGGGCGGGCCGCCGATGCCTACCTGCTCGCCGCTGGGTATGCTCCACCAAGTAGCACGCTCGCCATCGTCTTCGTCTCCTGCATCGCCACAGTAATAGCCAGGGTCATGCTTCTTTCTGAACTCTTCGACCTGTTCCTTGACTGCCTTCTCCCACTCCTCGTCGGTGCTGTTAGTAGGGGCATACACTATGTCGCCTATCTTCATATGGTACATGCCCTCACTGGATTCAATAGACCTGCCGACAAACGACTCACCTATCTTAGCAGTATTGCGTCGGAAGTACAGCATCTCAAGTGCCCTGTCCTTACGGACCAACGCCCACGCCTCGTCGTTCCACCTAAGGTGCTCAACTGCATCGCCGCCGTAAGCAGCAAGCTGCTCGGTCTTGAGTGGCGTGCTCTTACAGAACTCGGCCACCTCTTCCAGGCTTGCCCACTCTTCATACAACTCCCAGTCCGTAGCTGTGAAGTCCTCAGTATATAAGTCGTGCTTACTGCAAGCAGTCAGCTTCCAGGTAAAGGCCCAGCTTGCGCGTTTGACTTCCTTGCCTTGCATCGCCTGGTCAAGGGCCCATAGGAATGTTCCTGGACAGAAGTTTGACTGGAGTAGTTCACCAGCGTAAGCCTCGCCTACGATGATGCTGGTCAATTGCTCCCTAAGTTTACTCACCTGCCTCCTCCCGCAAGAACATGTTGTCGTCTACAATCTCAATGTCATTGTCGTCCCAATCAAACTCATCCTTAGGACCGAGGCGAAAGCTAAAGCCGTCACGTGGGTCACGTGTACTCAAGATGTGCTTGCTTCCCTTGATGTGGGTGACAGCGTTAATCCAATAGAGCTTGGTGTGGGGGATGAGATTGGTAGCAGGGTGCAAGGTCTCTCGCCTGTCGTGCTTGTCAAAGTAGTCCTCGTCCATCTCGCTCGACTCAAGGATGAGGTCTTTAATCTTGCCGTTGATAGACTTCAACTCCTCGGTCCATGTCTCCATCACGTCAGCCGTCACGGGCCGGCGGGTAAAGATACGGGCAGGGTGCCACAGCAACTGAGCATTAGGTAGTGACCATCGCTCGTCGCATGCAGCTAGAATATTGAAGGCCATTGATGCAGCCAACACGCCAGTAACACAGACAACTTTGTGGCCTTGCGTCTTGACTGCAGACATGGCGTCGATGATAAACCATCCGCCCACTACACTGCCGCCTGGGCTGTTGACTGTAAGATAAATCTCGTCTCGTCGTTCGGTCTCAGGATTGACAGTAGCTAGCTTGTAGATTTCCTTAGCCACCCGCAGTCCCTTGCGCACAGAGATGCTACCTAAGACATTGACATTCCGCTTGCTGTCGATTGTCTTAGTTGTCCCCATAACAGAGTTCCACCCGTTCGCCAGGGCTGCCGGGGACAGCACCAAGGCCAGTGAAATTAGTAGCTTAGTGAATAGGTTCATCGTTGTCGTTCCTTTCTGGTACTAAGTTAAGGTGCGACTCGCCCGCCATCTCGGAGAGCCCCGCCATGTACTCCGCATAAGGAATACGAGTACATAATAAAACATACGTGCCCTTTTTGTCAACAAAAATTATAGAGGCAGCGTCATTTTTTCCTAGTCTATTTCCTATCCTTGTTAGACTTTGCTTTAGCATCTCTGACTGCAGCCAGGTCCACAACTTTTTCATCATTATTCATGTACTCCTCATAGGTACTTAGGAGCGTACGCTCCAGTTTACGTTTAGCTTTCTTAAGGTACTTAGTGATGGGATGCTTACCCATACCCTGAAGAATAGAGCGGTTGCGTTCTTTAGCCTCACGCTCCCGAGCTTTCTTCTGCTCATCAGGGTCAATGAAGTCGCTCATTATTTATCACTCCTTTCCTTGACATCATCTTTTTTCTGTGGTATTTCTATTTTGTCGGCGTCAGCCGCTGGCCCTGTGTATCCAGAGTACCTCCTATCAATCTCCCTCATCCTCCGCAGTTCCTTCAGCAGTTCCTGTATCTTCTTCTCGCGCAGTGTTGTGACCTTCGACATTATGTATAATCCTATCGCTAACGGCAGGCAATATAAGTCCCTGCCCTGTGATTGCCTCAAATACATCGACCAGCTCCTTGTCAGTGCAGCTCTTAATCATCTTCTCTGCGTCCTCAAGCTGCGCTTCGGCCCCAGCCCTCATGAACTTAATCAAGTAAGCTTCTGCTTCTAGGCGGGTTAGTGCTTTCATGTTGCTCTCCTTATAGTAGAACTAGGGGGCCGCTTGTCGGCGAGCCACCGTTGATTAAGATAGTCTCTGTAACACTCGTGAACATCCCGGCCCACGCCCTCTATCCCTAAGCCCTTATGTCTGGCGCAATTAGCAAAAGGTGTGAGCTTCTCACCCGGAGGTAGAAGCGAACAACCTAGCCACTGTAACTGTCCGATATAGCTGGCAGACTTATGAGTCTTACCGTACCGGCGCTTGTACTCAGCGGCCAGGCCGGCAGCATGCCGGACCAGCCAGTTAAAGTTAGCTCGATTTTGTCTGGCCCACACTGCACACGGATGGTTCTTGTGGGTAGTCCGGTAGGGTCCGACTTGCTTGCCTGCAATTTCGTTGACGGCAGTGCTCAATAGCTGTACACTTTCAAGTACCATCTTGATAACACGCTTGTCATCAAGGTAGCGGGCCGATTCGTAGGGGCATGGTGAGGTTACAAATATGTTCATCCTAATATACTCTTATTTTCTAGCCAGTAAGACGAACTCTTATCACTATGCGATAGCAGTTCACGTACTTTATTGGCAGTCTCCTCATCCTTAAATACTTCAAGTATAAAAGCCTCATCTACTGTGCCTGTTTGTTTGTACCTAACTAGTATGTATACTTGCATCAGTGTTTGCTCCTCCATATAATGTAATTCTGCTCAAGTCTGAGCTGGTCGATGAGCATGTCGTCGGAGCACTGCTCCAGCATGTCATACTTCCAGTCAAACAGGCCCTGAAGTATCTCGGCTCGGCTCCAATCGTCCACATTATAGCCTAGTATGCGGCCGGCTTCCTCGGTTGGCACACGCAAGGCCCACATGTCCGCCACCATCGCTGTCAGTTTATGTCTCAGTGTTGTCATTTGTCTGACTCTCCTCTCCAGTCGGGATGGTCCCGATAGTTTCGTCCGTCATCAAGAGAGCTGCGCTTAGGTCCTTCCTCCGAATGGGAAACAGCGGGCCCGCTTCTTCTTGTATATCGGCAAGAGTGGGCGCTAACTTTAGTTGTTTCTTCTCAGTCTTATTGGTCACTTACTAGTCCTCCCATTTTAAATTAGCTAGAAGCTGAATCTGCAGGCCGTAGTTATGCAAGGCTGCCTCAGTGTAGTTGTTATCCTCGCCGATAGTCTTCCAATTTTCTAGCCAGTGCTCTAAAGAATGATGTATACATCCTATCTGCAGGTAGGACACTTCTTTGTACCTATATACATACCCGCTGTGGGCTCCTAAGAGGAAAACTTTTACTCCTTTTGTATGCCTAAGGCTAGCTCCCTGCAAGTCAGCTCCCCGCAAGTCAGCTCCCCGCAAGTTAGCTCCCCGCAAGTCAGCTCCCCGCAAGTTAGCTCCCCGTAAGTCAGCTCCCTGCAAGTCAGCTATCCACAAGTTAGCTTCCCGCAAGTTAGCTCCCCCTAAGTCAGCTCCCCGCAAGTTAGCTTCCCGTAAGTCAGCTCCCCCTAAGTTAGCTCTCCACAAGTTAGCTTTTTGCCCCCCGTCACTGGTCACCCACTTTCTGTGGTCTTCTAGAATTTTAGTTAGTTTATCTGCATTCATTAACGTGCCCTCCCCCATTTGAATCGGCGAGGGTCCGCAGAATCGTAGTCAGCGGGCCAGTCGCCCTGCATCTGGCCGCAGTGCCGGCACACATGGAAGCAAACATAATCTCCGTAACCTCCCGGCCCAATCCAGTCAGGCACATAGCCCTCTGATTCTGTAGTTGCGGCCTGCGTAAAGCACTGGTCACGGCACTTAGCTGCCACGTAAGTCATTCTTTTGGTGCCGTTGCACCGCTGGCATTTAGTCATCATAGCTCCTCACAGTAATGTAGGTGTTCGCCTAAAATTTCTACCATAAAGTCAATAGCTTCTCGACTGCATTGCACTTCAAAAGTTAGGTCATTCCAAAGTTGGATTTCAAATGTCGGCATAAAACTTCTCTCCTATTAAAGCTATCGCCACTTGCTTACGCATATGCTCTTCGTCAAGCGCGGCGATTGGGTCAATCGTCATCTCCTCGTACAGGCGCATCAGCCTCTCGGCCCCCGCCATCTGCACATCGCTGTCGTTCTCCCAGGCCCTGTCCGCTAGCTCCAGGGCTAGTCCCCTTATGTAAGCTGCGTCCAACAAAGGCCCGCCGCTGTCGTTGTTGCTCATCCAATCTCTCCAGTTCTGTCAATAGTTCCTGTATCTTAGCCCGTCTCTCGCGCTTGGTGATGGGCCGGACAGGAGCCCGGCTTTTCCACAATCGAATCAAAGGCTTACCTTTCGTGTTGAAGTTTTTGATAGGCCGTTGTTGTAAATGTTTAGCAGCATCCGCTTAGCGGAATCAGTGCTGCCCACGGCGTAGATGTCGTAGTCAAACTGGCCGCTCTCCAATTGTGCCAAGAAATGTCGGTGCTTATAGTTCTTGTGGTTGACCAGAGCCTTGAGAGCTGGGGCCACCTTGGTTCGCTTCAGCAGTCGTCGAAACATACCATCCCTTGTGTCAAGGATATCGTTTATGCGTGACGCTACTTTGTTTGTTGTTGCTAATTTGTATTTGCTGAATGTGAACGTTCCTTTCTTTAGTGATAGGGTTTGTTCATTGCCTGACACAAGGGAAAGCGCGAAGGTCACGCTAAACTTATTGGTTTCGTAGAACTTTTGGAACCTACGATAGTCGTCATTGCCTTGCTTAGCAAAGGCTTCGACGAAGTCGGCCGGGGTCCAGCGCTTGCCCGTCTGAAGGTTGGCTAAGAACTGAACATCATTAACATTAATGTCTCGCCGCACTGAGTAGTGAACGGGCACCCCTAGTTCTTTGGCCGCCAGGATTCGGTGCTGGCCGTCAGCCACTCGGTGCTTGCTGTCGCAGAGGATGATGGTTTGAAAACCATGCTTGCGAATGCTGTCAACTAGGGCCTGCACTTTAGTGGCGCTCCGATTGAACGGAGCCAGGTTAAACATGTCGTAGTTTCTTGTCTCAAGAACTTCGCCCACTTGCTTACTGTGTAGTTTTCTTACTGCCATTTGATGTCTCCTAAAGTATGAAGGCTGCTTATGCAGCAGCCAAGATGTTGATGTCATCCATTAAGCGAACGTTAGACTGGACCGAAGCGTGTCCTTTGGACCTGTCTCGCAACGCCTCATTGACCACATTCCAGAGGCCCCAGAGATTGCCCTGCTGCTCCCTGTCTGCTGCCCTCAAAGGCTTGACAAAGTAGCGGTGAAGAGCCAGCCGCTTAACTCTGTCAGAGACAGGTAGGCTGCCAATGATTTGGAATGCTTGCTCATCGCTCACATTTGTGTTGGCCATCTCATGAATGTCATCGAGGCCCTCACCTACAAGGGCCGAGATGGCATCATCGAGTTGTCCCGGCAACTCTGCCAGTTTAGCAGTAGCCGTAGGCCCTGTGCGGTGGATGATTTTCTGACGATAGGTCAGCTCACCCAGTACTAGTCCATTATAACACGCAGCTCGCCAAGCTCCAAACATTAGACAGGCACTGAGAGTTTTATCGTAGCTGTTGCGGAACCATAGCACCGGGTTGATGTCATCTCCGTTGACATTGATGGTGCGGTTGGTCACCTTGTAGGCCGTGTATTCCTGACGAGGGGTGACGATGCGCTCGCCCTCCTCCTCACGGCTGATGCGGCCAAACTTCTTGTAGTCCACGGTGAACTCCAGTCCATGGGACTGAAGGGCATTGATGATGTCAAGGTTTACAGATGTGGTGTCGATTACTTGGTATGTGTCTTGCATGTTAGCTACCTTTCTTAAGGATGTTATTGATTTTATTGATGATTTCATACTTGCCCCGAATGTATGCCTGCTGCTCAAAGTTCTCGGGCATACACTCTTCAACTTCTTGTTCCAGTTTAGTCGTCTCATCCGCTAGGGTCAAGACCAGTGCCACCTTGGCCAGTGTATCCATCTAAGCTCCTTTTCGGTTAGGGAATTGAAGAACTTTAGAACTTCTTACATAAACTTTCTTGTCCTGTAGGACAACTTGCTCACTGTGAAAGATAGGTTGGCCGTCAACCTGAAAGGTTTCAGTCTCATAGGGGTTGTAATGGGCCACGTTGTTAACAGATGTTTGGTAAAACATCTCATCAAAAGCTTTCAGCGTCCCGATGACATAGGCATGAACGTTTTTCTTACGTTCTCTGATGACTCGCTGGCGGCCAGCCTGACTAACTCTGAACTCAGCATCAGTCAGGACTACTCTGTTAGTGTGGCCTATCACTAGGCCGGTTCGATAGTCTTTCACGCTAAAGCATTTCTTGTGAAGGTTGTAGTAAACTTTAACCTTACGGTTAACATGAGTCTGGTTAAGTTGTCGTTTCATCAGAATACCTCATTGTGTGCCATGTCGTTCAAAGTTCCATCAGAATACAGGTCGTCGGTCAGAGCGTCAAGCTCAGAGTCAGTCAGTTCCTCCTCAGTTCCTGCCCATGTTGCCGAAGCAACATAGGCGTCAACGAAATCAGGATAGTCTCGGGTGTCGATACCGTCGATGGTGATGTCTTCAACCCACCGGCCACGAAATCGTATTGCATACTTCGTTGTCATACTCTCAGTCTCCTGTGTAAAGGGCCAGCTCAAGCTGGCGTTCCAGGCGGTCAATCGTATCGCGGTCGGCCCCTTCGGCCTTCGCCTTCGCCAGTTTCTCTCGGAATTCAGCAGCCTTACGGCGTTTCTCTGCATAGTACTCGTAGATACCATCGCGGTCTTTGTTTCCGTTATGCATTACGCAGCTCCTAGTAGGTTGGTTAACTCAGTCCGGCGGTGACTCTGACTAAATCCGCCGGTTTTCTCTTTAAGAATTTTAATGTGCCCCGGCTCATCCAAGAACCGCAGGTCATGCTCATCAGCACTTGACTTGGGCCACTTGTCAGTCCATGCAGGCAGTTTCTGACCCTCTCTGACCACCATCGTCACGCAACCTCCTAGGTTGAGTACTTCCTCAGCTTCAGTCACGTTCCCGAAGAAACTGTAAGTGTAATGCACCCCGTAAGAGGGGCCCTGCTTAAAGAATTCCAGGCACTTAGTATACTCGTTGCGGATGATGTCCGGGTGCTGACCTAGGCCAAACACCCTAGGGTGAAGGTCGCTGGTCCCGTTCAACCGTAAGACTAAAGTCTTACCCAGCCGCTTGCAAGCCTTGACCGCAGTCTCAGCATCCTGACGAATTCTGCTGCGGAACTCTGACGGGAAGAAAAACAGGGCCAATGTCTTAATCACACGGGCCCGAGCCGTTCCGTAATTGCCGCCGTGACCTGACCAAAATAGGCATCCGCCTAGGCAGTTGGAAAAATTCACGCAGGTCCGCCGCTTAAGCAGGTCACCCGGCACCAAGTACAGGACGATGTTATAAAACTGATTGAATCTGTCGTTTGAATCCTGAGCCTTCTTGCTGTTGGCCTTCTTGGCGTCAACTTTGAAGAACTGTTTCTTAAGACGCAGCCACACCTCACTGATGGTGAGGGGTGTGGTGTGTGTGGCGGTCGGGAAATACTTACGTAATAATTTCGTGGCCACATTAATAAGACCATCTTTGTCGTCAAATCGCATATATATACCTCATACTAGGCGTTGTTGCGTTTCCCGTTTTTGAATTCCGGTGTGGGTCACCACCGGGGTCAGCGTCGAGCTGATATAAGACTTAACGGCACCGGTTTAGGAAACTTTACCTGATTCTTTCTGAAGTTTGCTTTTCCTCCGTGATTGCCGATACTTACGCCGTTCAAGGTTGCATCGGTGTTGCTCGTTTGCGGCCCTGACACGGTCACATAGGGCGGCCGCTCGGCCCTGCATTGCGCTCGCTTTCTCTTTGCCCGCATTGCGCACCTGCTTATTGCGTTTGGGGTTGACATCGGCCCCTTCGGACCCCTTAGGGTCCACATAAACACCATACTTATTCAAGTATGCGGTTGGCGTTGAAGAACGAATCATGACGAATCCTTCCTAGGCTTTAAACCTGATAGTTTCTGAGTCCCAATCGACAATCATACCACGAGCGTCTGAGTCAGGGTTAGTCAGCTTGTAAACTTCCTGACCGAATCCTGAGTAAAGCAGCTCGGCCCCATGAGCCGCGACCAGGGCAGCTATGCTGCCGTACTTGTCTGTTAAAAGACGCATGTCGATAATAGAGTGTAAGAATTCATCAGGTTGAAAAGTGACTGAAACTGATTGATTGACTGATACTGACATAGTTAAACCTCCGGTTTAAAATTAAGCTACCATAAATTGATTGTATTTATCGGACCATACAGCTTCTTCTAGAAGCTTATCGTGCCAGTTGTCTAAGTCCCAAAGAATCGCGTCCGCATTTCTTCCTTTAACTTCGATGGGAAGCTGATAAAAGCTGATGACACCAATCATCAGAGTTCTAAACCTGCACACCTCTGCCCACTCACTCGCAGGCCATTCTTCCTTGTCTTGATTGTCCGCGAAAAGATTCATGATT
>JABAOH010129608.1_pt4 | contig 15761 bp, 9 predicted proteins | sample 7062181 | NCBI WGS metagenome assembly JABAOH01 (sample SAMN14538630, study PRJNA623070) | marine sediment metagenome | biome: marine biome [ENVO:00000428]; feature: marine pelagic biome [ENVO:01000023]; material: deep marine sediment [ENVO:00002113]; isolation source: pool of 5 deep marine...
CTGCCGAGCAGATCGCGACGGACGGCCAGGGCCTCGCGGAGGTTTTTATCTGCCGCATCGTAATCGGCCTTGAGCGCCTGGATTTCGCCGAGATGATTCAGGCTCTGGGCCACGTCGATATGCTCATTCCCGAACAGGCTATGGCGCCGATCCAGCGCCCGCTCGATCAGGGGCACTGCGGCGTCATACAGACCCAGGCTTGTATAGACGGTGCCCATCGTGTCCATTAGCGTTGCCTGGATCTCGGGCTGATCGCCGAGTTCCGAGCCTATGCGTTCGGCGCCTTTGTCGAGGATTTCGCGCGCCGTTATCGTGTTGCCGAGCGCCTCGCTCGGATCCGAGACTTCAAAAAGGCCGACCATGAACTCCGTGGTCTGCCGGGCCGTTTCTGCTTCGATCTCGGCAATCCGGCGCTGCTCTTCTGCTTCGAGCCTGGCGAGGTAGGCCGTCACTGCAAGGCCGGAGGTGATCGTCATTCCAACGAGCGCCGCCGTGGTCAGCGCCATCATGCGGCGCTGACGCCGATGAGCTTCCCTCTGCGCGAGGTCGTCAAAGCCCACACCGAGCATACCGGCAAGAAGCTTGAGCTTGGCGGCCTGCTTCGGGTCCTTGCCCGGGCGCGCATCGGCGGCGATGGGCTCACTGCGCACGTCGGAGAGCTCGTTGTCTTCACCGAGCTCGCGGATCAGCGCGGGCGGGAAACACTCCAGGTCCGCGGTCTCCGGGTTCTCCGACGCGCCGGGTTCGCCGTCGACGATCAGCGCGAAGATGCGGTTTGCCTTGCCGAGCCGCTTGAACGCGATGATCTCTTCGTTGGTCCACCGCGACTTCGCAGCGCGCGGGGAGCAGATCACGATCTGGCAGGCGGATGTCCGCAGGGCCTCGGTCAGCATCTCCCCCAGGCTGGTGGAGGTCGCGAGTTCCTCGCGGTCACGAAAGACGGGCGCGAATCGCTCCGGAACGCGGCCCATAGGCGTCCGCCGTCCGACGAGGCCCTTCGGTGGTCGGTATGCTTCAAGTGCCTTGTGCAGCCAGGAAGCCCATTTCTCGTCGCTATGGCTGTAGCTGATGAAGGCCTTGTACTTATAGTTATCGGCCAGCGCTCTTATCCGGTCAAGGTCGATCGCTCACTAAGTTTATGATTATAGAGGAAATTGGATTGTGCAGTAACTATTGACGAGCAACGGTAATACGCTCGACGCTTGAAAATAACCTTGTTTCACATAAGAGATATGACAGGAATTATGGTCCGGAATTCCTATTCACCGATCGCAGCGCTTCGAGATGGCCAGCCGCCCCGAAACCAGGGGCTTCGCAACCCCCTTAATTGCATACGGCATCTGCGTATTCACTGAGAGCCCTCCATCCGTATGCTGAATGCGTCAGGGTGCGTTGTTGCGCACGTAACGGAGCAGGATCATGACCCGGGATTCCTCGGATCGCTCTGGTGCGGATTTCTTTGAGATCCGGTTCGAGTCAATCGGTGGGCTCGGCGCCCATGTCGCCGGCAAGATCGTTGCGGGTGCGGCCGTTTTGCGCATGAACATGAACGGCTCGCACTTCTCGTCCTATGGATCCGAGAAAAAAGGCTCGGTGGTTCGCTCGTTTATCCGGCTGGCGCCGGCCGACCGCAGTATCCGCACGAGTGCGCCGATCGAAGAGCCCGACGTCATCGTCGTATTCCACAGCGGGCTGCTGGCTCATCCCGCGACGCTGTCGGGCCTCAAAGCAGATGGAACGCTGATTTATGCGGGCCACGAGAACGAAATTCCCGAGTGGCTCAAGCGGGTTCCGAAGTCCGCGAAAGTGGTTCGCGTCGACGCGCAGACAATCGCATTTGAAGAAAAGTCTCGCGAAAACGCCGTGCTGATCGGCGCGCTTGCCGCGGCCGTTCCCGAACTCGACCGGCAAGCGGTCTGCGAAGAACTCGAAGCGACGTTCGCAGGCAAGAACGGCCATATCGTCGAGTCCAACGGCCGGGCATTCAAGCGTGGAGCCGACGAGGCCGAGATCATTGAGAATGTCGGGCGCGTCGAAGGCGATGTCCCGACAATGCAATCGCACCCGGCATGGGGCTACAAGTCCGCACCGATTGGCGGCGTGCTGCCCACACCCGGCAACACGGCCTACAACGATCTGCAAACCTCGCGCACCGGCTGGATGCCCGTCCTGGCCAGGGACAAGTGCATCGACTGCGGCATGTGCGACATGGTGTGCCCCGACCTTTGCCTCGTCTGGTCTACCCATGTCGACGCAGACGGCAAGCCGGGTGTCACGCTGGACGGTATCGATTACCAGTACTGCAAGGGCTGTATGCGCTGCGTCGAAACCTGTTCAACCGGCGCCATAACACGCGAAGCGGAATTACCGGGCATGGCGGATGAGCTGCGCGTCCCGCTCTTCCCCGGCCTCGCGGCAACGGCAGGAGACAGACATGCTTGACCAGGCAAGCGCAATCACATCCGGCCCAGTCCGGCAGGTTCACGATTTCAAGAGCGGCAATGAAGCGGCGGCGCTCGCGGCCCGGGATATCGGCTTCCACGTCATGGGCTATTTCCCGATCACACCGTCGACGGAGGTCGCGGAGAACCTGTCCAAGATGCAGGCCAATGGCGAACACGACATCGTCATGATCCCTGCCGACGGCGAACACGGCGCCGCCGGCATCTGCTACGGTGCCGCGCTCGGCGGCGGCCGCGTCCTGAACGCGACGTCGTCGCAGGGCCTGTTGTATGCGCTGGAACAACTGCCCGTGCAGTCGGGCACGCGCGTGCCGATGGTCCTGAATGTTTCCACGCGCACCGTTTCGGGACCGCTCGACATTCGCTGCGACCACTCGGACATCTACTTCGTCCTCAACGCCGGCTGGATCATCCTTATGGCGCGCGACCCGCAAGCCGTCTACGACATGAACTTCTGCGCGATTCGAATCGGCGAGCATGCCGACGTGCGTCTGCCGGTCATCGTCGCGTACGACGGCTTCCTGACCAGCCACCAGAAACGGCGCATCGAGCGTTTCGACGACGCGGATGCCGTAAAAGCGTTTCTCGGCGAGCGCGAAGATCCGTACACGGCGCTCGACCCCGGCAAGCCCGTGACCTTCGGGCCGTACATGAACGACCCTGACCTGATCAACAACAAGGTGCAGCAGCACGAGGCCATGGAGGCCGCGCGCCGGGTGATCCCCGAGATTTTCGCCGAGTTCGCGGAACTCTCGGGCCGCGACTATCGCACGGTCGATGCCTACCGCATGGACGACGCCGAGGTTGCGCTAATGCTGCTCAATACCGCGGCGGAAAACGCCAAGGAAGTCGCCGATCGCCTTCGCGACGAGGGCAAGAAGGTCGGCGTTGTCTCACCCAACATGCTGCGACCGTTCCCCACGAGCGAGATTCGCAGCCTCTTAAAGAATGTTCGCGCCGTCGTCGTCGGCGACCGCGGTGATTCTTATGGCGCAGAGGGCGGTAACCTGTCCCTCGAAGTTCGCGCTGCCCTGCAACAGGACCCTGACAATCAAACCCTGGTCATGAGCCGTGTTTACGGCCTGGGCGGCAAGGACTTTTATGACGCGGATGCTGAAGAGCTATTCCGCGAAGCGCTAACGGCGGCCGAGACCGGGAAGGTCGAAGTGCCGTTCGAGTATCACGGCGCCTATGCCGGCGATGGCGACGCGGGCCCACCGCAGGGCCTGCCGCCGATCAGTAAAGAGGAAGTCTCGCGCGGCATGGCTACCGTGACGCCGAATCCCGAGACCAGCAAGCTCGAAGTCGAGCTGAAGCCATTGTGGGAAATGACGACAACGCCGTCGCGGATCGCCCCGGGGCACGGCGCCTGCCCGGGCTGTGGTTTCTTCCCGATGCTGCGCCAGGCGTACAACGTGCTCGAAGGCCATATCGTCGTGCTGTTCCAGACCGGTTGCGCGATGGTGACGACGACCGGTTACCCGAAGACGGCCCATCGCATCACCTACATCCACAACCTGTTCCAGAACGGCGCCGCCACGGTTTCCGGTCTCGTCGAGATGTATCACGAGCGCGTCCGCCGCGGTGAGATCCCGGCAGCGCCCGAGGGTGAGGACATCACGTTCATCATGGTGACCGGCGACGGCGGCATGGATATCGGCATGGGAGCCGCGCTCGGCACGGCAAACCGCAACCACAAGATGATCATCCTCGAGTACGACAACCAGGGCTACATGAACACCGGCTCGCAGTTGTCGTACGCGACGCCTTTCGGTCACCGCACGTCGACCAGCGAAGTTGGCAGTTCAATGTCGGGCAAGCGCTTCCACCACAAGGACACGCCGCAGATCTTCGCGGCCTGCAACCTGCCGTACGTATTCACGGCGAGCGAAGGCTATCCGGAGGACTTCATGCGCAAGATGTCGAAGGCGCAGTGGTACGCCCAGCGTGAGGGACTGGTGTACGGCAAGGTGCTCTCGTTCTGTCCGCTGAACTGGCGCACCCCCGACGACGCCGCGCAGGAGGTGCTGCAGGCTGCCATCGACAGCTGCTTCTTCCCGCTCTACGAGGTAGAAAAAGGCAGCACGCACATCACCTACGACCCCGACGCCATCGGCCGCCGGCGCCCCGTCGCCGACTGGCTCGGCATGATGGGCAAGACCAGGCACATCCTTGCACCCGGGCACGCCGACCAGCTCGAGATGACAGAGCAGGAGGTCGAGAAGCGGTGGCGCAGGATCAAGATTAAGTCCGAGCATCCGGAGTTGTAGGGCATGGCAAAGATTCTCGAAAAACGTCGTTTGACACCGATTACCCAGCTTTACAAAGTCGATGCGCCGCTGGTTGCGAAAGCAGCCAGGCCGGGCCAGTTCGTCATCGTTCGTGTCCGCGAAGGCGGCGAGCGTATTCCATTGACGATTGCCGATTACGACCGCGAGGCTGGCGTGCTCACGATCGTCGTCCAGGAAGTCGGCACGACGACACGCTACCTGGGTCAGCTCGAGGTGGGTGACGAGATACTCGACCTCGTTGGCCCGCTCGGCATGCCGCTCGAGATACCGGTCGAAGGGCACATCGTGGGCATCGGCGGCGGGTTTGGCTCGGCCGCACTGTTGTGTCTAATGCGCGAACTGCGGGCGCGGGGAGACAGGACCACGATCATCAACGGCGCCCGTGAAAAAGACCTGCTGATCCTCAACGAGGAGCTCGCCGAGGTCTGCGACAACCTCGAGCTATGTACCGACGACGGCTCCGCCGGATTCCATGGTCTCGTCACCGAGCGCCTGCAGCAGCTGATCGACGGCGACGGTCCCGGACGACCGGACTTCGTGGTCGCCATCGGCCCGATGCCGATGATGCGCGCCGTTACCGAGACGACGCGCGGCAAGGAGATCCCGACGCTCGTTTCGCTCGATCCGCTCATGATCGACGGCACCGGGATGTGTGGAGGTTGCCGCGTCACGGTCAATAACGAGGTCAAGTTCGCGTGTGTCGACGGCCCGTTCTTCGATGCGCACCAGGTCGACTTCGAGGAGGCGGTCCGGCGCAACAAGATGTACGTCAGGCAGGAGCAGGAATCGAAGGACCGCAGCGACTGCATGAAACTCGCCGTAGGACAAGACTGATGCCTGTTAAACGAGTTCAGAAGACACCGATGCCCGAACGCGACGCGGTATTGCGCTCGCACGATTTCGGGGAGGTCAACGAAGGTTACGGAATCGCGCATGCGCAGTTCGAGGCCGAGCGCTGCCTGCGTTGCCAGGACCCGATCTGCATCGACGGCTGCCCGGTACGCGTGCCGATCCCCGAGTTCATCCATGAAGTCGCCAAGGGCGACATGCGGCGTGCCGCAGAGGTGCTGCGCTCCTCCAACCCGCTGCCGGCGGTCTGCGGACGCGTCTGCCCGCAGGAAGTCCAGTGCGAGGAGCAATGCTCGGTGGGCATCCGCTTCAAACCGGTCGCGATCGGCTACCTCGAGCGCTTCGTCGCGGACTGGGAGATGGAGCAGTCCGACATCGACATCACGGCCAACCTGCACCGCGACGAGAAGGTCGCAGTCATCGGCTCGGGCCCTGCCGGGCTCGTGTGCGCGGGCGAGCTGGCTCGACTGGGTTACCCGGTCACGATATTCGAGGCGCTGCACGCGCCCGGCGGCGTCTTGCGTTACGGCATACCCGAGTTCCGCCTGCCGAAGGACGTCCTCGACTGGGAGATCGAGCAGCTCAAGAAGCTCGGCGTCGAGATCCGGTGCAACATCATCATCGGCAAGACGATCACGATGGATCAGCTCATGGGCGAGATGGGCTTCAAGGCCGTGTTCATCGGCACGGGCGCCGGCCTGCCGTCTTTCATGGGCATCCCGGGCGAGAACCTCAACGGTGTCTACTCGGCCAACGAATTCCTGACGCGCGTCAACCTGATGCGAGCCAACGACTTTCCGAATGCGGATACGCCGGTCATGGTGGGCAAGCGCGTCGCGGTCATCGGCGCAGGCAACACGGCCATGGACACGGTGCGCACGGCATTAAGGGTTGGCGCGGAACACGGCCTGATCGTGTACCGCCGCAGCGTCGAGGAAATGACGGCGCGCGTCGAGGAACACCAGCACGCGATCGAGGAGGGCGTCGAGTTCCACTGGCTGACCAACCCGGTCGAGATTCTCGGCGACGAGGAGGGCTGGGTCACGGGCCTGCGCTGCATCCGCATGGAGCTCGGCGAACCGGACGAGTCCGGACGCGCACGGCCGGTCCCGATCGAGGGCTCCGAGTTCGTGATGCCGGTAGACAACGTCGTTCTATCGATCGGCAACAAGCCGAATCCACTGCTGCTGCAGACCACGAAGGGGCTCGAGGCCAACAAATGGGGTTGCCTCGTCGTCCACGACGGCACGTCGGAAACGTCACGCGAGCGCGTGTTCGCGGGCGGCGATGCCGTTACCGGCGCGGCGACCGTGATCCTTGCGGCCGGCGCCGGCAAGAACGCAGCCGCCGAGATTCATCAGGATCTTTGCGCCAACGCTTCGTAGCAAGCCTGGTCGAAACCGCTCATCCCGTACCCGCACAAGCGGGTGGCTTGCGTTTCGTTTAGCCCCTTGCTAATACGGTCACCGCGCAGTTTCTATAATGGTCTGGACCCTGAACAAAAGACTGCTCTTTACAGCGATTTTCATCTCTGGCGCATCCGCCCTGATCTACCAGCTGATCTGGGTCCGGTTGCTGGGTCTCGTGTTCGGTGTCAGCAGTTTCGCCGTCGCCACGGTAGTCGCGGTGTTCCTGCTCGGCCTGGGCCTGGGGAGCTACTTCTTCGGTCGGTGGTCAGAGCGAGCCCGTGACCCGCTGCGCGTCTACATGTACGTGGAATTGGGGATCGCCGCGACGTCGCTCATCGCTTACCTGGTGATCGAGGCGTTGCCAATCTACCGTTATCTCTACGAATACGCCTACAACAACCTCGGCTTCTATGGCCTTTCGGTCGCTCGGCTGCTGTTGTCGACGCTGGTGCTGCTGCCCCCGGTGTTTCTCATCGGCGGCACCATGCCGCTGCTCGCCAAGTACTTTCTCCGCGACTCCGCCACGCTGGGTTCCAGCTTCAGCAGGATCTATTACCTCAACACCCTCGGGGCCTGCGCCGGCGCGGTGCTGACCGGCTTCGTGCTCGTGCGGTACTTCGGCGTGATCGGCACGCTGATGATCGCCGTAGGCGGCAACCTGCTGGTCGCCCTGATCATTGCGCTGAGCAAGCGGGGCGCAGGCGACACGGGCCCCGCGGCACTTGAGCGACCGCCTTACTCCTACATGCTGGTCTTCCTGTTTCTCACCGGCTTCATCAGCCTGGGTTACGAGATGCTGTGGGTGCGCATCCTCTCGACCTACGGGCTGTCGACCTCGCAGGCCTTCGCGCTGATCCTCGCGGGATTCCTGCTGGGCTTCTCGGTCGGGGCATGGTTCGTGGCGCGCAAGGTGGATTACCGCCGCGATCTCGAGTCGTGGTTCAGTGCCGTGTCCATCGTCACGGCGTTCAGCGGCGCCGTCGTGCTCCTGTTGTTCCGGCAGTTCGAGGCGCTCACGATCCTGCTCGCGGACTCCACGCCGATGAGCCAGCTGACGCTCGGTATGGCGCTGGCGTTCACGGTGTCGTTCATCCCGGCCGTGTTCATGGGGATCCTGTTCCCGCTCGGGGTGCGCATTTACGCGCATGATATCGACCGGATCGGCGCCAAGGCCGGCAACACGTTCTTCTCGAACACGCTCGGCTGCGTGCTGGGCAGCCTGCTGACGGGATTCGTGCTGATTCCGTTCGTGGGCATGTGGAACACGACTCTCCTGCTTATCAACCTCAGCTTGCTGATCGCTGTGGCTTTCCTGCTGCGGGGCGGGCGCCCGGCCCGGGCACAGTGGGCCTCGCTGGTTGTTGTCGCGGCCGTAGCAAACCTGCTGGTGTTAGCGGACAGCAAGACGTTTCACGCCGAGCTGAAGGGGCCCGACCTGCGCAAGGCGGCTGAAGGCTTCGACGTCATCTACTACGAAGAGGGTCTGTCGGGCACCGTTACCGCTGTCGAGCGGGGCAACTACCGCGGACTGTTCGTCGATGGCCAGAACGTGTCCGGAACGGATCCGGTGTTGCTCGCCGACTCGAAGATGCTTGCGCACGTGCCGCTGCTGCTGGCCGAGGAGCCAGATGTTGCGCTGACGGTGGGCTACGGCACGGGAACCACCTCGGGGAGCATGCTGCTGCACGATGTCGAGGTCCATGCAGTCGAGATCGAGGAAAAGATCATCGAGGCAGCGCCGCTGTTCAGCGAAGTTAACTACGCGTCCTATGCCAACCCTGATCTCGAAATCGTGCTGGACGATGCCCGCAATTACATCGCCACGACGGACGAAGAGTTCTCCGTCATCGTAACGGACGTGACCAACCTGAAGTACAAGCGCAATCCCTATCTGTATACCCGCGAGTACTTCGAGATCATGCGCGACGCGCTCAGCGCGGAAGGTGTTGCCGCCGCATGGCTCCCGGTCGGTGGCCTGTCGTTCAATGATCTACGCACCCTGATCGCCACGTTCGACAATGTCTTCGCTAACACCACNNCCGACGCAGGTGAACCTGAGGGAGTTGAAGGAAAAGAATGTCGAGGTCGAACGCGACCTGCGCAGCCTGGATGTCGAAAATGTCTACGAGCTCGCCAGCATGCTGCTGCTCGGCGAGGGCGACGTCGACACGCTTGTGGACGGTGCGCCGATCCATACGGATAACCGCCCGATCCTCGAGTACTCTGACATGGACCTTTACAATGTCGTCGACGTCGCGCCGAACCTTGGCCGGCTCATCGATTTTCAGGAAGAGGACCTGCTCGCGTACTTCGTCGGGAGCGAGCAGCAGCTAGCCGAGCTCGAGGAGCATTTCGATCGGTATACGGGGCATTACCGCGACTACGTTCGGATGTACGAGCAGCAGCGCAGTAACTAGGGCCCGGCAGGGCCCCAGTCTCGCCCGCTTTCAGCCGGTGACGCTCCGGCCAGGCTCTCTTACGGCGTATACCATATGGGCGAAGTGTAGGCGCGCTCCTGGTGAATGCCCGAGTCACCTTCCTCGAGATCGATGCCGTAATACTTCGCGTCGTAAGCCGTCCAGCGTGGTGTCGGAATCTCGATGACCCTGACGTAATAGAAGGCCGCGAGGTCCGGATCGAAATCCGGGTCGGTCCACGCTTTAATCAGTTCCGTGGCGCCGATCGTATTACTCCAGGTCGCGGTCTCAAGCGAAACGGTGTTGCCAACCGGCGTGCGGCAACGGCCGTCGGCGTCGATCTCGCGATCGTCCGAAACCACGACGTCATATATCCGTTCCTGTGAGTTGCCGTCTTCGTCGATCCAGCCCTTGATGATCTGGATGCGATCGAGATTGGCGCCAATCGGGTCCTTGAGGGCTGCGACCAGAAACGTCGGGGACTTTCCGCGCGGCGCTTCGGTCAGGTCGCCGCCCATCGGCACTCCCTTCTGATAGCCGACGACTGCGGGCTGGCGCGTTGCCGTGTCAGCCTCGTCGAAATCCCATCCGCCGAAAAAGCGCACGAGCATCCTGGGCCCTGTTGTTGCGTAAGTTTCGCGGCGCGCCATGGCGTCGAACAATGCCTCACGCGTATTTTCGGTTGCCCAGACTGCTGCGTATCCGGATGCGACTGTTTCCCAGCCGTAAATCGCGGTGTCGCCGAACTTCGCAAACGGGTGTTCCATGCGCTCGGGGCTCGGCTCCGATCCGGAATGCTTGCCGAAGTAATTATCGTCATCGGCGGTTGCCAGTGACGTATGGCTGTCGGTCGAACCGATCATGCCGAACTTGTAGGGATTGGTGCCGAGGTCCTGCTCGATCTGCAGGCCAAGTGCCAACGCACTGCGCGCGTACTCGTGAACCAGCATGTCGTCTGACTTGGCCTCACTGAGATTCAGGTTGCCCTTGTCCCAGGTGCCGTAATCAGCGAACTCGTCATTCGGCGACAGCAACGGGTGCGCCTCGCCATCTCCCTTGATCTGGGTCACTTCATACAGCGGCTCCCACATGGCGCGCGTCTCTGCGTATTCGCGCGTAATCGGTTTGCCATCCACGTGGTTCGTCAGCGGGAACATCAGGCCGTTGGACAGGTTGCCGTTATGGGCGATCGCCAACAGGTCACCACCGGTCGTGTCTTCATAGTCCTGCAGCAAGTCCCACAGGTACTCGGGATCGGTGCTGCCCTGTGGGGGATACGTCGTAGCCGGCACGGTCTGGCTGGCCTCGTCGGCCCCATCCTTGTAAATGACGACGCGGTGCAGGTTCTGGCCGGGCGGCACCTGCGACGTCCATTCGTAGCCAATAAACGCCGTGAAACGTCCAGGCTCGTTGTATTTTTCTGCCGCGGCTATCGTGCTGTCCCAGGCGGACCGGTACATGGGCCCGTCCGGCCAGTACATGAGCTTGTCAGGAAATGTACCGCGGGAGAACGAATCGATAATCTCCAGCGCAACCGCCATGCCTTCCCCGGCCTGGATCATGTCGTACCATTCTTTGCCCTTCGGATCTTCGAGAATCGCCGGGTTGGCGGCAAACAGGTCGGGGAAGAAACCCATGTTGTCGGAATGATCGGCTATGACCAGGAAGTCCAGCGGCCGAGCAAGACGAACTCGCCCGGCGGTCGTGGAATCGATCTCCTCACCGCGGGCGAAACGATACGCCTCGTCCAGCCCAAGGCGATTGCCGAAGGCGCCGGCATCCATCGAGTAAGACGTGTGCAGGTGCGTGTCGCCCCAGAATACTCGCGTCGCCGCGGAGCCCGTCGCATACGGGGAGTAGGGCAGTTCAGGGTCCTTGCGCTCGGGTTCTCTCTCGGGCGGCAATCCGGCGTCCTGCGCAAGTGAAACCGTACTCAGAAAGAGAAGGGCGCTGGCCAGGCTGGCAGCGGTAATCAGGCGCTTCATGGAAATCTCCCCGTAATCTTGTTGTTGGTTTTTCAAACGCGGCAAAGATTCTCGCGATCGTTGCAGGGCCGATTTTGCCGCTTTAGCATTTCAGACGCCAGTCACGGTGCAAAGTGACCGACTTATTCCAGCAGGTTTGCTCAGTCTGCTCAGTGCCAGCCACACCCATTTATATGCTCGATGCCAGTCTGTTGGACCACAAACATACAGGCCCTGTATAGTCAGCCAAAAACACCGTGGGGGTTTCCGAATGCCGTACTTCAAGTCTATTGCGTCTGTCGTAATGCTCTTGTTATTGAGTTCAGTGTCTTGGGCGCAGGACAAACCGAATATTGTCCTCGTCTTCATGGACAACTTCGGTTGGGGCGAGCCCGGGTTCAATGGCGGGGGGATCATTCGTGGTGCTGCGACGCCGCAACTGGACTCGCTGGCCGAAGAGGGACTTCGGCTTACGAACTTCAATGTTGAGGTGCAGTGCACGCCGTCGCGGTCCGCGCTGATGACTGGCCGTTACGCGGTCCGCAGCGGCAATGGCACGGTACCGCTGGGCGAAGGCGTGTATGGCCTCGTACAGTGGGAAGTGACCATGGCCGAGATGCTCTCCGAAGCCGGTTACGCTACCGGCATGTTCGGCAAGTGGCACCTCGGACGCACGGAGGGGCGCTTCCCGACGGACCAGGGATTCGACGAGTGGTACGGCGTACCCAACTCAACTGATGAGTCGGTCTATTCGTCCTTGCAGGATTTCGCCGAGAGCGGTGTCGCGGAAACCTGGGTCATGGATGGCAAGAAGGGCAGCGTTCCCGAAAAGGTGCGCCCTTATCGGCTGGACTATCGACCCTTGATCGATCGCGACCTGACCGACAAGGCGATCGATTTCATGCGGCGCCAGGCGAAGGAAGACAAGCCGTTTTTTGTCTACCTGCCGTACACGGCCACCCATTTTCCGACCATGCCGCACCCCGACTTCGTCGACAAATCGGGCAACGGGCCCTGGGGCGATCTGCTGATGCAGATCGACAGCTACGTGGGTGAATTGCTCGACACGATCGACGACCTGGGATTGGCCGATGAGACGATCTTCATTTTCACGGCAGATAATGGGCCGGAGGCGCTGAGTGCCGGGGAAACATCCATCACCGTAGAGACCGCAATTAACGGGTCGGCGGGGCCGTGGCGCTCAACCCTGTTCACCGGTTACGAGGGCGCGCTTCGGGTGCCTTTCGCGGTTCGCTGGCCGGGCAGGATCGAAGCGGGTCGCGAAAGCGACGAAATCGTGCATGCGATGGATATTTTCCCGACGCTGGCCCGGATTGCAGGCGGCGAGGTTCCGGACGACCGGGTGATCGACGGGATTGATATGTCGGATTTTCTGCTCGGCGCGGAAGAGCGGTCCGGACGAGAGGGTTTTGTCGTCTACATGGGCAACGATGTGTTCGGCGTGAAATGGCGCGACTGGAAGCTCCATTTCAAGGAGCAGACAGGATGGAACGGAGTATTGCGCGAGTACACGATGCCTCGGCTCTACAATCTGATGAACGACCCCGGGGAGACCGACAACGTGTTGTTCCCGCATACCTGGGTGCCCAAGGCGGCAATGCCCCTGCTGGAAGAACACGTGATCTCGCTAAGGAAATATCCGCCGATCAAGGCTGGCCAAAAGGACCCGTACGAGCCGCCGCAGTATCCCTAGTTTGAGCCAGAAACGGCGTCGCTGAGTTGGCTACATCAATAACCGCTTGATTTCCGTGGTTCTGTGACTATCGGATTCAATGGCTTATTTCGCCCAAAAGTAATAAACCGATCCCCGAAGACTTTCAGGATTGGGAGGCCGCGGCCCCTCACGCCTTTGACAATGATCGTCGCATTGTTACTGTCCGCTGTATGATTCCGGACCAAAGCGCCAACCTTAATGGTGCTGGCGCTCCGTAATATTGTCTAACTCGCGAACAACAGATGCATGAAGCACAATTGACAATGCGCGTATTCAAGGGCCGGTCCGGACTCGCAGAGGTTTTCGACGCATGGCAATCGCTGATGAACCGGATTGATCGCCAGTGTTTCTATCATCACCCAGTCTGGTTCGACGCTTTCCTGAAGAGAGGTTCTGGAGAGGACGGCCGTATTATTTTCTTCGCCATTTACCGAGGCAGTACGCTCGTGGCCGTTTTCCCGGTCGAATTGACTGTTCGTGGCAGAATCCTAAAGGTTAGGCAGGCGAGTCTGCCAGTGCGAGACCAACTCTATATGTCGGATTGTGCGATCGCCGATGAGGAGGACAAGGTCAAGATTATCGAGTACTTCCTCGAAAATCTGCATCCGGCCGGTTACCGCTGGGACGTCTTCGTTGCCAGAGATACGCTTGAAAACTCATGCATAGCTACTGTTCTCAATGGACTGTCGAGCTACCGGGTAGCATCCAAAAATACTGACTATTGCTCAGTAATAACGGTATCGCCATACGATGAGATGCTGCGACGCATCACGCGGAATTTTCGCAAGAACGTCACCAAACGACGGCGCAAGCTCGAAGAGCTTCCCGATGTAGTGTTTTCTGTCGAGAGCGACCCCGCGAAGGTTGCATCCACCTTCGATGAGTTTCTCGTACTGGAATCTTCCGGCTGGAAGGCAGGCAAGAGCAGGGCGCGCGGGGACGTTCCGGAGCCGTTTGCTATTGCCCTGAACGAAAAGAAAAAGAATTTCTACAAGCGCGTTGTGACGGCATTTGCCGAGCGCAACCAGATGCGTGTCGTCTGTGTCAGGGTAGGACCACATTTGATCGCGGCGAGATTTTGGCTGTTGCTCAACGAGGTCTGTTACTCTCTAAAGACGGCTTACGATGAGGCTTACAGCGCTTACTCGCCAGGAGTCCTGGCTTTTGATCACGGACTTCGACAGATCGCCGAGACCGGCGGAGTAAGGGAGATAAATACGATCACGAGCGGCCGTGCTGCAGATGATTGGAAGCCCGAGAAGCTGCGCTATCAATCAATGATATGTTTCGCGAACTCGGTGACGGGCAAGGTGATCTACCTGGCTTACCGGATCCGCGCTGCATTGCGCAATCAGTGAGTGGTGGATAACAGTTTTACAATTCAGGTCTTTACGGGGCGGGATGGACTTGCGTCCCTGCTGCCGCAATGGTCTGCGTTGATGAAACAGATTCAGCGGCCATGCTTCTACCATCACCCGCAATGGTTCGCGGCGTATCTCAATAGAACGGACGCGGATGACACGCGCATAACTTTTGTAGGTGTCTATCGGCGGTCATCGCTCGTTGCCGTATTTCCAACAACGTGGCAACGACACCCCAAGACCGGAAACCTGGAAGTTTCACTGCCGATTTTCGAGGATTTGTACATGGCGGACTGTGCAATCTCCGATACGGAATGCCCATCCAATATTTTCTCGTACTACCGAAGCAGGCTCGGTAATGTTATCGGCGGCAAATGGGATATGTACTGTGCCTCGGACGTTCTCGAGGATTCCCTGATTGCGAGAGCGATGTTGAAAAACGCGAGCGTCAATACGACCACTTACGCAGATAGCGTGTGTGCCGAGATTCCGATTGGTGACTACGCCGCGATGGTCACGGGCCTAAAAAAGAAGTTCCGCGGGAACCTGAACAACGCGCGCAACCGTCTCGCAAGAACCGGTAGCGCCGAATTCTCGGTGGTGAAATCCCCCGGGGAGATTGCCGGAACCTTTCGAGAATTTGTAGAACTCGAGATGTCTGGCTGGAAGGGACGACCCGACCAACCCAGGGCGAACTTCGAGCAGCCGAGCGCGATAGGCCTGAAAGACAGGAAGCTACGCTTTTACGAGAACGTTGTGCGGCGATTCTGCGAGATCGGCAGCGCCGAAATTGCTGTTCTCAGGCTGGATGGCAAAATGATTGGTGCTGAGATCTGTATCCTTTTGAACGATACGAGTTATGCAATCAAGGCCGCATATGATGAGGCAGCGGGCCGCTTCTCTCCCGGTCACCTGCTTATTGACTACGCATGCCGACGCTATGCTGAGGACGGGGTCATCAGACGCTACAACCAGGTAACAGACTACCCATGGTTTTCGGGATGGAACCCTGAATACCGCAGATATCTCGTAATACGAGAGTTCAACTGGACCATGAAAGGAACCCTGGCTTGCCTCAGAAGCAAGGTGGGAACGAGAGTGCGAAGGAAAGAGCTCATTAAGTAATTGCGATCTGCTGGACCTTTTCCAGTATCCCGCTTTAAGTTCACCGAGCGCGAGATAAGAATTAACTTCCTGATTTGCGGGTGTAGTTCAATGGTAGAACATGAGCTTCCCAATCGGAGTCGCTGAGTTGGGCACATCAATAATCGCT
>JABAOH010192625.1_pt2 | contig 15759 bp, 14 predicted proteins | sample 7062181 | NCBI WGS metagenome assembly JABAOH01 (sample SAMN14538630, study PRJNA623070) | marine sediment metagenome | biome: marine biome [ENVO:00000428]; feature: marine pelagic biome [ENVO:01000023]; material: deep marine sediment [ENVO:00002113]; isolation source: pool of 5 deep marine...
CTTCAGGGCGACGCACGCGTCCCGCATCCCATGAATGACCTGGGTGAATTGCCACATGACGTCGGGACGCTCCGGGTTGCCGAAATTGAGGCAGTCGCTCAACCCCAGCGGTTTTGCGCCGACACAGGCCAAGTTGCGAGCGGCTTCGGATACGGCCAACACTCCCCCGATGTAAGGGTCAAGGTAACAGTAGCGACCGTTGCCATCGACGGTGAGGGCGAGCCCCTTACGGGTACCCTTGACCCGAATCACGGCGGCGTCGGACCCGGGTGCCAACACCGTGTTGGTACGCACAAAATAATCGTATTGTTGATACACCCATTCCTTGGAAGCGATATTGGGTGACGCCAACAGCCGTTTCAGGACGCTACCCGTATCCTCGGGCTCACTGATTTTGCTGAGATCCAGGTTTTGCACTTCATCGTGGCTCTTGGGGCGTTCCGCAGGTCGGCTGTACAAGGGGGCCTCAGACGTCAGTGCCTCAATGGGAAGACTCGCCACGACCGCTCCCTCGTACCGAGCCCGGAATACACGGTCTTTGATGACTCTTCCAATGACCACCGCATCCAGATCCCATTGGGTACAAATTCGTTTGATTTCTTCCTCCTTACCTTTTTTGACCACAAGGAGCATCCGCTCCTGAGACTCCGACAGCAGGATCTCATAGGGACTCATGCCGGATTCCCTCAGGGGTACCGTTGAAAGGTCGATTTCCACACCCGTACCGCCGCGGGATGCCATCTCAGTGGCGGAGCTCGTCAAGCCCGCGGCACCCATATCCTGAATTCCCACCAGCGCGTCACCTTCCATGATTTTGAGGCAGGCTTCCAACAGGAGTTTCTCCGTGAAGGGATCCCCCACCTGCACCGTAGGTCTTTTTTTCTCGGCCTCTTCGGAGAAGGCTTCCGAGGCCATGGTGGCACCGTGGATGCCGTCTCGTCCTGTCTTAGCCCCCATGTACATCACGGCGTTGCCCACGCCCTTGGCCCTGCCTTTGAAAATGCGTTTTCTCTTCGCGACTCCCAGGGTAAAGGCATTGACTAGAATGTTCGAGTTGTAGTTCTCGTCGAAGAATACCTCGCCGCCGACGGTGGGAACCCCCATACAGTTGCCGTATCCCCCGATCCCGCCCACCACTCCGTTGACCAGGTAACGCGTCCTGGAATCATCAAAACTGCCAAAGCGCAACGAATTAAGGGAGGCGATGGGCCGGGCCCCCATGGTAAAAACATCCCGGAGGATTCCGCCCACACCCGTGGCGGCACCTTGATACGGCTCGATAAAAGAGGGGTGGTTATGGCTTTCCATCTTGAATACCGCGGTCAACCCATCGCCAATGTCCACAATACCCGCGTTTTCCCCCGGCCCTTGGATGACCGCCGGGCCCCGGGTGGGTAGTTCTTTGAGAAAAATTTTCGAGCTCTTGTAACTGCAGTGCTCAGACCACATGACGGAGAAGATACCCAGTTCTGTGAGGTTGGGGGTACGACCGAGGCAATCCACGATCTTTTGATATTCCTCCTCCGTCAGACCATGAGCGGAGATGATCTCAGGCGAGAGGGGAGTCGATGCGGGTTCCTGCGGATTGGCCGGAGTCATGCTCGTTTTCCTTCTCCACTGCAGGAAGCCAAGACCGAGGAAAAGATCTTGAGCCCGTCCTCGTTTCCTAAAATTTTTTCCGTGGCATGTTCCGGATGTGGCATCAGGCCAAATACGTTTCTCCCTTCATTGCAGACCCCTGCAATGTTGTCCACAGAACCATTGGGATTGGCTAAAGGTGTGATTTTGCCTTTCACGTCAACGTAACGCAGAAGGATCTGTCTCTTCTTTTGCAGTCGCTCTAAAGTGGCAGGATCGGTAAAATAGCACCCCTCACCGTTTTTCACCGGGAGTTTTAATACATCGCCTTTTTTTCCGAGGCAGGTAAAGGGAGTCTGGTCTTCCACCAGGCTAAGATAGACATGGCGGCAGATAAATTTCAAAGAAGCGTTCCTGATCAATGCCCCGGGGAGAAGCCCCGCCTCGCATAGAATCTGAAAACCGTTGCAGATACCGAGCACCAGCCCGCCCTTGCCCGCGAACTCAACGACACCTTGCATAATCGGTGAGAAACGAGCCATGGCCCCCGGTCGCAGATAGTCCCCATAGGAAAATCCTCCCGGAAGGACCAGACAATCCCAGGACCCTTTGAGCTTATCCTTGTGCCAGACAAACTCCACCTTTTGACCCATGACCTCTTTAAGACAATAGTAGACGTCATAGTCGTCACAGGAGCCTGGAAAAACGATCACTCCCCAACGCATGAATTCAACCTCGTAATCTAATCTTGGATCTCAAAAGTGAAGTCTTCAATAACGGGGTTGGACAGCAATTTGTCGCACATCTCCCGGATTTGGCCTTCCGCTTCCGCCGGGGACGCGGCATCAAATTCCAGCTCTACATATTTTCCGATTCTTACCCCCTGAACTTTGGTATAGCCCAGGCTATGAAGAGCCCGCTCTACGGTTTGGCCCTGCGGATCCAGGACTCCTTCCTTGGGGGTAATATAGACTTTGGCACGCACATCAACTCCAATTTTAACAATAGACGAGAACGACCTCGGTCAATCCAGAGGTCAAGATATTTCTCCTGGGTAGCCGGTAAGGAAACAAACTTGTTCAAGGCCTACCCAGGGACGAGCTTAAAAGAGGTCTCTCGCTGGTTTTCGCTCAGGCTCACGGGCCTGGCCATGGACGCGGCCGTTCCTGAAGGTCAACCAACTACTCTTCGGGCAACCTCCTGGTAGGCCTCCTCCACCTTTCCAAGATCACGACGGAAACGATCCTTATCCAGTTTTTCCAAAGATCCTTTTTCCCATAGGCGGCAGGTATCCGGGCAAATCTCGTCTCCCAGAAGGATTTTGCCATGATGGCGTCCGAACTCCAATTTGAAGTCCACAAGGATCAGATCCCGTTCATCGAAGAAATTTCGCAACACCTCGTTGACGCGGAAACTCAGCTTCTCAACCTCCTGCATTTCGCTGTCCGTCGCCAGTTGCAATGCTCGAATATGGAACAGATTGATCATCGGATCCCCCAGAGGATCGCTCTTGTAATAGTGCTCAAGCACTGGAATGGACAGGGAGCCCCCTTCTTCCATTCCGAAACGCTTGGCCAGACTACCCGCGATGACGTTTCTCATGACCACCTCTACGGGGATAATATCAAGCCTCCGGACCAGCATCTCCCGCTCGTTCAACCGTTTCTCCAAGTGGGTCGGAACTCCCTCCTTTTCGAGAAGTCGAAAAAGGACTTCCGATATTTCATTGTTTATGATGCCCTTTTCTTTAATGGTCCCCTTCTTTTCCGCATTGAATGCGGTGGCATCGTCCTTGAAGTACTGAATCACCAGATCCGGATCATCCGTCGTATAGATAATCTTGGCCTTTCCCTCGTAAATGGCTTCTCGTTTTTCCATAACCTCTCCTTTCGCTCAAATCATAGTCCCCCGATGGCTGACGCTCACCGGTTTGCTGGGTCCGTGGATTGAATCACTCGTGAAAGACTCGATCAAATATTAGATCGACGTTATTTAGCTGGTCCTCTCCCCGCCATATCTCTTCAAGGTCCTTCGCGGTGAGATATGGATTCGCCTCCGGGTCCTTCAGGATCTTCTCCTTGAAATCCCCCCCGCTTTTTTGCACTTCGAGGGCATGCCGCTGCACGATTTTGTATGCCGCGTCCCGGGCGAGGCCCTTGTCCACGAGACGAAGCAAGACATCCTCCGAAAAAATCGCCCCACCGCTCCGATCCAAATTGCGCTTCATATTGTCCGGGTAGACGCACAGGTTTCTCAGTACATAAATAATCCGATGCAGCATGAAATCAAGTAGGATGGTGGCATCGGGGCCAATGACCCGTTCCGCGGAGGAATGGCTGATATCCCGTTCGTGCCAGAGGGGCACATTTTCCAGGGCCGCCACGGCATAGGAGCGCATCATTCGGGCCAGGCCTGAAATATTCTCTGACAGAATGGGATTTCGCTTGTGAGGCATGGCCGAGGATCCCATTTGCAGTGATCCAAAGGGCTCTTCGGCCTCCATGACCTCCGTGCGTTGTAGATGCCTCACCTCCACGGCGAATTTTTCCACGGAGCTTGCAATGACTGCCAGAGTGGCAAAGAAAAATGCATGCCGATCCCTTTGAATGATCTGATTCGAGATAGGATCGGGGGTGAGGCCGCTTTTCACGCACATGTAAGCCTCCACCTTGGGTGAGATGTGCGCAAAGGTTCCCACCGCCCCGGATAGTTTTCCCACACTCACGTCACGGGCCGCCAATTCCAATCTCTCGAGATTTCGACGCATCTCCTCATACCAAAGGGCAAACTTGAGACCGAAAGTAATGGGTTCCGCATGGACCCCGTGTGTTCGGCCGATCATGAGAGTTTTCTTATACTTGAAAGCCTGTTGACGCAGCACTTCCATGAGCTCTTTGACGTCCTTAACCAACAACCCGGAGGCGTCTTTGAGCTGCAACGCCAGGCCCGTATCCATAACATCAGAGGAGGTTAGACCGAGATGAATGAAGCGCGCGTCATCACCCACGACTTCAGCCAGGGATCGCAAGAAGGCGATCATTTCGTGCCGTACGTCGGTTTCGATTTGTTGAATTCGATTGATATCGATCCGGGCCTTTTTCCTGATGCGGCCCACCGCCTCCTTTGGAACCGCTCCCTGCTCCGCCAACGCCTCTGCGGCCAGAATCTCCACATCGAGCCATTTCTGAAATCGGTTTTGTTCCGACCAGATCTCTGCCATTGCGGGACGACTGTAACGATCAATCATGGATTAAGCTCTCGGTCTTTACCCAGACCATCTGGCAAAAAATTCGAAATCCGAATATCGCATTACGAAAAACTTTCAAAATCTCAATTCTCAAAATCAAAACATTCCATGAGAACCTCTCCCGCGTTTCTTAATGTTTTGAAATGAGTATTTTGAATATTCCCTTATTGTTTCGAATTTCGTGCTTCTAACTCTCAAACTTATTTTTAGTCGGGGGACTTAATCGTTCGACTCTGCTCACCGCCCTGAGTCCATAGATAGGCGAATGTTTACTTTTTATTGTCGGTATGACCGAATCCACCGCCTTCCCGCCCCGAAGGCGGAAGGGTCTCCACCTCTTTCCACTGCGCTCGGCAAACCCTTTGGATCACCATTTGCGCGACCCTCTGGCCCCGGGAAATCACCGCAGGTTCACTTCCCAGGTTGATGGCGATCATCTGGATCTCCCCGCGATAATCCGAATCGATGGTCCCCGGGCTATTCACCAGAGTTACGCCCTCTTTGAGGGCGAGACCGCTTCTGGGTCGAATCTGCGCTTCGTATCCTACGGGTAACGCCACCGCGATGCCCGTTGGAATCAGAACGCGTTCCAGGGGAGCCAAGGTCAGATCGGCTTCGACATCCGCGCAGAGGTCCATACCCGCGGCTCCCTCGGTCATGTAGCCGGGCAAAGGAAGCGCTGGGTCTCTCCACCGCACGCACCTTATCTGGACTTCAATCTCATCCATGGTGCCGGTCCAAAAGACCCCTATACGGATAGCAGATATTAGAGGCTCAGGTCTAGAGGGATTTTGTCGCAATCGCCCAGAAGGGTCAGGGCAATTTCCTCGGGTCGTAGGATCGTGTTTGCGAGTTCTACCAACTCATCCCGGGTTACAGCACGAATGCCGGCCGAAATTTCTTCCTGCGTGACGGCTTTGCCAAAATAGATTTCGCTCCTCGCGATATGACTCATCCACGAATCGGTGGATTCGAGCCCTAAAATCATATTTCCAATCAACTGACTCTTGGCCCGCTCCAACTCGTCCGCCGAAACGTCTCCGCCGGCCATGCGATTCATTTCAGAGGACACGAGATCCACTACCTCTTCTACCCACTCGGTTTTGGTGCCGGCGTATACCGCTAGGTATCCCACGTCGCAGTAGGAGGACAAAAAGGAATAAATGGAATAGACCTTTCCCCTCTTCTCGCGTACCTCCTGGAAGAGACGCGAGCTCATCCCTCCTCCCAGGATGGTACTGAGAAGATACGCCACATAGCGTTTTTCGTGTGATTGGTGAATACCGCCTACCCCCAGGCACAGATGCACCTGTTCCAAAGCCTTGGAATGCTTGAACACGCCCTTGCGTTGCACCGGTCGAGAGGAATTGCCTTTCAAAGGACGCACTTGAAGGGAAGAAAACTCCCTTTTCACCCTTTCCAGGAGATCTTCATGTCGCAGGTTCCCGGCACCGGCGATGATCACTCGCCCCGGTAGATACCGGTCGCGAACGAATTTCAGGAACTCTGCCCTCTTAAAGTTTGAGACGGTTGTCACTTCTCCGCAAATGGGCCGGCCAAGGGGATGATCCCCAAAGAGATCCCGGTTAAAGAGGTCATGAACGTAATCGTCAGGGGCATCTTCCACCTGACAGATTTCTTGAATGACCACCGACCTTTCTCGATCGATCTCGTCCCGATCAAAGACCGAGTGGAGAAAAAGATCCGTCAATACATCCAGGGCCAAAGGCAGGTTTTCATCTAACACCTTGGCATAGTAGCAGGTGGTTTCCTTGCCCGTGAATGCGTTGAGGACCCCGCCAACGGAATCCATTTCTTCGGCGATTCGGGCTGCGCTGCGCCGCTCCGTTCCTTTAAACAGTAGGTGCTCGATGAAGTGGGAAATACCGCTCTGTTTTTCCGTCTCATGGCGCGATCCGTTCTCCACCCAGATTCCCAGACTCGCGGACCTCATCCCTGACCTTTCTTCGGAAAGGACTCGTATCCCGTTATCGAGAACCGTTTTCTTGAACATAGACCGCAAAAAAAAGGTAAGCTGACCCTTTTGAGTATTCGTTAGGGTTCCGTGTCAACGATGCGGATCAGCGTTCGCCTCGACTCGAATCATCACGTCGTGACCGCGAGCTACGGGAAGACTGTGGCTTTCCTGAATCCTCCAGGGCGTCTTTTCGGCTTAGCTTGACTTTACCCTGTTTATCGATGTCGATGACTTTGACCATGACCTCGTCGCCTTCGTTGAGCACGTCCGTGACGCGACGAACGCGCTCCGGAGCCAACTGGGAGATGTGAACCAAGCCATCGGTACCCGGAAGAATCTCAACGAACGCGCCAAAGTCTACCACCCGCCTGACCGTGCCCTTGTAGAGTTTACCAATCACCGCTTCGGCCGTAATTCTTTCGATGATCTCAATCGCCTTCCGCGAAGCGGCTTCATCCGAGGAAGCGATCATCACGGTACCGTCATCCTCAACATCGATTTTGACTCCCGTCTCTTCCACAATGCCTCGAATGACCTTGCCTCCCGGTCCGATGATTTCGCGAATTTTTTCCGGTTTGACTTTCAATGTAATGATGCGCGGCGCATGTCCCGACACCTCTGTCCGAGGCTTCGATAGCGTGCTTTCCATAATGGACAGGATGTGGAGCCTTCCCTCTCGGGCTTGATAAAGCGCCTCCCGCATGATCTCCCGCGTAACGCCGCCGATCTTGATATCCATCTGCAGCGCAGTGACCCCCTCGCGGGTACCTGCAACCTTAAAGTCCATATCCCCGAGGTGATCCTCGTCACCTAAGATATCCGAGAGAACTCGCACTTCCGCGTCCTCTTTAATCAGTCCCATGGCAATGCCTGCAACAGGCGCTTTGATGGGAACCCCGGCATCCATAAGGGCGAGGGAACCACCGCAAACCGTGGCCATGGAGGTGGATCCATTGGACTCCAATATTTCCGAAACCACACGCACCGTGTAGGGGAAACTGTCATCCAAGGGCAACACCTGAAGCAGGGCCCGTTCCGCCAATGCGCCGTGGCCGATTTCCCGTCGACCGGGTCCCCTCAGAAACTTTACCTCACCGGTGCTAAAGGGCGGGAAGTTATAATGGAGCATGAATTTCTTGTAATTTTCCCCCATGAGGGATTCGATCTTTTGTTCGTCGGACCCCGTTCCCAAAGTCGCAACCGCAAGGGCTTGCGTTTCTCCGCGGGTAAATATGGCGGATCCATGGGTTCTGGGTAGAACCCCGACCTCACAGGTCACGGGTCGAATGTCCTTGAGTCCCCGGCCGTCGATTCTGACGCGTTCCTCAACGATGAGCCGCCGAAGGTGCTCCATTTCGATGTCATCCAGGGCACTGCGGATTTCCTTCTCTCGCTCCGGAAATTCCACAAGCACTTCAGCAATGGTTTCATGTTTGACATCCGAAATACTGCTGCTTCTCTGGCGCTTGTCCGGAATTCGGATGGCCTTTTCGACCTTGTCTAAAGCAAAACCCCGTACCTTTTTGACCAATGCCTCATCGACCACCGTTTCAGGAACCGTACGTTTTTCTTTTCCTACCTCCCCCCGGATCTCATCTTGGAGATTCAAGAGAGTCTGGATGGCTTCATGCCCCGAAAACAACGCTTCCAGGACACCATCCTCCGGGACAATGGCAACGCCCCCCTCCACCATGACAATGCTGTCACGATTTCCGGTAAGGAAAATATTTACGTCACTGTCCTGGAGTTGGCTCTGGGTCGGGTTCATGACCCACTGCCCCCCAATTCGGCCCACGCGAATACCCGCGATGGGACCTTTGAACGGGATATCCGAGACCTCAAGCGCGACGGATGCGCCCAGCATGGCCACCACGTCCGGGTCATTTTCCCGGTCCGCGGACAGCACCGTAGCGATCACCTGGGTTTCACATGTAAAACCGTCACCAAATAATGGACGAATGGACCGATCAATGAGTCTGGACGTCAGGATCTCTTTTTCCGAGGGACGTCCTTCACGCTTGAAGAACCCTCCGGGTATCTTTCCCGCGGCAAAGGTTTTTTCCTGATAATCCACCGTCAGCGGGAAGAAATCTATGTTTTCCCGGCCTTCTCTGGCGGCGACTGCGGTCACCAACACGACCGTCTCGCCGTAGCGAACCAGCGCGGCGCCATCGGCTTGTTTTGCCACCCTTCCGACTTCTATAGATAGAAAACGACCATGGTAGTCTACTTCCACACGTTTAATCATAAACAGGACCTTTGTAGATAGAGGCGAGATTAAAGAAAACAGTCGGGAGGATCGCTATTTCCTGATCCCTAACCGATTGATGAGACTCTGGTATCTTTCGAAGTCTTTTTTCTTCAGATACTCAAGAAGCCTTCTCCTCTGGCCAACGAGCTTGAGGAGACCGAGACGAGAATGGTGATCTTTTACATGGATCTTGAAGTGCTCGGTCAGGTAAGCAATGCGCTGGCTGAGCAGCGCGACCTGCACCTCCGTTGATCCGGTATCGTCGGTATGGAGCCGGAACCGCTCAATCGCATCTCTTTTTTGATTCTGAACAATCCCCATATGCCCCTGTTTACCTTCTCTCCCTTTACTTACTCCTTCTTTTTAGTTGAATACCTTGTAGCATACTCTCTACTTCATGTAAAGCGAAGGGAACCGAGGGCCACCGGCATTTTTAAGGTGAGCTAAAGACCGCGTCTTCACTGCACTATTTATCTATTGGTGAGACAAAGACCCGAAATAGCTGCCACTTTTCCTCCCCCTTTCGCCCCGCCCAATGGGCCAAAGCGACCGGCTCACCATTGACCATGGTGAGACAAATCAATCCTCTATTTTTATCTCCGGGAGGGGGCAGCTCCCGCAAAACCTCCTGCCGACCGGATCGAAGCCAAGAGACTTCCCGGTCCTTGAGGGACACCTGAGGGAGATGCCCCACGGCTCTCGCCAGGGGTATCAGAGGTAGGGTTCCCGTTTCATCTTTAATGGATTGTAATCGGTCCAACGGGATCGCTTCATCAACCCTGAAAGGACCGCAGGTGAGACGGCGCAGGCTCAACAGGTNNCAGCGTTCGAACATAGGTCCCTTTTGAGCACACCACCTCAAATCCCAATTGGGACGGGCTCAACAAGGTCAAGCGGAGGTTTTCAATGACGATTTCCCGGGGGCTGCGAGGTACGGTTTTACCTTCCCGCGCCAGCCGGTAAAGCGGCACTCCATCCCTTTTGAGCGCCGAATACATGGGAGGAATCTGCTTGAGTGATCCGGTGAAGGCTTCCTTCAGCTCCAACAGTTGCCGCTCATGAATGTCCGGCACATCCCGAACCTCGAGGACAGTGCCCGTGAGGTCGTCGGTATCGGTTCTTTTACCCAAGCCGATCACACCGGTATAACTCTTCCGTTCATTGAGAAAGATCTCCGCCACCTTGGTGCCCTCATTGACCCCCACCAGAAGTAATCCTGAGGCAAAGGGGTCGAGGCTACCCAGATGTCCTACTTTGTTCGATTTGCCACCCAGTAAAATCTTAACCTGTTGAACGACTTTCGCTGAGGTAGGACCTTCGGGTTTGTCGATGAGAAGCAGACCGCTAGTCATGGCACATTCAAAACATTTGGAATCTTTAAGTGAAGCTTGCGCCGTTTTTGTGGCTCACACCCGTGTCTCAGCGGACCGGATTTCCCCAACACAGGAGCGCCAAACACTACAGGATGCGACGTTAACCTTCAAGGGAGCCGTGGGATGGCTACTGACCGTCCTTGACCTTGCGCAGTAGCTCCTCGATGCGTTGGGCGTTGGTCTGGGCTTCGTCATAAAAGAACTCTAAGGTAGGCACAAAACGCAACTTGAGCTCCCGCGCAATTCTTGAACGAATGAATCCTGTGGCGCTTTGCAATCCGGACAGGACTTCATCCTTGCGTTCCTGGTCACCCAGAATACTAAAGTAGACCCAGGCGTGCTTGAGATCGTTGCTGATCTTAATCCCTGTAAGGGTTACGACTCCCACTCGCGGATCGTTGATCTCGCGATTGAGCACCCGGGAAATGAATTCCAAGATGAGGTCCCCTACTCGTTCCGAGCGTTTCGATTGCACGGTTCTTGATCCACCGAATGAGAAATGCGGGCGATGACTCAACAGTGGAAGAATTCCACATGGGTTTCACCCAACTGAGCGAGATTGAGGCGCTCCACGAATTCGACCACCCTTTGCAGGGTGGCATCCACAATGGGCTGACTGCTGCCGGCGACAGCGAATCCGAGGACTGCACTCTGCCAGAGATCCTGATCGCCACACTCCGTGACGGAAATATTGAACTGATGTGAAACCCGGGCCTGAACCCTCTTGAGAACTCCTCTTTTCCCTTTGAGGGAATGATTCTCAGGAAGGATCAAGACCAGCTTCAGAACTCCCACGACCATGAGAAGACCGGCTGGTTTTTGGCTTGTCCTGGATTAGCGATCCGTTGCAGCGGAACTCTGCGAGACTTCACGACCGGTGCCGGAGCCGAGTTGTCGTGCCACGGCAGTGCGTTCGTACGCTTCAATCACATCCCCCACCTTCACATCCTGGTACCCGTCAATGGCCATGCCGCATTCGTAGCCGGACGCAACCTCGCGTACATCGTCCTTGAAACGCCTCAGGCTGGCCAATTCACCCTGGTGGATCACCACCTGATCCCTGAGCAGCCGGATGGAGCTGCCCCGTTGAATCTTTCCTTCCGTCACATAACACCCCGCAACCGTCCCCACTCCCCTCGCGTGGAAGATTTCCCGAACCTGAGCGCGCCCCTGTAACTCCTCTCGATAAGAGGGCTCCAGCATTCCTTCCAAAGCTGCTTTGATATCCGCAAGGACTTCGTAAATCACCGTATAGAGACGAACGTCCACCCCTTCCTGGGTGGCCAGGGTCCCTGCCTTTGCCTCCGGACGCACATTAAAGCCAATGACAATGGCATTTGAAGCCGACGCCAATAAGATATCGCTCTCGGTGATCCCTCCCACGGAGCTATGAATCACTCGAGGTTTCACCTCATCGCTTCCCAAACGGCTCAAGGACTCTGTTAAGGCTTCCACCGAACCATGGACATCGGCCTTCAATACGACTTGTAACTCTTTGACATCGCCGGCTTTGATCTGCTCATAAAACTCTTCCAGGGAAACCTTGCTGGACTTTGCCAGATCCGCTTCCCGTTGCCGGTCGTGTTGATGCTCTGCAATTTGCTTCGCTGTGTTTTCGTCGGAGAGGGCCGAAAAGGTCTCTCCAGCCCGCGGAACTCCCTGCAATCCCAAGATCTCCACCGGGTAAGACGGCGGGGCCGCTTCCGATTTGCGCCCGCGATCATCGATCATCGCGCGGACCTTGCCGTAGTAGATGCCGCACACTACGGAGTCTCCCACTTTCAGGGTTCCTTCCTGGACGAGAACCGTAGCCACGGGCCCCTTTCCTCGATCCAACCTGGCTTCCACGACGGCTCCACGGGCAAGCTTTTCTGGATTCGCCTTGAGCTCAAGGACATCGGCCTGGAGAAGCAGCATCGACAATAGATCGGGAATACCTTGCTTGGTCTGAGCGGAAACCGGCACCATGATCGTATCGCCACCCCATTCCTCANNTTTATTGATGGCAACAACGATGGGGTTTCCCGCAGCCCGGGCATGGTTGATGGCCTCCACCGTCTGAGGCATTACGCCATCGTCCGCGGCCACCACCAGTACCACGATGTCAGTCACCTTGGCTCCCCGGGCACGCATGGCTGTGAAAGCTTCATGGCCGGGGGTATCCAGGAAAGTCACGCTTCTTCCATCGACGTCCGTACGGTAGGCACCGATATGTTGCGTGATGCCACCCGCCTCTTGTGCCGTGACGTCGGCGCTTCGGATGGCATCCAGCAGAGAGGTTTTACCATGATCCACGTGCCCCATCATGGTCACCACGGGAGGCCTCGACCGCAGCGCGCCTTCCGGATCCTCTACCTCGTGCTCCACTTCCATAACCGATTCCACGTCCAGGGCGACGTTTTCCACCTGGTAGTCGAAATCCGACGCCACAAGGCTTGCGGTCTCAGAATCGATTACCTGGTTGATGGTCGCCATCATTCCCAGATCCATGAGCTTCTTGATGACGTCCCCGGCTTTGACTCCCATGTTTCTGGCCAGCTCACCAACGCTGATGGCTTCAGAAACCTTCACCACCCGCTTACTAGCCTTGGGAACCGTGATCTCGGTTTTTTTCTGGTCCTTCCCGGGCAGGGCCTTCTTTTTCTTGGGCAAGTAGCCCGGCCGAAACTCCCGTCCTCTGGCCTCGAGCCCCTCCTGCCTCTGGATCACGCGCCGTTTGCTCTTGCCTCCCTTTGGTTGCCTGCCAGCCTCTTCTTTTGCACCGTCTTCGGGCTCCTCGGTCTTGCGAGCTTCTTTCCGCTCCTTTTGGGGCTCCTCAACAGGGGCCGAGACATCCGTTTCCCCTGGCGGCTGGCGTCGAGGCGCTTCTTTGGGCTCCGTTGCACTAACCTGCTTTAAATCGATTCGCCCCAACACGCGGGGGCCCTTGGCGGCTTCTTCTACGGTCGGTGTAGCCTTGGCCTCCCCGGTTGGAGCCGGTTCGGCCGGTTGTTTCGCCTGTGTGGGGGGTGTGGGTTCCACGGGAACGGTGGGTTCCACCTGTGGTTGCTCCACCGTGGAGAAAGTAACCTCCGGCTCCACGGCAGGTGGAAGGTCCGGAGGGAGGTCATCCACGGGGCTTGTCGTCGACTCCGAAAGCGCGGGCGTTGGTTGTTGGACCACCTCTGATCGGCTCGTACGCCGTCGAATGACATTGGCTCGAACCCTTCGCTCCACCACCTGCTCCCGAGCCTGAATCTCTCCCAGCACCTCGTCCTGACCCGTTACGACACGGTCCGAGGTGACCTTCTCTTCTCCTACTTGAACCTGTGGTTTTTTTTCATCGGCCAAGGCCGAGCGAATGGTTTCAACCTCGTCAACCTCAAGGGAACTCTGCGCCCTTTTACCCCGCACTCCTAAGTTTTCCAGCCGTGCGATAAGGTCCTTTGGCTCGATCTCTAATTCTTTGGCAAGTTGATGAACCCTTACCTTACTCATCTACAGTCTCCCGACACCGACGGCGTAACCCCAGTATCAATTTCCCCTTTGCTTCTCTTCCAATTTCCTGATGAAAGGCTCGGTAGAGCTTCTTCTTTCCTAAAAAGGCCTCCCAGCAGGTATCCTTCCTGTGAAGGTACCCTCCGCGTCCTTTACCGACGCGCTCGACGGCTAATTCCCCACTACCCGTGACCACCAATCGAAGCAAATTTTTTTTATCATCCCGACCTCCACAACCCAAACACGTGCGTTGCGGTCGGTGATTTCGCTTCAAGAATCCCCGCCTATTCTGTTTTTGGCTCTTCGCTGCCTTCTTTCTCGCCACCGGACGCCGCCTCTTGGGTCCCAGCGGCTTCAACGGGCCCTTCGTCGGCGGACGCCGCCTGCACCGCGGCTGCCTCGGCTTCTGCTTGCTCCTCTGCTTTTTTCTGTTCTTCCAACTGCCTCAGTTCTTCCACATGGACCTTGCTGGCCTGATGGATGGCTTCCGCCTTCTCCGGAGTGATCCCGTCCACTTCCTGAATGGCCTCCAGCTCCGCCTCCGCTAGCTCCTCAGCAGACTTGTAACCGGCCTGGTACAAAAGCTCGGCGACCATGTCGCTGACACCGGGTACCCCAGTGAGCGAAACCCGAGCCTTGCGATTTTCCTCTTCGGCTTCAGCCTCGCTACGGACGTCGATCCTCCAGCCGGTCAGACGAGAGGCCAGCCGCACGTTCTGTCCCTTCCGTCCGATGGCCAGGGAAAGCTGTTCGTCCGGGACGATCACTTCCATGCTGTGTTCATCTTCCGAAATGATAATCTTGGCTACCTTTGCCGGAGCCAAGGCTCTGCACGCATACTCCGCAGGATCCGCAATCCAGTGCACAATGTCAATTTTTTCGCCCCTGAGCTCCTGGACGACGGCCTGTACCCGCATCCCTCTCATACCCACGCAGGCCCCTACAGGATCCACGTCGGGGTCTCTGGATGCCACGGCGATCTTTGCTCTCCCGCCGGGCTCTCGGGCCACCCCCTTCACCTCAACGATTCCCTCATAGATCTCGGGGACCTCCTGGACAAACAGTTTGTGGAGCATTCCAGGATGGGTGCGCGACACAATAATCTGCGGACCTCTCGCGGTCATTTCCACGCTTACGATGTAGACGCGAATACGATCGTTTTGACGGTAGCGCTCCCGGGGGACCTGCTCCTTCTCGGGCAGTATGGCGTTGGTCTTTCCGAGGTTGACAATGATGCTCTTTTTTTCGAAACGTTGAACGATGCCGTGGATCAATTCTCCTTCTCGCCGCTTAAATTCGTTGTAGATGATCTCCCTCTCGGCATCCCTTACCCGTTGCACGATGTTTTGCTTGGCTGCCTGTGCCGCGATTCGACCAAAGGAGGCGGAATCCAGCTTGGTCAACAGCTCATCTCCCAGCTCCGCTTCGGGATCAAGGGTTTCTCGTGCCTCTTGCAGGGTTATTTCTGCCTCCGGGTCGCTCACCTCGCCAACGATGCGCTTGGCTTCGAAAAGTTCCACCTCTCCAAGCTCGGGGTTGAACTGGGCCTCGATCTTCCGCTCGTGCCCAAAGGTTTTTTTTGCGGCAGAGATCATAGCGTTTTCCAGCGCACCGATGAGAATCGACTTATCAATCCCCTTTTCCTTGCTTACCTGCTCGATCACTCTGTTCAGATCCTGCTGCATTTTTTTCTCCCGCTTCTGTCGATCGGTCTCCCCTCTGATTAGGACTTCGGACTAATGCTCGACACCATCCCCTTTTTTCGGGTTCCAATCGTGTTCGTAATTAGCTTTTTCAATCATCCGGTAGGGGATGTAAATATCCACCCCGCCATTGGCAACGACAATGCCTTCCT
>JABAOH010002069.1_pt7 | contig 15753 bp, 10 predicted proteins | sample 7062181 | NCBI WGS metagenome assembly JABAOH01 (sample SAMN14538630, study PRJNA623070) | marine sediment metagenome | biome: marine biome [ENVO:00000428]; feature: marine pelagic biome [ENVO:01000023]; material: deep marine sediment [ENVO:00002113]; isolation source: pool of 5 deep marine...
TCTCTTTGCTTCCAGAAAGCTTCTATGAAAATTTCTCTTTCTTTATCAGTTTCAAGTTGAAGAAAAACATCTTTTTCTTTTGGAGTGATGATGTAGATGACCTCTTCCTCTATCCATCTCTTATATTTCTCAGGAAGTTCAATTTTTCTTTTTTTCTCTGCAAATAAAGAAGTAAACAGAAGCATTATTAATGCCGCAATAATCGTTTTTTTCCTCACAACATTCCTCACATTTTACTTTAATCTATTTCTTTATTTACTTCAAATGGTGATAATTTCCCCCTGTTAGGTCAATGATAAAAAATGGGACACGTAGGTAAAGATCACAGCTTGCGGGAGAAATGGCGATAAAGGAAATAAGTCAACAGGAAGGAAATAATTAGTATTAGCAGAGGAAATAAGATTCCTAGCATAATCAGTCCTTTTTTCCAGTTCTTTTATTCTTATGTTTTTTACGGTAGGAAAAATAAGCAAGCAAGAGACCCAGAAAAGAAAAGAAATAAGCTATAGACATCCCTATGACAACTGCAAGGCTTTGATTCATTTACTCCTCCCACCTGGCAATTTTTTCTAAATCCTCAAGATATTTCTTCTGCTTCATTTCATAATCTTCTGATATGGCTTTTAATTTAGGATCAATGATTTTGATCATGATTAATAATAAAATTAAACTCACACCTAATATAACCCATCCATACCAGAGCAAAAGCAAGCTAAATGCTATTCCTAGAAGTAATAAGACGTAGATCAAGGGAGAAATTATGAAAGTGATATAATCTTCTTTTGTCCATTGATCAGCCTGCTGAGCCGTCCATCTCTTTTTTATCCAACCCATCTAATTCCCTCCTTCACTTTGGTTATTCTCGGATCGCAGCAAGCCTCTTCTCTCAGCTTCTTTGCGCACCGGCTTCCACCAGCCCAATGGCCTGGACATAACATAATATTTGACCAGCCGGTCCATATCTTCTATCGGAGTCAAAAAAGTAATAGGAATATAGATTAGAGCTCCTAAAATCATCATTATCCAGAATTGCAGATAATCTGGAAGGGCTGGGATGACCTGAAACTCAGGCAACACCCAGACAATGAGCCAGCTTAATCCCAGATTTGCTATCCAGGAGGAAAGGTATCCCCAGGAATTAAACCGCCACCAGATGACCTGAAGAATGGAAGGGAGCCAGATACCAGCCGCCATGATCCAAAGGGCAAAAATTAGCCATTGTGTTATTTCCTCCATCATCAAACCGTATATAAAAGAACCAACGAGTAGAATAAGAGTAGATATTCTTCCGACCCAGACCAGTTCCCTTTCACTTGCTTTAGGCTTGAAATAATGATGATAGAGATCCCGGGTCGCGTAGGAAGCACCGAGGTTCAGATGAGTGGAGATTGTGGAAAGATGGATAGCCACGATTGCTGCGAAGAAAAAACCTACCAATCCAACAGGCAAATATTCAAATCCGAGACGAAACCAGGCCATCTCATAGTCAGCCGTTGATTTAATATATGGATACAGCGAAAAAAAAGCAAGGATAGCTATGGCCCAGAGAGAATTACGAACAACAATTAATGCAGAGCCCGACCAGATGCTGTAACTGGCATCGCGTACTGTCCGAGCCGATTGGATGCGCTGTGCTTCAGGATACCAATCGATGTAAGTCCCCATTCCGAAGCCTCCTATAATGGCCATAACCAGCATGGTCAGAAACCAAGCTAGGGGGAAATCCCCAGATGTCAGCCCTGAAAATGCAAAGGGATTCAGCCGCCAACTCTGACCTAGAGAATCGAGCTTGGCAATGATTGCCTTGGGTCCACCCGCAGCCACAATTCCCCAAATGGAAACAAGGACAATGACAGAAAAGGCGATCACACCTTGCTGGAAATCAGCCATGACCACTCCCCAGTAGCCGGCAGCCAGGACATAGATGGCACATAGTGATGAAAAAAGGACCAGCCCAAGCCAGTCTGGCCAGCCAAAAAGATAATGACAGAGCTTACCCATGGCAATTCCCACCCAGCCCAAAACAAACATGTTCATGAACACTTGCCAGCCAGCAATCCACCCACGCAACAGCTCTGCCCCCATACCAGAGAAGCGCAGTGTCTGCCATTCAGCCTGGGTGTAAGCCAGAGAGCGGCGAAAGATCCTGGATGAAGCGAAAGCAGAGATCGCACACCATGCAGAAAAAAAAGTATACCATATGCCGCGAAGACCATATTTATAGATGACACCGCTAACCCACATCGGCGTATCTGTTGCCGTGTGAGTGGCATAGACAGAGGAAGCAGGCAGCCACCAGGGCAGTCCCCGGCCCGCCAGGAAAAAATCTGCCATAGACCTCTTTCCCAATCTGTAAAACAGAAATCCACAAAAAATCATAAGGATGATGAATATGACGAGCCAAAACCAATCTAAAAAGGCGAAATTGACCATGAATAACCTCTCCTTGGCTCCTCAAACATTAGGCCTTAAAGTGCTTTCTGATTTCGCCAAAAATCCAGCCTCAGTACTCTGATAAAAAAAGAGCCTGGGAGGCCACCGCCCCCCAGGCTCTAGAAATCAACACAGTTGGTCTGCTTAGAACTGGAACATGAAGCTGAGACGGAACCTGCGGGCGTCTGTCAGGCCCGTGATTCGGCCCCAATTTCCAATATCGATGTTCGTCACGTCCGCCGCATTGAAGGCGTTTAGAATGTCGAGGATAACATGGAAGGCACCGTATTCTCTGATTTTGAACGCTTTTTCGAGCCTGAAGTCGAAGATAGCAAGGCTCGGCAAATAAGTGGGCTCTGTGTCTTTGATGACTCTGACGAGTCCAAAAGGTATGATGGCTCCGGTTGCGCCGGGAGGGCTCCACTGGGTGCGCGTTGGATAGCCTACCCACTCCCAAACAGGACGGCCGGTGTGCATCCGGAAACGCAAGCCGAAATCAAGCTCGATTTTAGGAACTTTGTAGGATCCTGAGGCTTTGATCTCCCACTTGGGAACGAACGGCAACGGCCCGTCCATGTTGTTGATGGTGTAGTTGAGATTGCCCATCCAGGTGTCGTCGGTGACCATCGGGCCCATCATGTTGTCGTCCTGCCGCATCGTCCTCTGCGCTGTGCCGTCGGACCAGGAGTAGACTATCGATGCTAGGCCTTGCCAGCGGTCGGAATATCTCTTGTTCAAAACCAGTTGTAAGGCCTGATAGGTCCTCTGCGGCTTCTTCCCGTCATACGTCTGCATGTTCTCGACACGAAAGTCACCATTCTCACCAATCCAGGCGATATCCGAATTATCTACGCTACCGTCCTCGTTGTAGTCTTCAAGTACGATGCTGTAAAGATCGACAGTGTTTCCGGGCGCTATCTCGAACGGAATCCTCTCGTACTCCCACTCCTCACCGGTTACTTCGTTGATGGGAACATTGACGAAGATGTTGGACGCGCGCTTGTAAATATAGGTCGCGCTGAGAGAAAAGTTCGCGGATATCTCCCTCTCGATGTTCAACGAGATCTGATCCGTGTGCATATCCTTGACACCTGGCGCTACATTAAGCGTCCAGGAAGGGTCTATCTGTGAAAACGTTTCTTCAATAGGAGTCCGGCCATAGATCTCTCTGACGGCCTCTTGGAGTTCGCTGGGTTCGCCACCGAATGAGTAGATTTCGATGTAATTGTTGCCGTTAATGTCGGCGATAGCCCAGGGGATCATGTAGATTTGATAGGCCCTATTTATTAACGGCATATCCGGACCGAACCGACGAAGGAATTCCACGGCCAGCGGCATGTAATAGCGGCCGTAGCTCGCCCGGATGACTGTCTTCCCGTCCCCTGTCAACTGGTAGGTGAGGCCGATACGCGGAGAGAACGTCTTAAAATCGAAGATATTATCCGTCGAATCTCGATCGCGGAGGACAGGAGGGGGTCCGTTGATCTCTTCAGGAGTTGTGGCAAATTCATAGACCTTGCCCTTTCCGTACTTTGTCGTCATTCGATCGTAGCGGATACCCAGATTGAGTGTCAGGCGGTCAGTCACCGACCACTGATCGTCGAAGAAGAAGCCCAGGGAATCCGCGGTGCGTACAGTCAGGAATGGATTCAGCTCATCCCTGTTATTGTAAAAAAGCAAACCTTCCTGGACCGCATTGCCGGCATACCAGGTATAGGCCTTGAGATAGTCGATATTTATCCGGCCGGTGTCATATCCCCACCAGCCTCCCAGAGGATAGGTGAAGTTGACATAGTTCTGGAAATAGCCTCCCATCCAGTTGCCCCGGCCCTTGGTGTACTGGGCGCCGAACTTGATGTCGTGTTCCCCGAGAAAATCTTCGGCAAAGTATGTCAAGTCCGCCTGGAAGGTCTGCCGGTTGGACTTCTGGGCTTCCACATAAGGGAAATCCCCGGCGATCCCGTATTGCGTACCCCATTTCCACCAGTTGATGTAACCGGGATGGCCTACGCCACCCTCAGGAATATACGGCTGGTCGTCGGTCCAGAAACCAAGGTACTTAGCCGTAAAGATCATATTGCTCGCGGCCATATACTGCCACTGGCCCGATAGGGTGTGATTGAAAGTCGTGGGACCATAGGTCATGGTTGTATCCCATTCTGGCTCAGTGCCCCAACTCCAACCCCTGGAGGTGTTGTGTTCATAATGATAGTTAATCCAGGCCCGGTTGTTCTGAAAAGGCTCAGCGGAGACCTTGGCGTCAAAATATCGGCCCGTGTAAGTATTGAGCAGGCTCCAATTCACCGGCAGCGAGTCGCTACGGATATAATTGAAAGCGCCGAAGAACCAAAGTTTGTCCTTGACGATGGGTCCGCCCAGGGTAAAGTTTCCTTCCCAGTTTGTTTTGGTTGTACCGGCAAGGACGTCCCCCGCCTGGACGAATAGATAATCGCTGCCCTCGAGGGTGCCGTCGGGTGGCTGGTTGGTTTTAAACCAGCCCCTGACCTCCGTATAGTAGGCCGCATTGCCGTGAAGGGCATTGCTCCCGGACTTGGTCAGAACATCAATCGCAGCGCCGGAGTAGCTTCCGTATTCTGCCCTGGAGCCGAGGGCCACGATCCTGACTTCCTCAATCGCGTTGTAATTGACTGTGACCAGCGATCCGAAGGCAGCACCTCGGGGATTCGTGGTGTTGACGCCGTTCACCAAGAAGACATTCTCCATGCTAGAGCCGCCGTAAGCTGTCGGACTGGGGAGCCAGGAGCTGGAACTGGCGACATCGAACATTCCTGGAGTAGTCAAGGCCAGGTCGTAGAACGCATCGCGTGTGGTAGGCAGTTTGTCCAGCATATCTTTTTCGAGCCGGGAATCAACAGTCGAGGTCTTGAGGTCGACAATGGGGCTGGGGGCGATGACCGTCACCTGTTCCTCGATTGCGCCAATCTCCATGACCACTCTGATCTCAACCGTGCTGCCTGCTCCAAGGATGATGTTTTCTTGCACATATGTCTTGAAACCGGGTAAAGAAGCCGTCAGCTTAAATGTCCCGGGAGGGACATTCAAGAAAATAAAGCTTCCTTTGCCCGATGTGACGAAGGAACGTGCGCCCATGATGCTGGGGCCCGTTATTTCCACAGTCACTCCGGGAAGCAACTCACCTTGATCATCTGCGACCGTACCCGTCAGTTTCCCTTCGAGGACGGACTGCGCCTGAACAAGGTTCACGCTTGCAGCGATCAAGGATAGGGCAAGGAAACAGGCAATGGGTAAGATTTTATTTCTCATTTGCATCCTCCTTCCTTTGGATGATTTTCCTTCAAACCCTGCTTCTGCCGGATATTCCGGCAGAAACAACCTGATGACTTTCCATTTAGCACCTACAATGATTTCACCTCCTCAAAGATTTTTTTATATGCACGTCCGCCTTTTTTGAGGAAACCCACTAGCTTTTATACAATCGATGATTGATTATTATTATATCTAATTCAACTTGTCAAGCCACATTTTCTGCCCATTCCATGATTGGCCGGTCAGCTCATTTTTTATCTGTTCCTTCAATTTCGCGATTAAGTCTTCCAGAAATTTGACCTTTTCCGGGTCTGAATATCCATTTTTGGCTTTCTCCAGGTATTCGACCGCCTTCACTAGGTTGCCCTTGTGAATCTCGCATCGGCCGGCCATCTCGAGGTAAGCCGGATCGTCCGGCCTTAGGCTCATTGCTTTTTCGAAAAGGGCCAGTGCCTCGTCCACCCGGTTCTGCCCGAAGAGGATCAATCCCGCGTTATAGGCGGCATCGGCATTATTCGAGTCCAGTTCGAGCGTTTTCCGGTAGTGTTCGAGCGCCCTATCTTTATCTCCCCGGTTCTGATAGCAGATCGCCAGTTCGAAATGGGCGGGGGGGAAATTCGGGACCAACTGGACGACCTGGGTCAGGGCCTCGATGGCCTCCGTATACATCTGCTTCTTGGAGTAGCTCATTCCAATTAGGTAAAGGGCGTTGGGATCCTTGGGATCCTTGGCCAGCACATCCTTGAGCATGGTGATAGCCCCGTCGTAATCCATCTGCCTGATCTTTTCCATCGCCTCCTTGACTATGCCCTCCATCTCTTTCATCCGCATCGCTTCCTGGAGTTGCGTTTCGGAAACGAGGGTGACCGGGGGAATCTCGACCTTCTGCATGGTGTGCTGGCGTGTCGTGAACCTCCATTCGTCCTCTTTCAGGGCGTAACCTTCTTTCTTGAAGGTGACCTTGTAGATTCCGTGGGGAAGACCGGCAAGCTTGAACTCTCCCTTTTTGTTGGTCTTGACGCTGTAGCTTCGGCTCGTATTGACATCCCGGAGCAAGATCTTGACATCGGCCAGGGGTTCTTTTTGCGGATCGAGGACCTTCCCATAAAAATAGTACTCACGGAATTGACCGTGCAGGGGATGGAACTGGGCCAGACAAAAAATAGCTATCAGAACCAGGATAAAGCGGTGAATGCAATATCTCATCGGACACTCCTATTGGATTTGAAGGCGTTAGCTTTTTTCAGGGCCTCTTTCACTTTTTCCGGCTCCTGACGGCGGCTATAGATATCGGCCAGAAGAAAATGGCCGAGGGCCTTGAGCTCGTTCGTTTCAGCCAGGGAGAGACCTTTCTCGACTTCTGCCTGAACCTCGTCGAGCGGAACGTTCTCATAGAGCAGGCCGCGCGCGAGCAGGAGATGGCCCTCAGCCAACTTGGGAGTGATCTTAACGACCTCCCGCATTTGGGCCAGAGAGCCTGGTCTGTCTCCGAGCTTGAAAAGAAGCTTTCCGAGATTGAATCGGGCCTTGAACTCACCCGGATAATTGGCGACTTCCTCGATGTAAGCTTCCCGGGCCTCTTCGAGCCTCCCTGTCTCCTCATATAGAAGCCCTAGGTTAAAATGGGCCAATGGATATTTCGGGGCTTCCTGGACGACTTGTTTGAGCTCCACTTCCGCCCTGTCATATTGCTTAAGACTCAACAGGCAAGCTCCTAGGGTGAGGCGGCTTCGGGTCACTTTCGGTTGGATCTCAACCGCCTTTTCGAGATGACGGAGAGCTTCGCTGTATTTCAGCTGTCCTAAATAGATCTCCCCGATTAGTATATGGGCTTGGCTGCTCCGCTCGTCCACGGAGAGGGCTTGCTTACAGAGGGCGATGACGTCCTCGTCCTTCCTTTCTTCAAGCAGAATGTTGGCCATACTGATCAGGGCGGGAATATTCTCAGGATCCTCTTTCAAGAGGAGATCAAGTTTGGCTTTCGCTTCTTCCGTCCTCCCCAGTTCCACATAACATGTCGACAGGACGAGCAGTGCTTGGGGGATCATCGGCTCTTCTTGGATTGCAGACTCAAGCTTTACGACGGCCTCAGAATACTTTTTTTCCAAAACCATTGAGCCGGCCGCTGTGACGGCCTGGAAAACCGGAAACTTGTCCTTGGGGTCGGCCAGGGGCCCCGCTTCAGCGGACCCTTTCTTGGTCGCGACGGGAGCTCCGATATAACCCAACGCGGATAGCTTTTCTATTGTTTCTTTGTCCAGATTGGCTGCCTGAGGGGTCGGCGCACCCCAGCTTGTTTCCTCCATGAGACGGTCCAACTTATCTTTCATTTCGCGGGCAATATCCGGATATTTCCGCAAGAGGTTCGTTTGCTCGTCGGGATCCCGAGTGAGGTCATAGAGCTCTGCTTTTGGAGTATCGATATATTTGTATCGTGTCGTTTGTAGAGAGTGGATAGAGCTCCAGCCGAACTGAATATTGGGAGACATGGATTCCGCATAGGCGAATCCTTCCTTTTCCTTCTGCGATCGGAACATCAGCGGAAGCAGCGAGCGGCCGTGCGTTTGGACAGGAGAGGTGACTGCAGCTATTTCCATGAGCGTCGGGAAAATGTCGACGATCCGGACCTGTGAGGTAGAACGTTCTCCCTGAAGTTCCGGAAACGGCGCAATAATAAGCAAGGGAACATGGACAGCATATTCATAGATAAAATATCCATGCGTCCCCTCGCCATGGCTGCCCAGCCCTTCTCCGTGATCACCGATGAGGATAATCATAGTATTTTTGCTCAGGTCATTCTTCTTCAGCCAGGATAAGCACCGTCCGATCTGTTCATCCATGAAGGCGATCTCGCCGTCATAAAGGCCGCTTAGGCCCCGATGACTATATTCTGAATAATAAGGTTCCGGCGGCTCATAAGGAGTATGCGGGTCGTAAAGATGGATCCAGGCGAAGAAGGGATTCCCTTTTTGCTCTTCCAGCCAAGCTAAAGCGGCATCCATGACTTGATTCCCGGGCCTTTGTACTGCGCCTAAATCAATGTGCTTGTATTTTCTAAGGTCGAACTTATCATCATAGTGATGGAAACCTTGTTTAAGGCCCCATCTTCCGTCAAGGACAAAGGCAGCGATAAAGGCCCCGCACTGATAGCCCTGTCCGGAAAGCACCTCAGCAATTGTCGTCTGTTCATCACTCAGGGCGGTATTCCCGTTGATTCTGACACTATGGTAAGTGGCGTACATGCCTGTCATCATTGAGGCATGAGATGGCAAAGTTAAAGGAGAAGAGGCTGTGCAATGCTCGAACACAATTCCCTGTCTGGCTAGCGAATCCAGATGAGGTGTCTTCACACCAGAATAGCCATAGCATGGTAAATGATCCGCTCTAGTCGTATCCAATGTGATGAGAACAATATTAAGCTTCTCTATTTTCTGAGAAGCCAACAACTCCTGGAATCTCTGGGCTGAATCTTCTTTTTTCACGAGTAAGAAATAGAAACCAGCAACAATAATAATAATGGACATAACAATTCCGCCCAAGAGTAATATCTTCGATTTTTTCATTTTTTATGAAGTTGCTTCGTCGCTATGTCCCTCGCCAAGACGCCTATTACTTATCCTCTTCTATGATAACATATCATACTAACTCTGTAACTGAAAGCTCTGTATTCTTGCTTTATTCTCTTACTTTTTCTCTAATTAAGGTTGCTTTCCTAAACCAGGCTCTCTCTTTTTAGCCAATGACTCCAACACAGCCCAGATGGCTCCTGGACGCATGTATTTCATGGCGCGGAATAGCTTATCTCCATATTTGGTCTCGGGTTTATTCCATATTCCCTCTTCCGGATTACAATAAGCCTCAGGGGTTTTGAAAAAGTAACCTTGCCCATAGGGGCTATAGACCACATAATATTCACCATAAGCGGTATGCATCCCTTCTTCTATCAAGCCATGAAGAATGCAGTTAGAAGCATAAGCGTATGTTGTTCCTGTCCATACCTCATCGCCCTGTTGGCTGAAGAGCTGTTTTCCTTCTGATGTCCGGCCGTTCACAGCTCCCATTAATCCCTTTCCAAACCCGAGGACATTCTTTTGGTAGATCGTTTGCAAAGTTCTTTTCGCCTGTTCGAGAGGAATAATCCGGTCGCTCTGTTTTTCTTCCAAGCCTAAAAGCTTGGCATACCAGAGTCCGAAGAGTTGATCAGTCATGATATCATCGGTGTGAGCATCAATGTTAAAGTATCCCCTATCTTCGTTCCAAAGCTTTTGTAAAGTCTTCCTCCCAGCATTGAACCAAAATCTATATTTTTCTGCAGTCTTGTTAACAGCAATTCCATCAATTTCTGAAATTCCCTGATCCAACAAAATTTGACCCATTTGAGCAGCCGTCTTTAAAGCTGCCAGCCAAAGAACACTCACATAAGCGCTTTCTCCTTTCATTTTCCATGTGTCATAAGTCTGGTCAGGAATTCCTTCGTTTAAGGGAATATGGCTCTCAGGATCAGCAAACCTCTTCTCCAAGGTATCCAGGGCAATCACAGAAGTTTTAAACGCCCTTCTCAGAAAATCTAGATCTTTAGAGCCGGTGTATAGATAATCCCGGTAGGCACGTAGAGGGAATTTTGGGTTCAAATCTTTCCAGACGTTGGCGTTTTGCCAGTCAAAAGCATTGAGAATTATCCAGGGACGGCTTCGAGGCGAACCGATATCGTGGGGAATCATCCCGTAGACTTTGTTTGTATTCCAGTAGTAGTGCATTTTATCTTCAGGAACTTCATTGGGCATAGCTGCTGCGTACATATATGCTTTGTAGGTGGGATCTTCCCAATCCACAGTCTTTGCAAAAAATCTCATATTATTGAGTTCTAGTTCTGGCCATAATTTCAGAAGATGCCAGGAAGAATAGGCATCCACATCAAAGGTACCGTACATCAGGTAATCCACACTCTCTAAATAAGTATGGAGGTTGGCTAGGGCGTCCCAGATACTTGTTTCAACCAAAACATAAAGCTCATTGAAAAGGGCCTGTTTAAACCAATCGGGAAGGCGAGGATTCTGGACAATACCTTCCTGCCAATCATCTATAGCTCGCTCCCATTCCTGATATTTATCAAGAGCTTCACTGGCAATAGCAAAAGCATTAATGCCTTTCGCCCCGAAAAATTCTGTATATTTTTTTCTGTATTTCACACCTTTTTCAAACTCATAAAAAGGGAAATCCCAGGCAACCACCACAGGAAATTCTAAGTGTTCCTTTGGTTCTAGAGTGAATTTTATTGCAACGGCTCCAGCTATGGCTTCATCTTTACCAGCTGTCCTTGACTCCTTATTATTTGAGAGGGTGCCGTCATTCGAGAAGGTCTTCCATACTTCCCCTCCGCTTCCCAGCGGATCAAAATCTGTGTGATAATATATTTTCGTTTTTCCGGGAATTTCTCGGGCTGCGATGCACATAGTCCCTGTCAGGGCATTTCCAGATTTTATATTCATATCTTTTTTTCCAAAGATAACGCCCTTCTTCTCAGCTTTTTGAACAAATTGATTGTAGTTTCTTGAGCTTTTTCTATCCCAGACAAAATCAGAAGGACGAGATTGCGGATTTTTCGCATATGGTTCCCAGCCAATCATATTCTGCCAAGTTAACATCACGCTGACATCAACCGGTTGTTCTTGAGGATTCTCAACAATCCATTTATAGACAGCGATAGGAAAACTTGTTTCCCGATAATTATGAGGAATAACAGGCGAAAATTGAGTCACAGCAAATCTGGCCGGAAGTTCTTCATTTTCTTCATAAGAAAACCCAGACTTGGGAAAGAGCGCATAGTAACTGCCTTTCCCCTCCGGATAATTCCATTTCCAGCTCTGGAGCTGGGCTGAAGAAGATGGAGCATCAGTAGTCAGAGTCTGGACAATGGTCTTATTTCCTTTTTTCAGGTAAATGTGGAATTGGTTTGCCCAAATAGTCTCATCTACCATCCAGCCCAGTTTGAGAAACCAGTATCTAAAATTGCCGCTTATGGTCCTTTCAAAAGCACCTGCTCCAATGCCCCCCACTGGACAAGCGCTGCCTTCGTCGCTGGCATCTATATTCCAAGGCTGATTTGAGTGCCCAAAATGAGTGAGTTTATATCCGAGAGGGCGGTCGAAAGCACATTGAGGGAAGCCTCCAAGGTTAGTTTTTCGATAGTTCAATCTTTCGAGAATATAGCGTCTAATGTCATCTTCTGACTTATATCCTTTTTTTCCTGCCTCTTGAATCAATTTTCCAAGGCGTCTTTCAATCTCTTTACCCTGATCGTCAAATATTCCTTTTTCCATTAAAAGCTGCTGGTACTGGCTTTTCAATTGTTTTTGAACATCATTCTCAGATTTTTTTAAAGGATGATTAACGCCTGAACCTAAAAGACCGTTCTGATTCAGAAAAAAGAGAAGAAAAACTAACAGAAAAGCATAGGCAAAAATTCGTAAGGGAAAGCAATTAAAGAGCCTTTTTTTTATTGAACTAAAATCCATGATAACCTCCCAAAACTTGACATGATGTAAATAGATGATCTCTAAAAGCTGTAATTAAATACATCACCCAATTTCTTTATTTTTCCCTGCCTAAATTTAGTGTGAATAATGCAGATTATATCACTTAGTACAGCTTTAAGCTTTTAAGACTGATCTCCCGCGTAGAATAGTTTCCACGACATTAAATTCCCTATCAAAAATGGCTAAGTTGGCATATTTTCCCTCATGAATACTGCCTATTTTTTCTTCTAGATTTAGAATACGTGCAGGATTCAAAGATGCCATGTTGATCCCGTTGCTCACTCCAACATCTGTCCATTCGACGACGTTTTTCACGGCTCTGTTAAGGGTTAAAACACTTCCAGCTAAAACGCCGCTCTCGCGCAGCCGGGCCTCGTTTCCCTTTACAATAATCTCAAGATTCCCCATAGGGTATATTCCGTCTCCTGACCCTGCAGCCTTTATAGAGTCAGTAATCAGACAAATTTTATCTCTGGCTTTTCTGGCAAGGGCCAGCCTCAAAGCTGAAGGGTGAATATGAACTCCATCGGCAATAACCTCTGCTGTGACTTCCGGAGTGTCAAGAACAGCCCCTACTACTCCTGGTTCTCGGGGGTGAAATTTACTCATGGCATTAAAGAGATGAGTGGCGTGACTAATGCCTTCCTTAAAACTCTCAAGCGCCTGCTCGTAAGTTGCATCTGAATGACCTATGGAAACCGTAATACCATTTTCCTTTAAGGTTCTAATGAAACTCATGTTGTTCCCGACTTCAGGTGCCATGGATAAGATTGTCTTTAAACCACTGACAGCTTGGATTAAGAGATGAATTTCTTCTTTAGTAATTTTTCTGATAAAAGAAGGGTCTTGGGCTCCTTTTTTTTGCTCACTCAGGAACGGCCCTTCAATATGAAGACCCAGGAGCTCTGACGGCAATTGAAGCTTAACAGCTTTTTTTACTGTTTCAACAGCTTTAAGGATAGACTCTAAAGAAGATGATGTGGTTGTGCCCAGAAATCCTGTAACGCCACAACTTGCTTGATGAAAGGCTATCTGTTTTAGGCTTTCTATCTTCAAATCCATAACATCTTTTCCCAGTGCTCCATGAAGGTGTAAATCGAGAAGACCAGGACTAATGAAATTATCTTCAAAATCAAGGAAGTTAACCTCTTTCTCTAAGAGATTATACCCAGAAGGATAAACACCTGATATTTTTTCCCCTTCAATCACCACCAAGCCACCGTCCAAGACTTCATCCGGAAGAATTACATTTCCTTTAAGGGCTGTTTTCACCATTTTTTAAATTTTATATGGCGTTGCTCAATAAGCGTATTTAGTCCCGAAACTTGCGGTAATCCGTAAGCTGAATACCACGCTGGTTGATAATTTTCTTTATTCGCTTGCTCGTGAGAGCTTTGGTGACAGCTGCTCTATTCGCTGCTACGTTAGGTAAACCCTCAGGATTAGCATCCTTCAAAGCTTGTTCTTCAGGAGTATCAAGACCTGGATGCACAACCAGAAGCCACAGTCCTGGACCCAACTGTCTTAATTTTTCAGAAAGAATTTTCCCCTTTTTTTCGGGCGGAATTTCATAAATACTCAGAGGCTTTTCATCAGATTCCCGGGATAAAGGCAACTTGTAATCTCGGCAGATTTTTAACACTATTTCCCTTAGTTCGGGGGTTGCTCGGGCCGTATCCATATGAGTATCTATATACTGAACGTCAATCTTGCGTTTTAGAGCTAAATCCAGCTGAGCACGCAATTCTTTATTAACCTCGTCAAGATCAGGATCAGCGTCTAAAAAAGCCTCTGTAGTTGGGTAAAAATATCCATCTTCATCAACGAGGCTCGAAACTTCAGTAACAGGCGTGATTGGTTTCCACTTGTAATCGCGCCATTCACTATTCAATGTCAGATGGACGCCTATGCACCACTCAGGATGTTCACGGCACATCCGTGCTGCCTCTTCAAACCACGGAGAGGGGACAATAAGTGAGGAGCATGTCAGTATTCCTTCTTGAAAACCCTTCTCAACGGCAAGGTTACAGGCATGAGTCATTCCCATATCGTCTCCACGGACTATAAGATGTATTGGTTCTTCGCTTATCCTTAGAGGGGGACCACATTGTACCCAAAAAATACTGACAACAATGAAACAAGTGAGGGCTCCAATTAGTTTTTTCATTGCTTGCAAATTCCTTTCAATTTTTGATTTTTCTATATAATTGTCACTCCGAGTCAATATCTGCCAAATCAATGCCTGGCTTTTTTCAGTGATAGAGACAGACTTTGAAAAATCGAATTATTTTCTGAATCTTTCTTTATTAATACAAAAGCAATCAAAGTCTGATCCCACTTATAAGCAATTCAAGTAATCAAAGTCTGACCTCGCGCTGTTTTATGCTGTCTCAACACTCTCATAATCACTATCTGGAGAATAATAATCATACTACAATTAAATACAGGAATGAATAATCCTTGCCTTATACTGTATGCCTGGGCGATTTTTCCTGTCAGCCACGGAGAGATCATCCCCCCTGTGAGAGCTATAACGAAGATGACGCTGAAGGCAGTTCCAGAAAAAGAAGGAAACACGCCCCCGACTACAGCGAGAGTGGTGGGAAAAATAGCCGCAAATCCCAAACCTATTAAGACAGCACCCAGCGAGGCTATAGTTTTTGAGGGAGACGTGACTATCATTAATGCCGCAATAAGGGAAAGAAAAGCACTCATAAGGACTAGTTTTTCATTTTTTAAGATTTTTACTATCTTGGCTGAGGCCAACCGACCGCTCATGATAGCTGCCCAATATCCAGCTAAAATTATTGAAGCCATCATAGGAGTCAAGTGAAAATATTCATTCATATAAGTTGATATCCAGCCTCCAACGGTAAATTCATTTCCAGATTGAAAGAAGAGAAGAAACCCGCATAACCACAACAGGGGATGCCGGATGACTTTCGCGGCTTGGGTTAGGGGAAATCCTTGGCCGTGCTTTGGCTTGGGAAACGCAAAAACTGAAAAAAGAATAAAGGGCACAAGAGCCAATAAAGTGGCAAGTATCAATATAAAGCGAAGGCCTAATTGAGTGAGCAAAGTCCCGATCAGAAAAGGGATTGTAAGGGCTCCAAAGCCAAAAAATATGCCCAATAAGTTTAAGGCAGAACTTCTCTTATCTGGGTGAATATCGCTCGTTAGGGCATTTGTCCCTCCATTTAGACCTCCTCCCCCGAAGCCAAGAATCACGGCCGCTATCAGAACAATAAAATAGGTTGAGGCATAGGTAAACATAAGAAGAGAGGCTGCAACAAGAAGGGAACAGACTATCAAGAACAGCTTAAATCCAAACCGATCAACAACAGGACCAAAGATTATTGACATGACCAGCATTGCCAGGTTCATATATAAAAATAAACTCCCGGCTTCGCTTTTATTGAACTGTATCTTGGCAAACAAGGAAGGCAACATTGCTCCGAGAACAGCCATAACTATCCCAAAAACAAACATTCCCCCA
>JABAOH010001714.1_pt2 | contig 15749 bp, 10 predicted proteins | sample 7062181 | NCBI WGS metagenome assembly JABAOH01 (sample SAMN14538630, study PRJNA623070) | marine sediment metagenome | biome: marine biome [ENVO:00000428]; feature: marine pelagic biome [ENVO:01000023]; material: deep marine sediment [ENVO:00002113]; isolation source: pool of 5 deep marine...
GGGGTTTTAGCATTGAATCAGGCAAATTCTTATTACGCAAAAACCTGGGCTTATATAGTCGCACCTACCAATCGCCGACCTTATGGATTTAACTGGGAAGATTGGGGTAGATCTGATGCATTAGAAGTTTTGGATATTTGTCAACGAGAGATGAATATTGATCCGAATCGTATTTACCTCACCGGGCATTCCATGGGTGGACATGGCGCCTGGCACTTGGGTGGAACCTTTCCAGATCGGTTTGCAGCCATTGGACCAAGCGCTGGCTGGCTGAGTTTTTGGTCGTATCGAGTTAGGGAAAAGATTGAAGAACAAACACCTATTCAAAAAATGCTTATGCGTCCGACATCGCCCAGCAATACTTATGGTATGGCGGAAAATTACAAGCAACTGGGCGTTTATATCCTGCACGGCGCCGATGACAACAATGTAAGAGCCGATCAATCACGGCAAATGGCGGAACATTTAAACAAATTTCACAAGGATTTTATCTATGATGAACAGTCCGGTCAGGGTCACTGGTGGGATATTTCCGATGAGCCGGGAGCCGATTGTGTGGACTGGGCTCCTATGTTTGATTTTTTTGCGCGACATGCCCGTCCAGAAAAAGAAAGAATCCGACAAATTGAGTTTATCACTGGCAATCCTGGCATATCTTCACAAAATAGTTGGTTAACAGTTGAAGCGCAAATTGAACAATTAAAACTGAGCCGTGTGAACATCCGTTTTGATCCCGGAAAAAGAAGATTTGTTGGCACGACAGAAAATCTCGCACGGTTGTCTTTTGATTTGTCCATACTCAGGGGTGATGCTCCACTTCATCTGGATATTGATGGACAGAGACTGGAGAACGTGGCCTGGCCCCATGATTCTGACCGAATCTGGATCGAGAAGAAAGACAATCAATGGGCGGTGACTCCGAAGCCTTCCCCCTCGATGAAAGGTCCGCATCGCTATGGGACATTTAAAGATGCGTTTAATAATCGGGTTATGTTTGTTTACGGAACCCAGGGCACCGAGCCGGAGAATGATTGGGCTTATGCAAAAGCGAGATACGATGCAGAGCATTTCTGGTATCAAGGGAATGGATCAATTGATGTGATTTCAGACAAGGAGTTTGATCCAAAATTGAAGCCCGACCGAAATGTGATTCTATACGGCAACGCCCAAACCAACGGGGCATGGAAGGCACTTCTCGGGGATAGTCCTGTTCAGGTCACACGGGGAAAAATTACGGTCGGTGGAAAAGCTGTGAAAGGCAATAACCTGGGCTGCTTTTTCATTCGCCCCAGACCCGGGAGCGATATTGCTTCGGTCGGGGTAGTCTCAGGAACCGGCATTGTGGGGATGAAATTAACTGATCGAAGACCTTATCTGAGCCCGGGCTATGCTTATCCGGATTTCATTATTTTTTCACCCGACATGCTCACCAATCAGGAAAAGGGTGTGAAAGCAGCTGGTTTTTTTGGTCTGGACTGGAGTGTAGAAGCTGGAGAGTTTGTTTGGAATAATGAGTGATTTTCATTTTTTTGTAATTAGTCTGTTAGGTAAGCAAAATTTATATGAACACAGCGTACGAGTTCCATTGATATTTTGCGGTCCTGGAGTTTCGAAAAATATGCAAACCGAAATCCTTTGTTATTTGCATAATGTATTCCCTACTATTCCATTTAAGTGAAGATCCCTGGAAAATGAAAAATCTGGCAGAAGACGAAACATATAATTCTCTTCGTACTGAATTGACCAACTTATTAAAAAATTATATACAAAATTTAGATGACTTTTGAGATTTCGATAAACCAAAAGCATAAAAATAATTAAATTTAAACAAAATAAGGAAAAGAAACATGCAAAATGAACACAAGATTACCATGTTAGGCACTGGTTTGATCGGGATGTTTTACACTATGACGCTTCATCAGCAGCGCGGTCTTGATCGTGTGCATACAGTTTATTCAAAAAATAGTGATAAAGCCAAACAATTCGCACTGGAATGGGGCATTCCTAAATGGACTTCAGATATGAATCAAGCCATCAATGACCTGGAAACAGATGTCATCGTAATTGGGCTTCCTAATCATTTACATAAGCAAGCAGTATTGATGGCTGCTGAGGCTCGTAAAGCGATTCTGTGTACCAAACCATTAGCACGAAACGCTGCTGAAGCAAAGGAGATGCTTGATGCGATAAACAATGCTGGAGTTTATAATGGATATCTCGAAGACTTAGTATATCCACCCAAGACCTTAAAGTCCCTTAAATCTGTGAAAAATGGAGCACTGGGCAAAGTGCTCTGGGTTCGTTCTCGAGAAACCCATGCCGGTCCACATAGTGATTGGTTTTGGAATATTGAACAAGCAGGTGGCGGTGCCATTGTTGATATGGGGTGTCATTGTATCGAAATTATCAGGAATTTTATTGGAAAAGAAATCAAACCTGTAGAAGTTCTATGCTGGGCTGATACACTGGTTCACCCCATTGAAGCCGAGGATCATGGTATTGGCTTGATACGTTTTGAAAACGGTGCTATGGGGCAATTTGAGGTAAGCTGGGCGTTCCGTGGTGGTATGGATTTACGTGATGAAATCTCTGGCACGGAAGGTACGATCTGGATCGATCATTTCTTGCGAACTGGCTTTGAGATGTTTACAGCCGTTGGCCTGGGTGGATATGTAGCAGAAAAAGCTGATAGTGAAAAAGGTTGGCTCTTTCCAGTGGGAGATGAAGTCCATGAGTTAGGTTACACGAATATGTTTGTTGACATGTTTAATGCCCTGGATGGCGGTAAAGAGCCGATGGAGACTTTTTACGATGGATATATTGTCAATACCATTCTTGATGCTTGCTACCGTTCCGCTAAATCAAAAAAATGGGAACCAGTCGTAATAGAAGAGTGGCATGGCAGGGAAAGCAGTACAGCGACCGAAATTTCTACAGTCGAAATTGATGAAAAATATTTACTTGTTAAAAAAGAACAAATGCCAGATGGAAAAATGAAACTTATTCTGAAAGAAAAAGAAAGTGGAAAAATTGTCCAAAAAGTAATCGATTAGAAGAAAATCCGTTAGGTTGATCCAAACGAAGCAGAAAAATGGAACGGTCACGAAAATCATCTTAAGTTAGCTTTAGAAGCAGCTCGAAAATCTATTGTATTATTAAAGAATGAAAACAATATTTTGCCGTTAAATAAAAATATTAAAAATAAAGAATACGATATTCGTCTTGAATTTTATGAGAATTTTGCAAATTCAACAATTCGGCTTGTATGGAATGTGAATGTTCCAGATCTAACAAAAAAAATTGATGAAGCTGTAGAATTTGCAAAAAGGAGTGATGTCGTTATTGTCGTTGCTGGAATAAACGAAGGAGAATTTCAAGATCGAGCAAATTTAAATCTCCCAGGACGTCAAGAAGAAATGATCCAAAAGACAGCGACTACTGGGCCTCTGGTTGTTGTTCTTATTGGCGGTAGTGCGATAACCATGTCAAATTGGATTGATGAAGTTCCAGCGATTATTGAAGCCTGGTATCCGGGTGAAGTGGGCGGAAGCGCAGTTGCGGATGTACTTTTTGGAGACTATAATCCGGGAGGGAAGTTACCGATTACATTTCCACAATCTGTCGCTCAACTTCCACTGTATTACAACCATAAACCTACTGGCAGAGTAGATGATTATTTAGATATGTCAGGAAAACCATTGTTCCCTTTTGGTCATGGTTTAAGCTACACAAGATTTGAATACAGCGATTTGGAAATTATTCCCAATAAAATTAATGCTAATGGAAAAGCAAAAGTGAAATTCAGAATCAAAAATACAGGTGATCGGTCAGGCGAAGAAGTAGTTCAGCTTTACATTAGGGATTTAGTCGCCAGCGTTACATGCCCCGTAATGGAATTAAAGGGCTTCAAAAGAATTAATATAAAATCAAGAGAAACAAAAGAGGTCGTTTTGGAACTTAGATCTGAGCATTTATCGATGTTGAACGAAAAATTGGAGCAAGTCGTTGAGCCTGGTGATTTTAAAATAATGATTGGAAGTTCATCAAAAGATTTGAGATTAAGAGGATTTTTGAAAGTTATGGAATAGAAAACGGGCTGAGTTTCGAAGATTTCAAATCCGTTTTGATTTGAGGATTGTAAAAAAGACACCTGCAAAAAGAGATTTAATAATAATTCCCGGGGATATCAACACAACGACCATAACTACAAAACACAAAACCAAATCATCCGAATTTTTGTAGATTGTATTAGTATGGGGGGAAATCTTTCACTTGATATCGGTCCCAAGGCAGATGGCACGATTCCAGAAGAATAAGTAAAAATATTCAATGAATTAGGGCGCTGGTCTCAAAAGCATAAAGCAGGTGTTTACGGCACACAAGCTGGAATTCCAAAAGATTACTTTTATGGTCCCAGTGCGCTCTCAAAAGATAAACAAATTCTCTACCCTTGTTTGACCTACAAACCAAATGATTCCATAGTTTTGAAAGGAATAAAAAATCCAGTGAATAGAATTTGGGTGGTTGGAAATGGTACCAAAATTTCCTGGAAAATAATGATGAACCAATGCTGGAGCGCCGTTCCCGGTTTGATCTATATCGATGTACCTGAAAAAGTCCTAGATGAACAACTTCCTGTTTTGCTATAATTATCAAGAGTCCAATTGAACTTTATCGTGAAGATGGTCAGGTCATTGAGAGTAATTAAAAGTTAACAACGGATAGAATGAAAAAACGCCCAATGATTACGTATCTTCTCGATGTCTAGCGTTTTTCGCAGTTATTGAGATGATTTAATAGACCAAGACTTAAAAAATGAATACAACATACATTCATATACTTTTCTTAATCGCTACAACTTTTATTTTGTCTTTTCATGGTCAAAATAAAATGCTTGCGCTGGAAATACTTGATTTTCATCCAGAAACTGGTGTGTGGTATATTATTCGGATTGCTGTTGAGGAAGGTAATTATAATTTTTTGGAATGATGTGAGAGAACCAAGAATAGCAGTTTTAGATGAAAATCATTTGCGATTTGGTGAAGTTATACTCGGCGGTGGATGGATTGAAAAGGAATTTAAAGATTTAACAATAAATTAATTAGATGAAAAACGAATTAAAATTCTTGAGAAAATTCCACAAAAAGAATGGGGAATTTGAGTCCTGAACAGAAAGAAAAAATAAGGCTTGCTCAAAGAACAAAATATAAGCCGTATAAGATTTCCAAAATTGATGAACCTCGATCGGAAATTTCTTTAAACGGAGATTGGCTTTTTAAACCTGATTATGAAGTTTTTCAGAATTCAAATTGTTACACTGTGACCAAAGCTAGCATATTTTAGAATTTCCAAATTTTTGGAATCCGGTTCGCAATTGGCTTCATTTTCAGGACACTAATTTCTCTCATTGTGGTAGCGGAGTTTCGGATAATTACCGGTAAAAGGAATATCAACATGTTCAAATTATACATTCGATTATGAAAAAACTACCACTGGTTAGTACAATCATGATTTTTTTCAATTTGTTAATGGAGAATGGGCAAAGCGAATTTATTGGTTATCTGGAGCTAATCCTGATCGCTCTTTCTTTAGCCAGAAAACTTCTACCGGTTATCCCAACTATGATACTGGTCATCCAACTCGGAAATATTTATTTGGATATTATGTTCCCCAGGCTTTGGTTGGCGACTGGGCTTATGAAGATAGAGACCCAAAATATTTTCTACAACGACACGCATTTTTAACAAGAGAATTAGCAGAAGTCATTCGCCGCACCAGTCCTGAATCTGCTGGACTACTTCTTTTTGCGAATTTGTGTTTGTTTCGCAATGTTTTCAATGCAGAGAAAATCGAATCTTATCCGGTTGTGAATGCAGTAAAAAATGCTTTTCAACCTGTTTTAATCAGTACCGAACTGTTTGGACGAAGCTTTTATGCAGGGGATCAAATTAATCCGAGAATTTGTATTGTAAATGACAAAATAGAGACGGAAAAAATAACAAATGCACAACTGAACTGGAAAATTCTATATGATCAAAATATTTTACAAAATGGAAATTAGAACTTTGCCCTGGTTCCGGGGCGTGAAGCTACCCTGTTCCAGAAAAAGCCATGGCTCTTGGACTACCGTTGGTTCAATTATATGATTTGAGTAGAAACGTAGAAGAACAGGAAAATTTGCATGCTAAATACCCTGAAGTTGTTCATCGTTTAATAAGCTTATTGGAATATTATGTTAAAAAAGCAAGAAGTACACCAGGTACACCGCAAAAAAATGATGTTGAGGTAGATATTTGGGAACCTTTAAAACTACGTAAAGAAAAAAATGAAATCACCAAAATGCAACACCCAAGCATTGGTAAACCTGCAAAAATAGCCAATCAAGCAAAGATTAAATACTCATCGGATGGTATTAAGGTCGTAACGGATGGAATTCGGGCAACTTCATTAAATTTCACTTAATGATATCAAACACACTGATAATCTGCGCCCTCCCAAAATAAATTCTCGGCTGTCAAATATAAGCCTCGGAAAGATAAAATTTCTCTTGCGCTTTTTATATCGCCCCGCGCCGATGCTGGAATGAACCAATGTTGAAAGATAATGCGTTCTTTCACAAAACGACAAAACTCTTTTAAACAGCCATAAGTCAAGATTGACTACCACAGTCGATGTGTGATCCTTCCAGTTAGATATGATCAAGATTATCCTGAATTGCTAACCAACAGATTTAAAAATATTGATGTCTGGACCAATCCAGTGATTCAGAAGCTTTTTCACCAGTTACCCTATGGTAGCGCTGATGAAATGTGCCTCCCATTAATGGGAGTATTAGCAAGACAGAATGCTAAACTGACCACCTGTACCACAAATGGTCATGTATTGATGCTAACTCGAGATGTTGAAGCAGATAAGAAATGCAATTTTGATAAAAAGGTTGAAGGAATTCTGTCTTGCAAATGCATTCAAATCCTTGCCTGATTTGCGCTCAATCAGGTCAAAGTATCCAGCTCAAAAGACCTCTTCCGACTCGATCTTGAGGATGGAATTGAAAAGGAAAACCAATTCATCTGTGTTTCCGTAGATGGTCAGCCTAAAGTTGTAAACCTTTCATTAATCGTTTTGACGGGATGCCCGCAATCGAAATGTAAGTTGAAAATTCGACTATAGCTCTGGGTGAAGGACAAACCATTTGTCGTGGCGATCAGTCCTGAAATCATGATGAACTGGAATCAGCACAAGCTCAAATTGTTCAATAGTAATTTGCCAATGATTGCTGCAAATACTGTTTTCACTTTATTCGAAGGCAAAGTTCTTGTTGATATTTGTTGAACATCGAATAAAGAAACAGTGGTGAAAGTTGTGCAAGCGAGATTGGAATTGAGAGAATTGATGATTGAAGCGAGTGGAAAAGATTTTGAAATGTAAAACACTTCGTGTTGTATGCGTTTCAAATTTCCAATATTTAAGATAAATTAAGTTGACCTGGCACTGGTTGACTAGTTGATGACCTTCTAACTGTTAGCTTTAAGGCATTAAGCAAGAAGTTTTATACGCGCAATTTGCCTCTTATGCTTATTAAATTATTTTTTTCTGCAAATAATGATTCTTGAAAGTATATGATAGAATAATGATGAATAATAATTTAACATGTTTATTAAATTATTTTTTTCTGCAAATAATGATTCTAGAAAGTATATGACAGGATAATGATGAATAATAATTTACCATGTTTATTGTAAAGATCTGATATATTTATTAACTAGCTCATTAGATGTCAGTTTTTACCAAGAGGTGCTAAATCTTAGCCTGGAAATAATAAAGATTGTCAAATAACTTTCTAAAATTTCAATTATTTTTAGCATTAGCACGCTACCAGGCTATTTTCAAAATAACGAGGATTATTTTCCCTGTAGTTTATTATCATTAATTTTCAATCGTTAGGAAATAATTAATGTCATTAAAAAGGTTAACCTGGTTAGGGGGCTGTTCTTCATTTTTTTATTTCATTCTCTTTTTTGCTTCCTGTTTTGCCCAACAAGAAATGAGTAAAAAGGATCAATATATTTTAACTCCGGGACAGAAATTACAAATTGTAGTGCATATTTGGGGAGAAGTAAATCGACCTGGTCAATATTTGGTTCCAGATGGTACCAATGTTTTAGAATTAATATCTTTAGCTGGTGGACCTACTGAATTTTCCAAGCTGAGTAATGTTAAACTTACAAGGGAATCTATTGTTTCTAAAACACAACAGGTGGAAAATAAAGAAGTTAAAAAAGATGAAAATATTATAAAATTAGTAGACAAAAAAATAATTAAAATAAATTTAAAAAAATATTTAGAAAGGGATCAATCTGAATCTTTACCTATTTTGAAACCAGGTGATGTGATAAAAATTAAGAAAAATCTTTGGTCTAGATGGCAAACCTTAGTAAGAGTTGTGTCACAAATAGCTATTGTAGTCCAGTTAATGTATTTTTATAGTCGCATAGATTTATAGAATAAAGTAAATAATATAGAGAAAAATAATAATGCAATCAATTCAACAAGAACAAAATGATTTAAACCGTTTTTTCCAGATATTATTCAGAAAAAAATGGCTTATTCTAAGTTGTATTATCGGTGTCCTTTCGCCTATAATATATTTCAATCAAGTCTCATTACCGGTTTACGAAGCGACAACTATGATTGTTTGTGAAGAAACAAGGGGAGCTATTCCTAATGTTGGTATTGCACAAACAAGACTTGGAAATACTTTTATTATGAATTTGATACAGGATTTAAAAACTTGGTCTTTAGCTAATGAGGTGGCCAAAGCTCTTCCTGATGTCGTTACGAAAACTCTTCTACCAGAGCCGACGCTTTCTGATTTATATAAAGAAAAATTTCTTACATCTATTATTCGAGGAAGTATTTTAGCAGAACCAATACCTAATTCTGATGTAGTAAAGATTAAGGCACGAGCAAATAATGCAAAAATTACATCCATTATTGCTAATACAGTTGCTGAAGTCTTAAAACAGAGAAATTTAGAAGCTAGATTAAGTGAAATTCACAATGTTCGAAAAACAATAGAAGATCAATTAAGCTATTTTAAACAAAAAGTTGAACAGGCAGAACAGGATTTAAGAGATTATAAAGAAAAAAATAAAGTTACTTCTCTTGATAAAGAGTCATCAGAAATTTTAGGGCGAGTTACTGCAGCTGAAGTAGAATATAATAGAGTGAAAACTGAACATAATGCAGCAAAAAAGCGATGGGATTTTATTCAAAAGAAACTTTCTCAAGAGCGTAAAGAATTGATTCCCTCTATTACTACAACAACAAGTCCCTGGGCACAAAGACTCAAACAAAATTTGGTAGATCTTGAAGTTCAATATACAACATTAAAAGTACAGGATTATGATGACAACCATCCCCAGATGAAAAAACTTAAATCTCAGATAGAAGAAACCAAGAAAAATCTTAGAGAGGAAACTCTGAAAATTGCCCAGGGAGAAAATACAATAGACCCATTATCACAGATACAAAAAAATTTAACAGAACTTGCTAGTTTAGAAGTAGAGATTCATACTTATAAGGCGCAAGAAAAAGCATTATTAGGCGTTCTTAACAGTTATAAAAGTTCTTTAAAATCAGTCCCAGAAAAGGAATTAGAACTTGGGCGTTTAATGAGAGATAAAGCTGTTGCAGATAATATTTATACCATGCTTTTGCAAAAGCGTGAAGAAGCAAAAATTACGGAAGCTGAGAAAATAGGAAATATTCGAATAATAGATCCTGCGCGAATTCCTTATAGACCTATTAGACCAAGAAAATTATTGAATCTTATAATCGGATTAATTGTAGGTTGTTCATTGGGAGTAGGACTGGCTTTATTCCTTGAATCGCTTGATAGGAGCATAAAAACAATTGAGGAAGTTGAAAAATATACGGGTTTAACGGTTATAGGATCGATTCCTAGGATCAGAAGTAATAATAACCTTTTTAAAAATGAAGGTATTAAGAATTCCAGGAATGGGAAAGTAACTGCTTCTACTTCAAGATTGATTGCAGGACTTAAGCCCAAATCTCCTGCTGCGGAAGCCTTTCGTACTTTGAGGACGAACATCCAGTTTGCCGGGCTAGAATCGCCAGTAAAGACTATTTTGGTTACCAGTGCTAATCCAGGGGAAGGAAAGTCACTGGTGGCAGCCAACCTGGGCATATCTATTGCACAAATGGATTTAAAAACTCTGTTAATTGATGCAGATTTAAGGAGACCAAGTTTACATGATCTTTTTAAAAAGAAGATGCAACCTGGGCTTATGGATATACTATTTTCAACTGAAACATTAACCAATGAAACAAATCAGACTCCAATGCAAGCTAACTATTCATCCGATCATTCTGATTTAGAAGTAATGTCACTGGAACAGCAGGATATTATAAATACTATTAGACGTAATAATGATTTCGAGACCTTAATTAAACAATCAATCCAATCAACTAACATAAACAATTTATATTTTATTAGTTGTGGAATTATTCCCCCCAATCCTTCTGAAATATTAGCTTCAAAAACTATGAAAGCTCTTGTTACCATGTTTAAAAATAGGTATGACATGATTCTCCTTGATTTACCACCAGTGATCGCTGTTACAGATGCAGCTGTCCTGGCATCAGCAACTGACGGGATAATTTTCGTTATTAAATCAGGAAGAAACAACCAGGACGAAATCTTGAGAGCTAAGAGATTGTTAGAAAAAGTTAACGGTAATGTGCTCGGAGTCGTTTTGAATAACGTAGATGCACGCGGAGATTATTCTTCTTATTATTACTATTACGATCAAGGTAGTAAAAGAAAAAAGAAGAGATGGTTTAAAAATGAAGTCTAAATGGTTTTTTTGATATGAAGAAGCGATTGAAAAATTGGGTGACATTAGTGATTGTTTTAGTCACAATATTCTGCAATAGTTGGGCTCAAAATAAAGTCAAAATTACAGGTTATATTTTTGATAAGGAGGCTGGTGAAGCTCTCCCTTTTACCAATGTTTTTGTCCAGGGTACTAATCTGGGTGATATGGCAGATGATAAGGGATATTATGAATTACACCTTCCGGCAGATAAATATGAATTAGTTGTAACCAGGATGGGATATAAAACTTTTACTCAAATAGTTGATCTAACAGACAATCAGGATATCAGTTTTGATTTATATCTCTCGTCAATAGCACTATCTATGCCTGGTGTGACCATCATGGCTTCCAAAACTATGCGTCAGAGACAGAATGCAAGTGTTAGTAGTTTAGCTTTTAAAACCAAAAAAATTAAAGAGATGCCCTTTACTCTTAACGATGTCAATCGAGCTTTGAAAACTTTACCTGGAATTGCCTCCAATAATGGCAAAAGCAGCGAATTCAATGTGCGGGGCGGAAGCTGTTATGAAAATTTAGTTCAGTTTGACGGGATCAAGATCTATGAGCCGTTTCACATGAAAGATTTTCCCTATACCAGCATCAGCATCTTAAATATGGACCTCATGGAAGAGGTAAATTTGTTCACTGGTGGATTCCCTGCCAGGTTTGGAGATAAAATGTCCTCGGTCTTAGACATTAAATATCGCAGCGGGAATCATGAAGGGTTTCGAAGTAAAATAGAAATCGGTGCGGTGAAGTTAAGTACTTTGGTGGAAGGTCCCCTCCTTGGTCGAGAAGGATCCTGGATAGTTGGATTTAACAAGAGCTATTTTGAATTGGCTGAACAAATAATAGAGCAATATAAAATAGCTCCTAAATTTTATATATCACAACAACTTCCTAAATTTTATGACCTTCAAGGAAAGATTAACTATAAATTAGGTAAAAAAAATCAAGTAGCATTTTTATTTCTGAATTCGGGCGATGTTTACAAAGAAGATATCCCATGGTATAGTGAGGTTTCCAAAATAGATCTAACTTCATATACAAAAATGAACACTTATGACTATTCTTTTATAGATGCCTATTATTGCAATTCGCTGGTAGCTATAAGATCATTGGATCAAGTCACTAACAATCTATTTTCAGAAACATTGTTATCTTACTATGATGAATTAGAAGATTATAACTCGATTTCAAATTATGAGATAACCAATAAATATTATAATTATAGCAATAAATACTTAGGCTTCACCAAATATGGACATAATGGGAAATGGAATAATTATCGACGAACTCGGACCCTGGAATTTAAACATGATCTGACGTTTAAATTAAACCACTATCATGAGTTAGAAATGGGCCTTTCCCTACAGAATATACGCTATTTAAATAATAATGATGAATTTTTAGAACGTATTACTTATGGTGGTGTGGTTAACAACTCAGATACAACAAGAATCGACACAGTCTACGTTGAGGATACCAGTGATCAGACTGATCTGAAGATATCGACATACAAAATGGCAGGTTATCTTCAAGACAGTTGGCAAGTTGGTGATGGTCTATTTCTAAATATGGGGCTGCGAATCGATTATTTTGATTTCAATAAAGATCTAACTTTTTCTCCTCGGCTATCATCTACATATACCTCTAGTGACGGTTCGATATTTAAATTAGCCTGGGGGTATTATTATCAATCTCCTGGACTTGATGAATTCAAATTGCTGAGAGCCTGCTCAGAAAATACACAGAGCCAAAGAGCAATCCATTATATTTTTGGATATCAAAGAAAGCTAGGCGATTTGTTTGAATGGAAAATAGACATTTATTATAAAGATTATCAGGCCTTAATTTCTTATTACTGGCAAAGTGGACGAAAATTTTCTACCAGAGAAAACGATGCGAATGGCTTTGTCAAAGGGATTGATTTGCAATTGAAATATAATCTTAGCAAAATTTCTGGATGGCTTAGTTATGGTTTTTTAATTGCCAGGGAGGATGAAAAAAACGATTATCGAGGTTTTTATCCTCGGGCCACCGATCAAAGACACAGTCTGGCAATGATTGTTCAGTGGAATATCACTTCCAGATGGCGGCTTCATGGAAAATTTCTATATGGAAGTGGCTTTCCTTACACTCCTATAATTTCTGACTCCAATAGATATAGATTAACTGAGGGTGCCAAACATTCAGAATACTTACCTTGTTATAAAAGAATGGACTTACGTATTGCACGTGATTTTAATTTTAATCGGACTCGGTTAAGTATATATGTAGAAGTTATAAATTTATTTAATAGCAAGAACGTTCTTTATTACCGCCGTTATCGAATTGACCAGCATGGTCGTATTTTAAAAGAACCCAGAACATTGTTGCCTCGTTTACCCAATTTTGGGATCAAGGTCTTTTATTAGTTTGCCAGGGGATGACTCAGAAAAGTTGGTTAAACTTCTTATGTAAAATAATTAGTTGAAAGTTAAATTTATCACTTCTTAAGGAGGTAAAAGTGAAAGGCACATTAACATTAACAGTTGTTAGTACTACAATAATTACATTGAGTATGATGATTTACAACACTATCTTTGCTCAAAACATAATAGTAATTACAAAGGACGAACTTCCTTCTACAATAGGTACAACTTGGACAACATTAAATGATACTACTAAAAATGTAATTATTGATGTTGGCTCCCCGGGCGAAGATCAGAGATGGAACTTTACACAATCAATCGATGGCATTGAAATTAAGCATACTGTAGTATCATTAGATTCAACTCCTTATCGTTCTGATTTTCCGGAATCGGATTTTGTAATTAAATATGAGGATGGTCTTTTAGATCTAATATACAGTGATGTTTTTCCACAAATTAAAGGGGATGTCTATTTCTATCAACAGATCACTGATACAGTGGTCTATTTATTAGGGACTGGATTTAGATCTTCATTTATTTCAGGTTCAGCACATTTTGAACCACCTAATGCTATTTTAAATTTCGTACCAACGCAATTTGGTGATGCCTGGACTACAAAATCGGTTTTTACAATTGTTAAAGATACAACTATTATGGGTGTATCAGGACAATTAAAATTAACTGTAAATGACAGTGCTTATTCAGTAATAGATGCCTGGGGTAAAATTGTCATTCCTTTAGGTGAATTTGACTGTTTAAGAATGAAGAGCTATGTTACCATGAATGAAGAAGTCACGTTTAATGACATGTCCATTACCACCAAACATGCTCGAGTTATTAATTATAATTGGATTACTGAAAATTATGGAAATGTTATGAGAGTTACCAGCCATACTGGTGAACAGGATGACAATTTTACTGATGCACGTATTTACTCAAGAATGATCAGCTTTACGAAAAGAGAAGATCATTTGCCAGATCATTGGAATTTTACTGCTAACACAAACAATAATGCTACTGTAGTTATACCTGTGAGTGCCAATCCCAATATTAATGATACGCCACTTGTGAGTGGTGATTATGTAGGTGTGTTCACACCGGCTGGACTCTGTTGTGGCTGGTCATGCTGGCAAGGACAAAATATGGCTATTACTGTTTGGGGCGATAATGATCAAACACCTGAAATCGATGGCTTTCTTGCTGGAGAAATTCTCAACTATCGCGTTTACCAAACAAATGAACAAAAAGAATGGACCTCAGTAGAGGTTGGCTACTCGGAAGGCACAGGATTCTATTCGCTAAATGCCTTTATGATTCTTAACAAATTTAATGTATACGAAGCCAAGACTATCATGCTGAATATCACTAAAGGTTGGAATATATTCTCTATCAATGTAAATCCATCCAATCCCAATATGGAGACAGTGATGAGTCCGATAGTTGATAAGTTAGTGATCGTAAAAAATGGTGCTGGAAATACGTATATCCCTCAGTATAGTATTAATACGATTGGAGATATCAATTTCAAAGAAGGCTACCAGGCATATTTGGAAGCGGTAACCTCTATGGATGTTACTGGACAAGCAGTTGATCCGGGCACACCAATTGAATTGATGGCTGGTTGGAGCATGATCAGTTACTTGCCTGATTTACCCTTGGATGCAACCAATGCCTTCGCCAGCATTTCCAGTCAATTGGTCATTGCGAAAGATGGAGCAGGTCAGACTTATATTCCAGCGTATAGTATTAATCAGATTGGTGAGACACAGCCGGGTCAGGGGTATCAGGTCTATTTGGATACGGCTGGAACGTTGATTTATCCGTCTGGTAGTGGTCTTCTGACAGAAGATAGGCCTGATGGTAAAACAAAACAAAACAAACTCAAGAAAACATACACCGAATATTTCCAATTCACCGCCTATACTGGTGAGAATGCTACCGTAGTGGTTACCACTGATATCGAACCAAAGTATTCGAATGGTATACCATTGGAGGAAGGGGACGAAATCGGTATATTCACGACAACTGATTTATGTTGTGGTGCTGTCGTTTGGGAAGGTGTAAATACAGCCATTACAGTATGGGGTGATGATAGTCAGACTGATAGTCTCGATGGATTTCAGACCGGAGATACGTTGCGTTTCCGCGTGTGGAAGAAGAAGGTTAATATGGAATATCCAGTCAGTGTTAGTTATCGGCCAAGTGATCCCTGCGTGTATCAGGCGAATGGCTTCTCGGTATTAACTGAATTGATAGTTAAACTGGCTACTAACGTGCCTGAAAAAGTTGAACCAGTTGTTCACTTGGATTTCAACCTGCTTCAGAATTATCCCAATCCATTTAATCCAACAACTTCAATAACTTATCAACTTTGTAAGGATGGCAAAGTTATATTGAAAGTGTTCAATTTGAGGGGTCAAGAAGTTAAGACCCT
>JABAOH010028833.1_pt1 | contig 15746 bp, 17 predicted proteins | sample 7062181 | NCBI WGS metagenome assembly JABAOH01 (sample SAMN14538630, study PRJNA623070) | marine sediment metagenome | biome: marine biome [ENVO:00000428]; feature: marine pelagic biome [ENVO:01000023]; material: deep marine sediment [ENVO:00002113]; isolation source: pool of 5 deep marine...
TCTGCCTGTGTGCGCATCCGTATTTATCACCAACTTAGCCCGGTACTTTCTTGCCAGCACCACCAGACGACCGTTGGCCAGGCAATGCCCCTTGCGGGCCGACAGCTCCAGATAAACTCCCTTCCCTTTGGCCAGCCTTACCTCATCTTCTCTGATCATTCCTGGATGTGCCAGGATATCGATATCGCTTTTCAAAGCAAAGAGATTCGTTTCTGGGCGAACCGGTTCGACCGGAGATTCACCATGCACCACCACTATCTTCGCTCCCAGACATCTCGCCTGGCTCGCCAGATCCGGAATCATGGGAGGAGGCACATGAGTTATCTCCACCCCGGGCAGAACCTTGACCTTACTATGTTTGCTCAGGTCCCCGGCTGCCTTAATCAGTTGCTTCAACGTCATCTCCATATTGCCCGAGTCAACGTGGTCAGTAAGGGCGATGGCTTCGTATCCGGAGACTTCCGCTTTCCTCACCAACTCTGCAGGTATTAAGGCTCCGTCGCTTAAGACGGTGTGCGTATGCAGGTCGATCATGAATCTCACTTTCTGTTTAGCCTACATTCTCGGAATGCTAATTTAATCGCATTTCCCCTGTATGCAAACACTTTTTGCGCCGCCGCTTCCACGTTCATCCCGCGTGGGAAAATCAAGCTTCCAAAAAAGATCACAGGTAATCTGATACTAACAAAGCAAAGGGAAATTCACGTTTTATTCGCAAACCAGTTCCCTTAGCATATTATCCCTAAAGCACTTGCAAGCCTTAGCCAATAATCGACAGGTAGCTGGCTAGATTTTGCTTGACAAATTGGCTGGGAGCCGCTTGTTTACGGAGGAATAGAGTTGGCTCGCCTGTGGGGGGACGGGAAGGTCATGGAGTGCTGCAAACAGCGGGAGCATGCTGTTGTCGGCAGATGAAGAAAGGAGGCTCCCGCGTGCCCCTGCACGTAGGTTTTTTCTTAGATCATGTATTTCAGGTGATGCTCTCAATCCTTGAGTTATCGTGGAGTTGGTTTTCCCAGCTCAGCCAGGAGGTTGGGGCGCGTTTCGGCCTGTGGGGAATGGTGGGATTGTATCTGCTTGCCACGATGATGTCAATGTGGCTGGTGTATCAGCTCTTTCGGATCCTGGCGTTTATTTTGATGCGCATAGTTCTTCCCTTGGCTCTCGTAGCCTTATCCTTATTCCTCCTTATCGTTCTCACATCCTGACACAGTCCTGGAAGTAAGTCGCCAAGGCTTCATTCATCTTCAGCAGCACGGCTGCCAGTTTCATCGGCGTCTTCGAGTTCTGCTCCTTTGCTTTTGACAAACCGTGCAGCTCGATTTATATTGCCTGAGAAGTTATTAGGCATTAAAGATCAATGAGAAAACTGACCTCTTTCAGGACGTACGGTGACAGACATGCAGATTTAGAATACATCAAAGGGAGCACCCTAGCAATTGTGGGTTATGGCAGCCAGGGAAGAGCACAAGCCCTCAATCTGAGGGACTCCGGGTTGGAGGTGATAGTCGGGTTGCCCAAAGGAAGCAAGAAAGCCCGGGTGGCTCGGAAGGACGGCTTTTCGGTCTACTCGACTGAGCATGCCGCCAAGAGCGGCAGCCTTGTCTCAATCCTCATCCCTGACCATCTTCACCGGCAAATCTACCGCCAGCATATTGCACCGCATCTAAGCCCGGGCAAAACGCTGCTTTTTGCCTGCGGTTTCTCCATACATTTCGGGCTCGTGCTTCCGCCCGATTTCGTGGACGTGATAATGGTCGCGCCCCATGCCCCAGGCGAAGTCATGAGGAATCTCTTCCTGCAGGGCAAAGGGGTTCCCTGTTTCATCGCCGTTGGGCAGGACAAAAGCGGGCATGGCAAGAACAAAGCTTTAGCCTACGCCAAAGCCATAGGATGCACAAGAGCCGGTGCGTTTGAGACCACTTTCGAGCACGAAGCTATCGGCGATCTGTTTGGCGAGCAGGCGGTCCTGTGCGGCGGATTGACCGAGCTTTTGAGAGCGGGCTTCGATGTGCTGGTAGAGGCAGGACTTCCAGCTGAGAACGCTTACCTGGAATGCGTGCATCAACTGGACTATATAGTGAACACCATCAAATCATATGGAATAGCCGGATTGTTTGAACGAATCAGCAAGACGGCGGAGTTCGGCTCTTATGTCTCCGGGAAAAGAGTCATCACCGCGGACGTCAGAAGGCGAATGGAGAAAATTCTCAAAGAGATCAAGGATGGCAAGTTTGCACGAGAATGGGCGAAAGAGCACGAAAGCGGCATGAGGAATTACCGCAAGTTCAAAAAAGAGGCAGCACGGCATCCTATTGAGAAGGCAAGCAGGAAGATAAGAAGGCTGTCAAGCTGAACAGGCTCCCCGCGGCGAATCCGGATACCCTATGTTGTCAAAAGAAAAACTCAAAAAGCTATCCAAGCTCAAGACCAAAAAGGGACGCCAAGAGGAGGGGAAGTTTTTGGTCGAAGGTCTGCGGCTCTGTGAGGAGGCAGCCCAATCCGGCTGGCCAATTGAGACAGCTATCCACACCACATCCTTCCAGGAGAAACCACGGGGCAACAAGCTTCTGAGAAGGCTGAAGGATTTGAGCGTTTATCTGATTCCGGCGAAGAACCATGATCTCGGGAAGCTGTCTGGTACAAAAACCGCTCAAGGAATAATATGTGTAGCAAGAACCAAAAGGCCATGGCCGAGTGATATGTGGGAAAAGAAGACCAGGCTGGTTGTGGCGTTAAATGCAATCCGCGATCCGGGAAACGTGGGAACCATCATAAGAACCGCTGACGCCTTCGGAATTGATACTCTGATGCTATCGAAAGATACCGTAGAGCTATTCAACCCAAAGGTAGTGCGCTCCAGCATGGGGGCTATCTTTCGTCTCAAGGTCTTCGATGAGGTCGATTTAGAGCCAACTATTCTTCGGCTGAAAAAGCGCAGATTCAAGATCGTCGGCACGGATGTCAAAAAGGGTACCGGCCTTCATGCATTCCATCCATCCGGGAGAATCTGCCTTCTGATCGGCAGCGAGGCAGAGGGGTTAAGCAGGGAGCTTCTGGAGCTTTCTGATCAGATCGTGCACATTCCGATCCGTGGCAAAGCCGAATCGCTCAACGTGGCGATAGCAGGCGGAATTCTTATCTACCATATTGCAAAGAAGCGAGCACGCCACAGAGGGGCATGACAACCAGGCAACCCATGCAGCCCCCGGTACCAGCATCTGTAAGTCCCACCAGAAGTCTCAGGTGTCCTCTGGAACGGCAGTTTAACGGATTAGAGTCTGGCCGGAATTCTTTTGACTTTGAGGCAGGCGTATCGTATACTAACGCTGGGCTGTCACGTTCCACTGGCTCGTTTAGAAGGAGCGAAGCATGACAAAACGCGGTAGTTTCACATTGCCCTTCAGTGCTATCGTAGGACAAGACCGTCTCAAGTCGGGTCTGCTTCTGAACGTGGTCAATCCGCGAATTGGGGGCCTCCTGATCAGAGGGGCCAAAGGGACCGGCAAGAGCACCGCGGTGTATGCTTTGGCTGACATTCTGCCGCCGGTGGCGGTGGTGGCCGACTGTCCGTTCGGATGCTCATTTCAGGACCCCGGCAACAGGTGCGATTCATGCAGGGCCCGTTTCGAGAAAGGTGAGGAGATTCCCACAAAGGAATTGAGGATGGAGGTGATCAACCTTCCCTTAAGCATTACCGAAGACAGGCTGATTGGTTCCATCGACGTGGAGAGGATTCTGAAAGAGGGTGAGAAAGCCCTTCAGCCGGGACTCTTGGCTCAGGCCAACCAGAACATCTTGTACGTGGACGAGATCAATCTGCTTCCCGATCACATAACCGACGATCTTCTGGACGTGACTGCCATGGGATGGAACACCGTGGAACGGGAAGGATTCTCCATCACCCACCCCAGCCGGTTTGTGTTCGTGGGGAGCATGAATCCCGAGGAAGGGGAACTCCGTCCCCAAATTCTGGATCGCTTTCCCCTCTCCACACTGATCAAGACCGTCAGAGACGAGGAAGCAAGAGTGCAGATAATCAAGAACAACCTCCTTTTCGAGAAAGATCCCCTCGGCTTCAAAAATCAGTTCCGGGAGCGGGCGGAGAAGCTTCAGAAACAGATTCTCAACGCTCAATCTCTTCTTCCCCAGGTTGAAATAGGCGAGCCGGTTTACTACATCGCGGCATCCACCTGTGCCAAGCTGGAGGTGGACGGGCAGCGGCCTGATATCGTTATAGCCAAGACGGCTTGCGCGGTGGCGGCTCTGGACAACAGAACCGAGATCAGGGAAGAGGATCTTCTCAAGTCCGCGTTTCTGGCCCTTTCCCATCGCACTCGCCAGGGCGGATTCGAGCCTCCTGCTACCGAAGAACAGATTCAGACAGCCTTCCAGGAGAGCTGCGGCAAATGGGGCTATCTGTGGAAGGAAAGAGGCGGTGCTGAAGTCTCCGCGCTTAAGGGGGAAGGTGTCGCTGAACCCGCTGACGAAACCCGCGTAAAAAAAAAGTCATAACCCCGGCTGACCAAAGACCACTGCAGAAACCTTCCGCAAAGCAGCTTGTCGCCGGAGTTCCGCTGGTAGATCCCAAAGCAGCCCTCCGGTCGCTGGTTTCCTATTTTGACCGATGGAGGATCAAGCTTTCCAAAAGGGCTCCGACCCGAAAAGTACGGGAGTTTGTGGGCAAGCGTGCGCCGAGCATTACCTCGTCCACGCGGGGACGCCCCATCGGCCACAGAAAGCCCAAAGCCATCCCCACATCAAATGTTGCCATCATACCCAGTATAATTTCGGCTTTAGTCAATCGCGGCAAGACCGGAAAGCGACCGAAAGTCAAGTTAGAATCCTCCGACCTGCAAGTCTGGATAAGACGAGGAAGAAGCGCGGTCACTCTGGTCCTGATCACCGACGCCAGTTTCTCCACCTATCATTTCCTTCCTGCCGTCTCAAAGGCTCTCTCCATCGTCTATCGAGACGCTTACCGGAACCGGGATCGTCTGGGTCTCATCGCCTTTCAAAAGAACTCGGCCCGGATCATGAATCATCCCACCAACAATCTCAGAGTGGTGCTCGGAAACCTGGCCCGCCTTACTCCTTCCGGTTTCACTCCCTTACCAGACGGCTTGAAAAAAGCGTTGGAGGTTTTCAAACAGGAAAAAAGAAGATCCTCTAACTTCATACCCTATGCCGTTCTCATCAGTGACTGTTTCCCCGAACCGCTAACTCATAAATACGCTGATCTGCTGGAGGAACCTGCCTACGCTGAAACGCTGAAACTTTCCAAGGATTTCAGAAGAGAAAAAATCGCTATCGTGGTGATTAATCCTGCCCACGGCAAAGCCAAAAGCGGCGAGCTTTTCGGGGGCAGCAGGTTGGGAATGAGAATTGCTCAGATGTCCAACGGCACATATTACGGCATCTCGGAAAAGGAAGTCCCTTCTGCTTCGACTTTCTTTGCCAAGCATTTCCAGAGAAGGTACGCCGACAGGCAAGCTGAAGCCATCTCCAAGTTTCTGAACGACTTCAGAGTGGATCTCCTGACAAACCAGAGGCGGCCAGATTAGCCGAAACAGGTTAGGGAAAACACGGGACTTGAGCGTCTTCATCCGACAGATGAATAGCTTTTTCGCTTGACAAGTGCAATGTATTTTGTTTAGATTGGAATTCACGTTGAGCTTAACTGATGTATTTGGGTACGGAAGGAGACCGACAGCCAGATCTCTTAAGAACCGTCGAATCACAATCCCGAGGAAAAATGGACCTGTTCGACAAATGCATAAACTTCACCGAGGCGGAGAAGGTGAAAAGCCTTGGAGTCTATCCCTATTTCCGCGCCATCTCCTCCGGTCAGGATACCGAGGTGACAATCGACGGAAGGAAGATGATCATGATCGGCTCCAACAACTACCTGGGCTTGACCTCCCATCCCAAGGTGAAGGAAGCCGCCATGCAGGCGGTGGAGAGGTTCGGCTCTGGATGCACCGGATCCAGGTTTTTGAACGGCACTCTGGAGCTGCATGAGGAGCTGGAGGACAGGCTAGCCAGGTTCATGAAAAAGGAGGCTGCGTTGGTCTTTTCCACCGGCTTTCAGACCAATCTGGGAACCATCTCCACTTTGGTCACCCGAAAAGATTACGTGATCATCGATAGATCCGTTCACGCCAGCATAGTGGATGCTTGCAGGCTCTCTTACGGCACCGTGCTAAAATTCAAACATAACGATATGGCAGATCTGACTCGCGTTTTGAGCAACTGCGAAGACAATACAGGGAAGTTGATAGCGGTAGATGGCGTGTTCAGCATGGAGGGAGACATAGCCAATCTGCCGGAGATAGTTCCGCTGGCCAAGAAGTATAATGCCAGGCTGCTGGTGGACGATGCCCATTCGATAGGAGTATTGGGAGAGCATGGGCGCGGAACCGCCGAGCATTTCGGTCTGGAAGACAAGGCCGACCTGGTGATGGGTACCTTCTCCAAGTCGTTTGCCTCGCTGGGAGGCTTCATCGCCGGAAGCGAGAGGGTGATCAATTACATAAAGCATTTCTCACGTGCCTTGATCTTCTCTGCCAGTCCCCCGCCTTCTGCGGTGGCTACTTGTCTTGCAGCTTTAGATATCATCGAAAACGAGCCGGAAAGAAGAGAAAGGCTCTGGCAGATTACTCGCAGAATGCATAAAGAATATAAAGCGTTGGGATTTGACATTGGAACCACTCGGACCCCGATTATTCCCATATACATCGGCGATGACATGAAGACCTTCCAATTCTGGAAAATGCTTTCAGACGAAGGAATCTTTGTCAATCCCATAATCAGCCCTGCTGTTGCCCCGGGCTTGCAGCTGCTGCGCACAAGCTACACTGCCACCCATACCGACGAGCAGATGGACAGAGTTTTAGAAGCCTTTAAGAACGTTGGAAAGAATATGGGGGTAATTTAGAAGGGTCCCTAATTTTACTGCACTTACGTGCTGAGATTATCTTATCTCCAGCATTCGGTAATTCGTTAGCCCAGGAGCGGTGCGCGCTCGGCCTCCGAAAAAGGCAATTGATGTCAGTAGCAAAAGATTAAGGGGGAAGATATTTCTGTCCGTTAAAAACCAAGACATCATCCTCACTCCCAGGCCAGTCAGGATAAGTCGACTGTAATGAAATCAAAACCTCCACGGGCGTTCCAAATCCCCGTCGAGCTGCCGCTCAAGTCTTATGTTTTTTGCAACGAGGTATTATGAGAACCCATTTGACGCCTCCGATCCTTGTGCTGTTCGTCTTTTGTCTCTTTAAAAACGCAGGAGGTGCAGTCGACGTGGGGTTCAATTTCAGCACCCGAAAGATGTCCGGGTACACCAAATTTCACATCCAAGGTACCGACTATTATCCCCCTATAGGAAGTGATGTGAAGTGGGAAAGCGAGCTTGAGTTCCCGCTGGACGTTTTTCTGGTTGGTGCGGGCATGAGTCTGAAAGGGAGGTTCAAAACCGGCGAACGCTGGGGTGTGAATCTGGGCGCAGCCAAGAGCATCAACCACCCTTCCGACTACATGAAGGATTCGGATTGGATTGGTGCGCCCGAGTATAATCTCCGGGAGAAGATCAGCTTCACTGAGTCCGAAGCGGAACTGAAAGCGCTCTTCGTCCACTTGGAAGGACGTTTCGCTCTCGCCACATACCCCGCTTTCACACTTGAGCTCCTGGGGGGATACGAGTACCGGGATTTTTCATTTGAGATCCTTGGAGTACGGGGATGGCAAGGTTTTCAGGAGGATATAGTCTATTTTGACACGCTGCAAGGGGTAAACGTGCTGGATTACCAGGTGAGGTATGACATTCTTTATATTGGCCTGGCCACTGGCTTGCGGATCTTGCCCAGACTGGGCTTGGAGGCAAGAGGAGCTTACTCTCCGCACGTTAGAGCCAAAGACCACGACGATCACATCCTACGCCACAAGACCTTTGATGGCGAGTGCAATGGCTGGGCACTCAAGGCCGGAGCCGATCTCCGTTGGATTGTCTTCAAGACCTCCGGCAAGTCCAACTGGTTTATGGGATTGGGTTTTGACCTGATGAAGATTGACGCAGATGGTGCACAGGATCAAAGCTGGTATGGAGATGATCCCGTCTCGGAGGAGGATGACACCGGTAAGAAGCTGACAGGCATAAAGGAGGAGGTCACCAGTAAACAGACCACGATTCACGCGCAGATTGGATACCAATTCTAGCGGTCTCTTCGAACACCCTGGAGACGCATAGAAAAAGTGAGTCCAGAAGGTTCATGCATTCCAGCCTGCGCCCGGGAGTTTGTGTCGCGAGTAGCCCTATCGTTTCCACCATCGTGGTTTCGGGTAGCCTAACCAGTGCGAAACCGACAAGTCCAGCCATGGCGGCAAAGGAGCTGGCGCAAAAAAAGGAGATAAAGATGGTGGCCATCGTAGGCCTGTCAATTCACTAGGTACATCTGAAGAGCAGTTCGCTGGTTTAGTCTGGAAGGAGTATTCCTACGTGAAATGTATAGTTCTTAGATTCGCATGCGCTTGCATTCTCGCGTCCCCGGCCTTTTTGGTTTCCGGCTGTTTCTCCACCCTGCAGACCGCCAAGGTGGAAGGCGGCTTCTCCTTTACCAGTGGTGTTTACACCTATGCGGTCGAAAAGTATGGCTATCCTAAGTCCCACTATGAAGACCACTTTCTGTTTATCCTGATGCCTCGTTATGGCCGGGCGGCTACCGAGAGGAGGATGGGGACGGAAATCGGTCTCAGGCTTCTAACTGACATGGTAGATGAGGGCAAGGTAGGTGAACCTTTTGCGATTCTCCTTGGGGAATTTAAGCTACAGATTCCCAAGAATAGATATCTGGAATTAGCTCTCGGCCTCGACTTCTACTTTTTCTACCCGGGCAGCATCTATCTTCTTGCCAGCAAGGACTTGAGCAAAACCTTCACCCTGTATGGAAGCGGAGAATTGTTCGGTGGCCTGTACAGCTTCGCAATGGAAGAAAATGAAATCGGACTTTACCCTAAGATGGCTCTGGGTACTCAAATGAGTATCTCCAAAAATGTTTCTGTTCTGGCTGAAATGGAGAAGTGGTTCTATAGTGAATGGGATTGGCGCGAGAACCTCCGCTTTGCTGCGGGAGTCAAGGTCGTTTCGCCCAGATAGGAGTATCGTTTATCAGGAATCCAAAACAAAACATCGCATTGCTTCCCATTATGCCTTGTAACCCCCAATGATGTTACTGGCTCACGTAGAAACACCGTTAACAGGAAAATAATGCTTTCCTCTGAGAAGGAACACAGATGCGAGATCAGAAGCTGGTAATAGAGCCTGTTCAAAAGAGAAAGGATTTGCTGGAATTCATCAAGTTCCCCTGGCAGGTCTATAAAGACGATCCCTATTGGGTTCCTCCCCTGATCATGGAAAGAAAGGAGTTTTTAAACAAGGAGAAGAACCCTTTCTTTAAGCATGCCGAGGTTGTTCTCTATCTGGCAAGAAGAGAAGGTCAGACCGTGGGCAGAATCGCGGGAATAGTCAATCACAATCACATTGAATTCCACCAAGAGAAGGCCGGGTTCTTCGGACTGTTTGAATGCGAACGGCATTATGAAGTCACCAAAGCACTTCTCGACTCGGTCCGTGGTTGGCTAAAGGCGAGAGGCATGCAGATCATGCGCGGTCCCGCAAATTTTTCATCAAACGAGGACTGGGGATTGTTGCTCGAAGGATTCGATTCGCCTCCGGTGATAATGATGCCATACAATCCTTCCTACTATCTCGAGCTGGTGGAAAGCTACGGCATGACAAAAGCCAAAGACCTGTATGCTTACTTCATAGATGAAACCCTGCCTACGCCGGAAAGAGTTGTGAGGATGGCGGAAAGCATCAAGAAAAAGGTTGGGGTAACGGTGAGGAATGTCGATATGAAAGACTTCAAGGGTGAGGTGAAGAGAATAAAGCAGATTTATAATTCTGCCTGGAGCAAGAACTGGGGATTCATTCCCATGACCGACAAGGAATTCGATCACCTGGCAAAGAATCTGAAGCAGATCGTGGATCCTCATATGGTTTTCATAGCCGAAGTGAACAACAAACCAGCAGGTTTCTCTCTGGCATTGCCGGATTTTAACCAGGTACTGGCCAAGTTGAACGGAAGGCTTTTCCCTCTCGGAATATTCAAGCTGTTCTGGCATACAAAAGTGCGAAACAAAATCGATGGCGTGCGCATAATAACTATGGGAGTCGTTCCGAAGTATCAGAGAAGAGGAATCGACACGGTCTTTTATGCAGAGACATATAACGTGGGCGTCAAAAGAGGATACAAATGGGCGGAGATGTCGTGGGTCTTGGAGGACAACGTCCTGATGAACAGGACCCTGGAACTTCTCGGCGCAAAGGTGTACAAGAAATATAGAATCTATGAGATCAAGATTTAGATATCACACTGGAGGTGAAGATTCTGTGGTTGCCCAGTTCATTGGGCACGCTTTTGCTCGACAAATCGAGCAACTATACGTCGTCGGAAACCGTTGCAAGCCAAATTAAAGATACTAAACTCGTGTAGTTGCCCAATTCATTGGGCGAATTGAGAATGAATGAAAACGCGCGTGAAAGGAGGAACTAGATGATCGTTACCACCACTCCAATCATTCAAGGTAAAGAGATAAAGGAATACATGGGCATCGTCACGGGCGAAGCCATAATGGGAGCAAATATCGTCAAAGACCTATTTGCTTCCATAACTGACATCGTGGGTGGCCGATCTGCCGCATATGAAAAGGAGCTCACCCGCGCCAGGGACATAGCCGTTCGCGAGATGGAGGAAAGTGCGGCGGCGGTGGGGGCAAATGCTGTGGTAGGGGTTGACCTGGATTATGAAACGGTAAGAGAAGGCATGCTGATGGTAACGGTGAGCGGAACTGCCGTTAAAGTTTAGTCAGCCCTTTGGAGCATCAGTCGGGGCACTTCTCTTTCTTACTAAGGAGGATTTCATGTAGGCAGTGATGGGCCCCAATTGATCCTACTCATGCACAAAATTTCGCACTTTCCAGATGTTTAATGCACAGAATCACGAAGGTAGGCAGAACTTTCTATCGCCTCGAGTGCAATTCATTTAACAACAAGGCATTACTCCGTGGAACGCAGGATGTTCGGTTCGAAAGAAATTATGGAAATTCGTAAAAATTTTCGAATTTCTCACCGAAAACTGTAAGTTGATGTACAGACGCGCCTTAACCATCCCTATGCCTAAGATGTTGTTCAACAAAAGCTTGTAGTTGGTTTCGTCCGCGGTGTGCAAATTTTTGCCAATTTGGTATGACTTTTGCACCGATACACCATCGCATTTCTTTCCTTCTTTCAAGTAAAACAGCCCCTTCCAGGAGCCCCGCATCCTCGCGGGGCTCCTCGGACCCCAAAAGAGTCTCGTGAGGTGAATATTTGATTCTCCATTCTGTCAGTTCCTTTCACTACTTAAATCCAGAGAGCTAAAGGGCTTTTGTATTGACTTTCGTGGAGAGGGCGACTATAATTGTCCTTCAAAGACCAGACTGATAATAACATGAGCTTTCGTCTTGCTCTGAGGAGGTCAACAGGTGAATATCTTGGTAACTGGCGGAGCGGGTTTCATTGGATCGAACCTGGTGGATAGGTTTATTCAAGAAGGACACAAGGTAGCCGTCATTGACAACCTGTCCACTGGCCTGGAATCAAACCTCAACAAGAAGGCCAGATTCTACAAGGTGGACATCAGAAGTGCGGTCATAGACAGGATTTTCCAAAAGGCAAGGCCCGATGTCCTTTGCCACTACGCCGCCCAGATAGACGTCAGGAAATCGACACGCGATCCGATTTTCGATGCGGACGTCATCAATATAGTTGGCACCTTAAACCTACTCGACGCTTGCGTCAAACACAAAGCTAAGAAGGTTATCTTTGCCTCCACTGGTGGAGCCATTTATGGTGAGCAGGACTACTTCCCGGCCGACGAAAAGCATCCGGCCGATCCCCTCTCCCCTTACGGTGTGACCAAGCTAACCATCGAGAAGTACCTACACTTCTACCGGGAGACTTACGGTTTGGATTTTGTTTCTCTCCGTTACGCCAACATTTATGGGCCAAGACAGAATCCGTTCGGAGAGGCGGGAGTCGTAGCCATCTTCGCTGAAAGGCTTTTGGCCGGCAAAGAGGCGGTCATCAACGGGGACGGAACCCAAACCAGGGACTTCGTTTTCGTGGATGATGCGGTGAAATCAAATCTCCTGGCTCTGAACTACCCCGAGAGCGACATCTTCAACATCGGAACCGGCGCGGAGACCGACATAAACTCCATCTTTAGACTGCTCAAGAAGATGACCCGGTCAAATCAAAATGAGATTCATGCTCCGCCAAAGCCAGGAGAACAGCAAAGAAGCGTGCTGGACTACTCTAAGGCCAAAAGACTTCTCGGATGGAGGCCAAAGTATAGCCTCCAAGAAGGGATGGCAAAAACAGTTGAGTTTTTCGGCAAGCGAAAAAGTAAGTCCGGCAAATCGTGAGGCTAAAGCAAATGTGCCGATGCCAGATAACGGTGTTGGGTTCGTCTTCCGGTATGCCCTCGCCTTCGCGTTTCTGTTCGTCCTTTTTCTTTCACACGGAAAAGCTAGACTTCCTGGTTGATTGCGGGGAGGGAACCAGTTTCTCCCTTTTGAGAAATAACATTGATCCGGAACTGATAGACCACATTTTCATATCTCACTCTCACGTGGACCATCTGGGCGGACTTTTTCTCTTTATCCAGATGATGCACCTTCTTCAGAGTCGAGGTAGTCTGAAAATCTTTCTCCCGGAGGAAGCTATCCCGGGGGTGAAGGGTTTTCTGCAAACGTGTTACCTGTTCCCGGAGAAGATCACTCCGCAAGTAAGCTTGCATCCGGTTACGTCCGACTTCATGTTTGAGGGTCGGGGGATAACCGTCAAAGCTCAGGCTAATCGACATCTCATGGGAAATGAAATGGCAATCGACGAATCGGGATATCCCAACAGAATGCAAAGCTTTTGCTTCGTGCTAAATGTCTGCAACAAGAAAATCGTATATTCCGGCGACATCGAGTCCTCGAATGACTTAAGTGATATGATCCACGATGCCGATCTGCTCATCACCGAATGTTTCCATCCCCAGCTTGAGGAGTTGATTTCGTTAATGACGGACAAAGCGGTCAAATCGGCAGTGTTCACCCATATGGCTTCTGAATTCGAGCACAAAGATAGTGAAATCCTGGCAAAGGCTCGAAAGATGGGCTTTGCCAAACTTATGATGGCTCACGACGGCATGGTTATAGGCATCTGAATGACATAGCCTTCCGTCTGTCCGGGGAGAAAACAGATTGTCCCCTTGAACTGCCCCCTGAATCTCGCCCACAAGCCCCTATACTTCGTTTGATCATCTCAACCCTCCCGGAACCGGTTACGTTGGGAGCCTGCTCCAGCGTGGGCAGGGTTCGGGTCGAAGAAGGCCAGAGTAGTGCTTTAGCGTGCTCCGATAGCAACCGACTCAGGTGGTGACATAAGCGCTTGATAAAGAAGCTGTTATAGGCCCTTTCTTTGCCTGCCCGTTGGCCTCAAGAAGCCAACCCGAAGCCGCCAGAGAACAAGTGGTGAAGCTAACCTTTTGACGATAAATACATTAGTCGAAGGCCGGGAAATGGGCCTAGTCGGTCCAAGTTTTTTTAGGCAACCGCAAATCTCTCTTGACAAGGTGCGTTTTGTACCGTATAATTAACTTGGAAAGGAGTTGGTGATTTTGTGAGACAGAAAGGGGGTTTGAGATGAGATGACCAATGTCATAGTTCGGGACGACGAGACTTTCGAGAAGGCTTTGCGCAGGTTCAACAAATCCTGCGAGAAAGCTGGCATCCTGGCTGACGTCAAGAAGCATCAGCATTTTGAAAAGCCATCCGAACGCCGCAAGAGAAAGATGGCCGCGGCAAGAAGAAAGAATCGGCGGAGAGAAACATTCTAAACCATGTCGGACCAAGAGAAAAGCGACGGCGCCTCCTCTCTCAAACAAAGAATTGATCACGACTCGAAGGAAGCACTAAAAACGAAAGACTCTCTCAGGCTAAATGTCCTCCGCATGATAAAATCGGAGATCAGATACAAGGAGATAGAAAAACGCTCAGAGCTTTCCGACGACGACGTGATTTCAGTTCTATCTTCATCGATAAAAAAGCGCAGGGATTCGATTCAGCAATTCGAAAAAGGAGGAAGGGACGATCTGGCTTCCAAAGAGAAGATGGAGCTTGAGGTGATTTTGAAGTACATGCCCGAGCAGTTGACCGAAGAAGAGCTCAACCAGATCATCAGCCAGGCGATCAAAGATGTAGATGCCGCAGGTCCTCCCGACCTGGGCAAGGTCATGAAGCACATAATGCCAAATGTTCGGGGAAGGGCGGACGGAAAAAAGGTTAACCTGTTAGTCTCTTCTCGACTTCAAGCCATCTCAGACGAAGAATGAAAATGTTTGCTCAAAAAGAGAGCAGGACGATGTAACCTAAAGCAAACAGATTTTGCACAATTGCCCCTGGTGCAAAATGAAGACAAAAGAAAACTGTTATCCGAAAGATGGCACGTTGCCCGATCGAGAATCGCGGTGACGTGCCGTCTGTTTATGCCAAATCTATTTGCGGTGAAGTGGCTAAGGACAAAACCAGGGCGGAGGATGTATACCGATATTTAACTGCGGTTTCGTTAGTCGAAAAAGGGAGGGGGAGAGATGAATTGGATTGATTTTGTGTTAGTGGGCCTGCTTCTGGTGGCGATCATCATCGGTTCCAGAAGGGGGCTTTTCAGCGGACTGATGGGGATACTGGGACTGACCAGCGGGGTGATCTTTTCGGTCAACTATGTAGACCAGATTACGGCTAAGTTTCTTTCGCACATGCGAGTCTCCCCGGTTATGGTGGTATTTATGGGCATCGTGGTGGTGTTTGTGTTAGTCTACCTGTGCACCAAAATTCTGGGTTCCCTTTTCTACAAGTTCGCCTCGCTCAAACCCTTAGGTAACGCGGACAAGGTGGGAGGCGCAATAATGGGAGTCTTTCAGGGCTGGATCGTCCTGGGGGTATTTCTCTTCTTGCTGATATTCCTTCCGCTTCCCAGAGCTTTTGTCGACAAATTGGACGCTTCCTTCTTCGCTCCGGGGATGAGAGGAGTGGTCCCCATGATCTATGATGAAACTGCGTTCCTTCACCCGGAGAATCCCAGTCTGGTCGATAAGATGAAAACAGCTCTGCGGACCAAGCCAGGCAAATCATCTGGAGAGTGGGGCGGATTCTCGGAAGAAGGTCCCTCAGTCTCCAGAATTATCAGCATGATGGAGGCATATTTCGGAACTTAGATTTTAGCAGTTAAAATAGAGCAGGATATCATTCCCAACGGAGGAAAAGGACGTTATCTGGGTTGTGGAATTTTTCTGTTGGGATTTTATTTCTTCACGCAGACAAACCATACTGGGTCTGATGGACGAACACACATTAAGGGTATTGGAGTTCGATAAGATACGGGATAAACTCTCAAAGCATTGCCTCTCTGAGATGGGGAGGGAATTGGCTCTCTCCGTCTCTCCCACCAGCGATAAGGAGATTGCAGAGAAGGAGATAAGACAGACCACCGAGCTTAAGCAGATACTTCTGTACGAGGGGAGCTTCCCCCTTACATCCATGAGAGACATCCGGGGCTCACTAAGAAAGGCCGGGAAGGAAGGGTCAAGTTTAAGCGCAGA
>JABAOH010004698.1_pt1 | contig 15742 bp, 13 predicted proteins | sample 7062181 | NCBI WGS metagenome assembly JABAOH01 (sample SAMN14538630, study PRJNA623070) | marine sediment metagenome | biome: marine biome [ENVO:00000428]; feature: marine pelagic biome [ENVO:01000023]; material: deep marine sediment [ENVO:00002113]; isolation source: pool of 5 deep marine...
TAATTTGACAATCAATTAAACTGGGATATGACCAATGAACAATAATCTAAAATTTTTTCTATTTTTTCTTATGTTACTAACTATTTCTTGTTCACGAATCATTAAAACCGAAAAAGAAACACTTGTAATTATAGACAAATACATTATTGCTTATATCTTTCCCAAAGATAAAATCTTAGATCCCAATGAAATTGCTGTTGAAAAACTCACTCACATCAATTACGCATTTGCCAATATCGAAGATGGGAAGATTATCAACGGATTTGAATATGATGAGGAAAATTTTAAGATTTTAAATCATCTGAAATCAATGAATCCAGAGTTGAAAATCTTGATTTCCGTGGGGGGCTGGACATGGTCAGGGAATTTCTCAGATATGGCTTTGACAAAAGAGAGCAGGCAAAAATTTATTAAAAGCTCGATTGAGTTTATCCAGAAATATCAACTTGATGGGATTGATGTCGACTGGGAATATCCTGGTTTGCCAGGAAATGGAAATGTGCATCGGAAAGAAGATAAAAAGAATTTTACCCGCCTGTTGAAGGAAATGAGAACAAGTCTCGACAACATGGGTAATCGAGATCGTAAGCAATACCTTTTGACAATTGCCGCAGGTTCATTTGATGATTTTCTGAAACATACAGAAATGAACAAGGTTCATAAGTATCTTGATTTCCTCAATATTATGACTTATGATTTTACGGGTGCATGGAATCCGAAAACAGGTCATCATAGCAATCTTTATAATTCCTCTTTTGATTCCGAGGGGCTTTCGTGTGATAAATCTGTCAGAATGTTTATAAAAAAGGGTGTCCCAGCGGAAAAGATCGTATTCGGTGTACCGTTTTATGGTCGTGGCTGGAAGAATGTGACGAATCAAAACAACGGTCTGTTTCAAAACGCAGAGGGCTGGAATCCCGAACTTTCTTATCATGATTTGGTTGAGAAATTTGTAAATAAGGGCGGCTTTGCCAGGTATTGGGATGTTTCCGCCAAGGCACCTTATCTTTGGAATGACATTCGCGCAAATTTTATAACGTATGATGATCCAGAATCATTGCGGGAGAAATGTAAATATATTAAAGATAAGCGATTACAAGGTATGATGTTTTGGGTTTATCATGCGGATTATGAAAATGAACTGTTAAATACGCTTTATAATAATTTGAAGGCGGAAGAGAATAGTTCGAATTTAAAATAAGGCAATTAAATGAAAAGATATCTAATGAAACATGTAAAACGGCTTTTCAATTTTCTCACGATTTCTCTTATTCTAATTTCTCCTTCAGTGTTAGCACAGGTTGAGTTATCATCAGTGATTTCTGACAATATGGTTTTATAACAACAGTTTGATGCGCCAATCTGGGGATGGTTAATACCTGGTACAAAAATTACTATCAAAAGTAGTTGGGATAATAAAGAAGTAATAGACATCGCTGACAGTGATGACAATTGGAAGGTCAAGCTGCAAACGCCCGAAGCTGGCGGAGCTCATACAATAACTATCAATAATATTGTGCTGAAAAATATTCTGATCGGCGAAGTGTAGATTTGTTCGGGACAGTCAAACATGTGGTGGCCCCTGAGTCAGGCGATGAAGGCTGAAGCAGAGATTGCCGCAGAATTTTTGCCATAATCATTCCTAATCAGTCTACTGAAAATTCATATTTCAGCTTGAAGTTGCTTTAACCACCAATGATGTGAAAAAAAATATTGGTTTATGAACACCTGTTAGAAGGTTTTAAAGAAGAATTTGATTGCTTCTCAAAAATTTTATTTGTATTTTAAAGAAAAACTTTAGGCTAAAGAAAAGGGAATTATTTTGTATTACTCTTGTGAGTTTTAAAAACAAGATATTTAACTTTCTTAATTATTTAACGGAGGAGGAAATTTTTATGACAGTTCAAGGATTGGTATTATTTATTCTCGGGGTAATTTTTATAATTTTTGGTGCTGGTCTGATGGTCTATAGCTCACTGGTTAAACGAAGAACAGTGACGGCAAAAGGAGGAGTTCAGACTGATGAAAGCAAATTAAAAGTAATATTAGACTTTGTTTTAAAGGTCTTAGAATTTATTTCTAAATTCGTTCCTCAAGATAAAGTAGCACAAGTTGGTTTTGTATTAATAATTATTGGTATCGGTTTGGTATTATTGCCTGTTATATTTCCCGGTCTATAAAATCGATCCCAAAGATTTTTACCTTATCGAAGCACAAAAATCTTCGAGAGGGATGAAGATTATGATTTTGATCATTAAAGTTGAGCCTTATGAATTTTCATAAGGCTTTAGTTTTAAAAAATGTTCTGTGATTGGGATTATAAAACTGTAATTGAAATTTGTATCTTGGAATTTGGAAATTCTTCGAACCATGGGATAATTCAAAAAGAAGCAAAATATGATAAGGGTAGCTAATGACACCAAAAAATGATGTGGAAGTTGAATCTGAACTCTTTTCTGAAGAAACTGATCTAAAACGAGACCTTGGATTGTTGGAATCATTCTCAATTGTTATAAGCAGAATTATTGGTTCAGGCATTTTTCGAACGCCGCAACCGATTATGTTGATCGTGGCGTCGGTAAGTTTGTTTTACGGAGTATGGATAATCGGTGGTATTGCTACACTATTAGGCGCTTTTTGCTACGCTGAGTTAGTAGCCATGATGCCAAAATCTGGCGGACCCTATGCCTATTTAAAAGCAGCCTATCCACCGGTATGGACGTTCTTGCGCGGCTGGGCAATGTTTTTTGTTTCCGAAACGGGAGCTATCGCTGCTGTAGCACTGGTATTTGCAGAGTATAGTAGTTCTTTTTATGAAATACTTACAGGACATACTTTCCCACATGCTATTATGGTTATGATTGCTTTAGTAGTGATATGGGCTTTAACTTCGGTTAACTGTTTTGGTGTATTCCTCAGTGGTGTTCTGCAAAATATCTTTAGTTTTATCAAGTTGATCGCAGTTGGTGCGGTTATTTCTTTTGGATTTTCTAAGGCGGGAAATTTGCAACATTTTACCACCCCTTTCTGGCCGGAACAGTTTAACTGGTCAACGATGCTGGCTTTGGGTGCCGCCATGCGATATGGATTCTTTGCTTATAGCGGATGGGAGGGCGCCACGTATGTCGCCGAGGAGGTGCGCAATCCAAGACGGAATTTACCGCTTTCAATCATTCTCGGGATTGTTGGGGTGATGTTTCTTTATCTTGCCGTGAATACTGCCTATATTTACCAATTACCTGTTGAACGAATTAAAGAATCCACCTGGGTTGCCACTGAGGCCATGAAAGCGGCCATCGGGACGGCGGGTGGGATTTTCATCGCATTGGCAGTTATGCTCAACACCTTCGGTAATGTTAACACGCAGATTTTGTGTAAGGCTCGAACATGGTATGCTATGTCTCGTGATGGATTGTTCATTGGTCCGCTGGCTAAAATTCATCCTAAATATAAAACCCCAAATACGGCTCTTTTGGTCCAGGCGTTTTGGGCTTCAGTCCTGTTGCTGGGGGCAGGTTTTGCTGGGCGTGCGTATGAGACAATTATCGATTTCTTTTCGTTTACATCATCAATATTTAATGTTTCCACATTTGTGGCCGTATGGATTCTGCGAAAAAAATATCCTGAGGGCCCCAGACCTTATCGAATTTGGGGTTATCCTGCAACACTAATTATTGTGCTTGCCATTCAAATCTGGTTTATGGTTGTCACTTTAATCACAGCTTTAATACCATCGCTGCTAGGAATGATTTTAACATCGACAGGATTGCTTTATTATTATCGGGGACAGCTTCGAACATGGTGGGAGCAACGGATACGTTCATAATTTTTTCTAATGGATGATAAAACGATAACGGATATTTTTAAAAATTATATCCGTTAGGGTTTTATCATCAGTTGGGATTGGATAGTTTCAAATTTTATTTCTACGGTTGATAAGACTCCAATGGATTTATTTTTAAAGGAAATTCCCTGCCAGTTTTATCATCTGTGGGGTAAGATAACATCTTGCCCTACTTTTTCTGCTGATCGTATTTCTCTTTTTCCTCTTGATGGATTCCCTTGTACCCTTCTGGTTCAGGAGGATACGATTTTTCATTAATATTAGCTTTTGTTGAATCGATCTGTAGGGAATCTTGAACTTTCAGCTCCTTTTTCATAGCTTGATCTTCAGGAGATTGTTTTTGGCAACTCCCAAAAAACATTTGCATTGAAATTAAAAAAAATAAAAAGATTATTCTCATTTTAGCACCTAAGAAATGTTTCAATTCAAATTAAGGGGGTGAGAAAAAAATTAATAGAAATTCTTAAAATCGTTTTACTTTTGTTTTTATTAACTTTAAAGTAATACAGAAAAACAATTTTATTTATTCTTACCCCTAAGGATAATCAAAATAAACAGCATAGCCTTCAGATACCATTTTATCGTTGACATTATAATATTCATCATTTTCGTCCTTCACCCAAATTTCACCAAGATAACGACCATATTTCCCCTTTTTATCTTTAATGGTTTGAAGGATTATATCACGGTTAAGAATGAGATCGCTGAGATAATCGCGAGAAAGTAATCCCTGTTCTCTTTCTGTACCTCGAATTTCGGGTGCATCAATACGGCTGAGTCGAATATTTTCGTCATGAATCCAGGTATGCAGTCCAAGGTCTATATTTACTGTACAGGTATCACCGTCATAGACTCTGACAACATGGGCTTTGTAAACGTAGCATTGAAGTTCCATCGTCTTTCTCCTTTTTAAGTTTACGACTCCAAGTATTTAGAATATATTTACTTCATATATAAAATTCTTTTAGAAGTAATAATATTATCAATTTCTAAGCGACAAAAGTATACACCTGAAGCCACAGATTCTCCAGAATCTGAAATTCCATTCCACTCAACTTGATAATGGCCCTTTAGGAAATATTCATCTTGATAGAATGTTTTCACCACCTTGCCCAAAAGATTAAAAATTTTCAGACTGATTTTTTCATCCTTTGGTAATAAAAATTTAATGATGGAGCTTTGATTGAATGGGTTGGGATAATTCTGATATAAAATTGCGTGTCCGAGTAACATATACGGATTTGTATTATCAGTGATAATTTCAGTTGTCGTGCTTAGATATGAAAGAATCCGAGTCATAACCTGGATTCGGATCACTTCAGGATATATCGTCTCAAATGGAATCCCAAGATAAACAATTCTGGTTTCTTGGGAGCCAATAATTCCACTGTACTGAATACCAGCATTGTACTGACTATTGTATTTCAGACAAACAATACTTCCTGCAGAGGGATTGACTCCATCTGGATAACCAACGCGATAAATTCCGTGTGAACCATCGTCATAAGAAAAACTGAGATCATGAAAAATTCCATCTGGGGTTCCATCTAGGCTGTAATCATCAACTTTATCGATGGCATAAGAGGCTTTGAGATAGTTGTGGTAGAAATCTTTATCGCTTGATGAACCTTTGTAATCAAGATCCCACCCGATTTCAGAACCAGAGACAAACAATCTACCTCCTTGTTCGAGAAAGGTTTTAACGATATGCTGTTCCTGATTACTAAAAGTTTCGTCAGCAGTCGATTCTTGTCCTAATATCCAAACGACGATTTTATAGCTGCTTAGTTTAATCAATCCTTTCACAACAGCTTCATTGGACGCAGAGTCGAATGTATGTCCTACTGCTTTGATTGCGTTCCCATGTTCAACGACGAAATCCTTGGTGTTTCCCGAAACAGATAATCGATCATATCCATTGACAATTAGAACATCAGCATAACCAGAGGCTTTCGCTACTGCCAGGACTTCAGTAGCTGGACTCTCGCCATATTGATTATATGCAGTCATTTTAAAGAAATAAGTCGAATCTGGACTGAGGTTAGAGTAGGTAACTTGAGGCTGTGAAATTGTGGATCGAAGCCGAAATTGATTTCGATCTATGCCGATATAAACATGGTAGCCATCAGCATCCGGAGAGATCGAAGATTTGACCCGAACAATCCCACTTCCAATATTTTCTACACGAAAATCGGCAATAGGAGATGGCGGGGTAATGCTTCCCAATAAATCCTTCAAGGCTCCCCAAAGCTCTGATCTGCCTGCATCATAGCCCAATGCCCACATGCCGACTCCCTGCAAATTCTCATCCAGCGCCAGTTGATATTTCAGGCTTAGGCTAAGACTATCATCATACCATGTCTGATACCAACTTCCAGACTGATAGCGATACCAGGGAGTTTGAGATTCCGCATCCCAAAACTTACCTTTGGATAGGGCTTCAGATTCAGCCGTTGCATATCGGATCGAAGAGCCTGAGCCGGTAGTAGAAGCGCCTCGAGCGTTGGAGGAGGTAGGCCAGGTAATGCCGTAGTAGGGTAATCCTAAAACTAGTTTATCCCGCTGTCCTTGTGTGGTCGATAGATAGTCATTAACTGTCCATGTAATATTATAAGTTCCCCATCCGGTTAGTGGAGCCACAGGTCCTGCGTTGCTGCTTTCAGTCCAATGATAGTTGTAGCCCATAATGAATAACACATCACAAATCGTTACCAGGGTGTAATAATCGAATTTGTTGCTCCAGTTCACAGCAGGAAGAGCAATGCTCACCGAAGAATTGGGAATATGCTTGTGAAAAGTATCGGCTAAAGCTTTCATAAAAAGATTCAGATTCTGCTTTTGAGAAGCGGGAAATTGCTCAAAGTCAATGTTGATTCCATCCGCATTTCCTCTTTTGACTTCATTGAGAAGATTATTAATTAATCGAGTACGATTGGTTGAGTTACTGAGAAGCGTAGTTAACGAATTTGAATCAAAATTAATCGCCACTAGTACAACTTTTACGCCATAACTATGGGCAATATTAATTAATCCGGTCGATGGCCAACCATTTTGATCTGTTATATGACCGTATGAGTTAACATCAACGCCAAAGTAAGCAATGGTAGATAATAAATTGAAGTTGTAATTAAGATAGGCTGAATTCATCCAATAGGGATGATAGCCGAAAACTGTTTTAATTGGTATTGAAATTCTTTCCCGAAGTGGAATTGGTTTTTGATAATATTTTTCTTCTATGGTTTGTACATAATTATTTTTATAAAAATTGTGTTCTAGTTGATGAATACCGGGAGGTTCTATTTCCTGACTAAGAGAAGGATTACTTATAATCAATATCAAATAAACAACATTTATAATTTTCCTGATCGATAATCTCATTTTTCCGACTCCTGATACCAATTCTATCGAATAAAAAGCAATTTCTTTACCTGTCGCTGTTCACCGACTTTCAACTCATAGAAATAAATTCCACTTGTAACTTCATTTCCATTTTGATCTTTTCCATCCCAAAACACCCGATAAGTTCCCTGTCTTTGAGTTTCGTTTATCAATGTCCGAATTCGATTTCCCAAAATGTCGTAAATGATAAGAGTTACCTTTACTCTAGTCGATGAAAGTTTTGAATAAGGAATTCTATAAATAATGTTGGTGATTTTGTTAAATGGATTAGGATAATTTTGTGATAGAATTAATGTTTTCGGGAAGAAAGAAATGTTAATCGGCTTTAAGTCTTTGGAAATGTTTTTTCGATCAACAAACTTACCGTGTTTCAAATTAAACCATTTACTGGTTGGCCAGGTCTCAAGGATCCAATCGAAATAATCTTTATCGTTTTCAAACGTAGTATAAAGCATGCGATGGTGAGGCGAATAAAACTCAGATTCACCACTTTCTTCAAAAAGATGATCCAATAAATGTAAAAATTCATGTATGGTAATACTTTCATCTCCTATTTGTTGGTAAATTATGGGTTGTGCTAATATGGGGATCTTTTTATTAAAAAACTTAAGATTTTTAAATGAATAACCCGAGTAGCCAGACCAGGAAGCGGTCGAGTTCCACCATAGGTAATAAACGAAAACAAAATCGTAGTCTGCCGCTGTTATATTTTGTTGTCTTAAATCGACTTTGATTTCTTCTGGCGAAAGAAAGTAACCCCATTGATCGTTCTGATAGGTGAAATTTTTATCTGCGAGTAATCGATTAACATGCAATGTGTCGACATTAATTTGAAAAATATATGTATGGTCCCAAAAATATCGCTGAAAATTTATTATGTTTTGATAAAGTTGGGTTAAATCGTGTTGATTAAATTTTATCGTACCAATTTCAGGATCAGAATAATTTTTATAAATGATAAATAAACCATTTAGAAATAATATTCTATTCTCGGCTTGGATTTTAATTCCGTGTAGAAAATTATTCGCATCAATGACATCTTTTATTCCTGGACTAGGACTGATACGGACGAAAAAATTATTTAACCCATATGGTAATCTGGCCGTTAAGGTTACAGATTTAGGCACGTTCATTATCAGTTCGGAAATAAAGACAGTATCTAAAGCCATTGTTTTGCGGTAGGCTGAATAATCCCAGTAATTTCGATTAATATTACCACTATAAAGAGTTAGAGTACATCCTTCAATATTTATGGGACCGGAATTTTGGATAATCGCTTGAATTTTTACTTGGTCGCCAGGATTCCAATCCTTTTTATCGTTCAGCAATGCGATATTAGTCACTGTTAGATCTGTAACAACATTTTGATCAATCCAAAAAGACCATATAGGACTTTGAACTTGTTGATTACCACACGAAGCATAGACAGTCCAATAATAGGGGGTCAAATCTTCAAGCATGTTTGATGTAGGGATGGTATAACTTGTATCCTTCCCGATCCATTTATCAAATATGATTTTCCCATCTGGTTTAGCAATGAGCAATCGGTATTCAACCAGACTGTCAAATTTCAGAGCATGCCATGAAAACTCTGGTGTGAACGTGGAAATAGGAACTTGATAAGCAGGCTGAATTAATTTTATGGTTGAATCTTCATCACTTTTATTTGTCAAACCAGAAAAAGTCTCATCTTCATTGATATCATTTCGTACAAAGGTTAATTTTGAGTTCCAGCATAGCGCCTTTTGCCCAGGTGAAATAAAATTAGATAAATAAATTAAACCAATAAGTATGTGAAGATAACAAATACGCATTTGGCTTTGTCCTCTAGAATTAAATTTCACATATTATTGGCTAAATTTTTCTGTAGCCAATTTTATGGAATGGATTAACAATACTTGTAGCAACGTTCATTAAATGTGAAGCTACTCTTTTAAGGTAACGCAAATAAAGTGCCAAGGCCACTGCATCACAAATTTTTAGATTGAACTTATCATTTTTAAGGAGGGTCATGTTAAATGCATCACACTGTTTTTTAATCCGCCACAGTTCATCTAAAAGATTTTTAGCCTGAGTCTCGTCTGATTCTTCTAATGCATGGATAAGTACACCAAAATTTTTGGAGATTGTTTCTTCTATGTTCTTGAGATCGGATTCCCATGGTTCAAAAACTAAGCGTCCAGGATGATTTTGTGCTAATTCAACAATATTTTTTGTATAATCACCAATTCGCTCAATATCAATAACAATACTGATGAGAACCAACCCGATATTTAAATCACTCACATCATTTACTGCAAGGTGAGTCAAAACCTTTTTCCTGACTTCACGTTCGTACTTATTAATCTTAATATCTTTCTCTTCTATATTAATTGCAATTTCTGCTGTATTGCTTTCGCGTAAAGATTTAACCGCTTCTCTGAACATCTCCCAATCTTCTTTTAACATTTCATGCGAAGCTTCAACAGCCTGTTGCATTAAGTCTTTACGCTGAAAAATTTTCTGCAATTCTTTTAGCATGATATCACCTCATTAAATAGATAATTAAAAAAGGTAGTATGAAAAAGACTATGCTTATGTAGACTAAAGGATAAATTTTATTTTTAATAGAAATCGTTGCCATCCATTTCGCCATCTGAATCGGTATGAATCTTATGGGAAAGATGATGGATACCCCGATAACGTTAAAACACAAATGGGCAAAAGCTACTGTAATGGCAGATATATTACCAGTTGCCATCGATGCCAGCATCGCAGTAACTGTTGTTCCAATGTTTGCACCAAGAGTATAAGGAAATATTTGTTCCAGCGTTAAAATTCCCGCTCCAACTAATGGAACGATTAAAGATGTTGTAATCGAACTGCTTTGTACAAGAGTCGTTATTATTAATCCAAACAGTAATCCTATCAAAGCATTTTTGAAAACTATCTTATCAAAAAATACTTCCAATTTACTTATAAATAATGATCTTAAAACCTTAACAAGGTATCTCAATGCAAAAAAAAGAAGTATTAATGATAAGATTAACACAATCATACCTGACTGACCAGTTACTCTTTCAATAAGTTTTACGACGGGGTCAGTTATCACCTTTATCGGACTGATAGCCTTAAGACCACCGAGGTGTTGAAACGTTTTCGCACCAGCCTGAGATAATGTGCCCAATATATTAATAAAGTATTGAATTGGGAATATGACTAATACTGCGAGTATGTTAAAGATATCGTGAACGACTGATGCGGCGAAGGCACGTCTAAATTCGCTTTTTTGGGAAATATGTCCCAATGCTACCAGAGTATTTGTTACTGAAGTACCTACATTCGCTCCTATAATTATTGGTATTGCGTTGGCAATCGAAAGAGCATTTGCACCTACTAATCCCACGACGATGGATGTCGTTGTCGACGAGCTTTGAACAACGCTGGTTGCTAAAATTCCAATTACCAATCCAACTAAAGGATTGGATGTTGTCGCAATGAGATTTTTTGCAAAATCTTTACCAAAGAACTTAAAAGCACTTCCCATTAGGGTTATGCTTAACATGAAAAGATAGAGTAACACGATGAGTAATAAAATTTTACTGAGAAGTGAGATACTCTTAAAAAATCTCTTTTTCTTTCCTTTAGCTAAGAATTTCTTGAAGTTGCTTTTGTTCCTATTTCTCCTTGAAGAAGGTGAACCATCGGAATTCTCCATTTATATCTCCTGATTATTTTTTCGATCTCTCCTTTTAACATTTTTTATGATCCCATGATTGAATAACAATCATCATACAAAGCAACCCCCTTTTTTATTTTTTATATGAACATGAAAATTAAAAATATTATTTAAATTATGCAAGATAAATTTGTTAATTTATATTAAAAAGCGAATCTTTTTCAATAGCTGAATATCTAATATTCTAAAAATAATTCATTAACCAGAACGACGATTGTAACTCTTTAGTGATAAAAAATTTCAAAGATTCTAACTGATGATAAAACTTAAACGGATAACTATATTTTATTTAAATGTTTCCGAATCTTTTTAATCTGTCGGAGCCTATATTGAGTGGCTGATAAGTTATTATTTTCAAAGGGAGATTTAAAAGTTATGATTCGATATGTATGGAAAGCAGGAGCTGTTGTGCTTGGTGCATTATTGGGGTATGCCTACTATTACTTCGTAGGTTGTAGGACAGGAACATGACCCATTACCAGTAATCCCTGGATCAGTATGGTCTACGGAGCATTCTTGACGTTAGTCCTGGTTTGGGGCAGCAGGAAGAAGAAAGAAGAACAGGAAACAGGAGAATAATTAAATGGATATCATTACGCTGATTATTATTATTGCTGTATATATTCTGCTTATGAGATTTGTTTTACCCAAAATAGGGATTCCGACTTGAATGTCAAATACATGTGACTTTCAGGATGATAGTCGTAAAAATACTGAACCAGAAAAAGAGAATTGAATGGTAATAATTTTAGAGGAGAACTTCCATGCCGATTTATGAGTATAAATGTCACAAGTGTAGCAACTTGTTTGATGTGTTTCAATCCATTAGTGCAACCAATGAAAATTTGAATTGTCCTTCTTGTGGTGAATCCAAGCCAGAGAGAATTTTTTCGACATTTGGAACAGGGAGTGAATCTTCTTCTGCCAGTTCAGGAGGATGTAGCTCAACCGGTCCGTTTACTTGAGATTAGTCAATAGAGCAGGTTGCTTTTATCCATTAGAGATTTATCATAATGAACTTTTAATNNGAACTTTTAATGTCTAAAAATTTTGGAGGAATTATGACTAAGACTCTTTATATAATACTATTATTAGTTGTTGTAGCAGTGTTTAGCTGTTCGGGAGACAGCAATGAATCCATGGCACAGAACAAAACCGAGTCTCCAGGTAAAGTTAAAAAAGCTGCCACAAAAAATTTTACGCTATCTTTTAATGAAGGATTAGAAAGAGCAGCCAAAGAAAAGAAGAATATGATTGTAGATTTTTATACTGATTGGTGTCACTGGTGCAAAGTAATGGATGAAAAAACCTTTAATAATAAAGACGTGGCTAAAAAATTAAGTGACCGTTTTATTACTGTGCGGTTAAATGCAGAAAGTGCAACTGAAAAAGTTACATTTAAAGGTCAAACATTCACAAATACTGAATTGACAAGAGCATTCAGGGTTACTGGCTTTCCATCCTTAGCCTTTATTTCTCCGGAGTATGAAATTATCACGGTTATGCCAGGATACATTCCGGCTGATAAGTTCATCTATATTCTTGATTACGTTGATCAAAAATGCTGGGAGAAAAAAATAACCTTAGATGAATTTATTAAAAGGAAGGGAGAGTGTGACGAAGGAAAAGATTCAAAGATAGAATCGAATAATAACTAATCTTCTAAAAATCTGCTATAGAAGTTATTGGAGATTATGCTGTCAGCTATAATCTCCGATGACTCGACTAAGGGAATGAGAAAAAATTAATTAGAATTCTTATAATTGTTTCAGTATTGTTTTTATTAACCTTAAAATAATAAAGAAATACATTTTATTTATTCTTACCTACTAAGTTTTTTCATGTTAACCCTTTTTAATTTCCAACAAGATTATTTACCTCGCCAGATGAGAAATTCTTTTTAATTGAGATTTAACAAAAAAATCTTGTTTCCTAATAAATTATTTTTAAATTAAATAAAAATTTCTGAAATCCAAACTTGTCATGAAATATAAGGTGACAATATGAATTTAAAAAAGAAATTCACTTTTGAATCAAATGTTGAAAAGATGGCCTTAGAAAAATCGGGTTATGAATCAATCTATCCACCAATGGAAAAGATTCCTGTCATCATGGTTGATAATTTTCCTTCGTTAGGGAAATTAACGACTATTCGTTTTCTAGAATGGGTGCAACAAAATCCTGAAGGTGTCATTTCTTTGCCCACTGGAAAAACGCCAGAACATTTTATTAAATGGGTTCAATATTTTCTTCGAAACTGGGATCAGACAGATGCTCAACAAGAATTAGAAAACTGGGGAATCAATCCATCAAAAAAACCGAATATGAAAGGCTTACGATTTGTTCAAATCGATGAGTTTTATCCTATTAATCCGCAACAGCATAATAGTTTTTATCACTATATTAATCATTTTTATATCAAAGGTTTCAGACTCGATAGATCAAAAGCTTTATTGATAGATGTCTATCGACTTGGTGTTCCAGAAGATGTGACCCTGGAAAGCATTTTCCCTGAGGAGCGAGTCGACCTGACATTGCGAACCCGTCAACCTGGAAATAAATTAGAAAGAATTCAGAAAGATGTAATCGAAGCTGTAGATCAATACTGTACAGAGTATGAGACTCGAATTCGAGAAATGGGAGGGATCGGATTTTTTCTCGGTGGTATTGGTCCGGATGGTCATATCGGTTTTAATGTTAAAGGATCAGATCATTACTCCACGACCCGTTTAACACCGACCAACTATGAAACTCAAGCTGCTGCGGCGACTGATATGGGTGGTATAGAAGTTGCTCGTAACCGTTTGGTGATAACAATTGGTTTGAGAACGATTACTTATAATAAAGATGCGGTTGCTATCATCATTGCGTCTGGTGAAGCAAAAGCTAAAATTATCTGCGACGCCATCGAAAACGAAAAGAACAACATATATCCCGCCACTGTGCTTCAGTCGCTTGCCAATGCCAGATTTTATTTGACCAAAGGCGCCACAAAACATCTCGTGGAACGAAGATTCATTGAATTATCAAAAAAGGAAATTGTTACAGACGAAGACATTCAACGGGTTATAATAAATCTGTCGCTAAACAATGAAACAACAATTGATAAGTTAACCCACGAATATTTTAAAAATAATAAATTTGGTAAGGAGATTTTAACAAAAACTCATGGAAAGTCTTCGACGTTAATAGAAAATGTACAAAAACAAATGATTGATAAAATTCTAGATGGTCTCAAAAACGTCGATGGTGAGGTATTTATGCATACAGCACCTCATCATGACGATATCATGCTTGGTTTTTGGCCCTATATGGTGCATTTAGTCCGGAATCCTAATAATCAACATCACTTCAATTATATGACAAGCGGCTTCACTGCAGTTACTAACAAATATGTGCTTGGTCTATTAAAATCACTCAATATGTATATTGATACTCCGTTATTTGCACGATTGTTGAGTGAAGGTTATTTCGATCCTGAAAATGAAAACGGTCGTAACGGAGATGTCTTCCATTATCTTGATGGCATTGCAGCACATAGCCGTACCTTAAAAGAAGAGGCTGAAAGTAGAAGGCTTCTGCGAAACCTTATTTTTCTGTTCGAGGAGAATAGTCTTCCTCATCTCAAAGATCGTATCGTGGAGATGATCAATTATTTCAAAACACAATATCCTGGCAAGAAAGACATTCATTATATTCAACAGTTAAAAGGAATGATCAGAGAATGGGAGGCTGATTTGTTGTGGGCCTATCTTGGATTTAACAGTCGATCAGTTAACCATTTGCGTTTAGGATTTTACAAAGGTGATATTTTTACTGAGGAGCCAGACTTTCAGCGAGATGTGCAGCCAATTTTAAATTTGATCGAAAGAATCCAACCTACGGTTATTACAGTAGCATTAGACCCAGAGAGTAGCGGACCAGATACGCATTACAAAGTCCTTCAAGCTATTACCACAGCTTTGAAAATGTATGAAGAGAGACATGGCGCAGCTAATATTAAAATTTGGGGGTACAGAAATGTCTGGTATCGATTTCATCCGGCAGAGGCCACGACTTATGTACCCGTATCTCTAAATTCATTTGCCAGTTTAGATCAGGCTTTTATGAATTGTTTTGGTTCTCAGAGGTCTGCTTCTTTTCCCAGCTATGAATTTGACGGACCTTTCTCAAAATTGGCTCAGCGAATTATGGTCGATCAATATCAGCAGGTGAAAACATGTCTGGGACATGATTATTTCCTACAAAATGAACATCCGAGATTACGTGCGGCTCATGGATTTAATTTCCTGAAAAAGATGACGATTCAAGAATTCTATCAACATTCAATGGAGTTGAGGAAATCGACAGAAAATAGGTAGACAAATCGAGCCAACAATATTTGGATGTATTATGTCCATTTATAAGAAGAATTTTTTTATTGTCATCCCTTGTAATTCGACTCAAAATTATATTCAACAGATGCGAGATTCAGTGAAAAATGAAATAAAAATTATCTTAGTCGTTTGTACAATGTCTATTCTATTGTCTGAACTATTGTTCAAGCTTTGGCTTAAAATCGATGTATTGACAATGCCAATAAGAGCTTTGGGAGATATTCCTTTTAATATATTAGCAAGTCTATTCACCATTATTCCTTTTAGCTTAACCTGTAAAACGCCTTTGCGGCTTTCAATTATCTGGGCTATATTTCTAACTGTCGTATTTGATGTTGATCATTTTATTACAGCCGGCAGTATTCATTTAAGCGACGCAATTTCGCTTCCATATCGACCAGTCAA
>JABAOH010049658.1_pt1 | contig 15739 bp, 11 predicted proteins | sample 7062181 | NCBI WGS metagenome assembly JABAOH01 (sample SAMN14538630, study PRJNA623070) | marine sediment metagenome | biome: marine biome [ENVO:00000428]; feature: marine pelagic biome [ENVO:01000023]; material: deep marine sediment [ENVO:00002113]; isolation source: pool of 5 deep marine...
GAATGCGATTTTAAGTTATCGGAAATCCCTGCAATTGAACCCACAGAATAATAATGCAAAGGCAATATTAAAACAATTAACTGAGTCAAAAGACAAAAAACAGTGATTTTTTACTTTAAGTTTCCTAGCCTCCCAACCTGAACAGTGGGAGACCAAAATCGGAAATTTGCCCCCTGATATTTTTAATGCTATAATTTCTGTCTATAGCTTTTGAAAAACATGAGGAGCAATAATTAATGATAGAAGGTAATGAAAAACCAGTCGCAAAAAGTTCGTACAACGTAATGCTAAAGAATATTGAGACGATTCTCGAAAAGGGAAGAAAAACTGCATACGCCTTAGTAAACAATATAATGCTTACAACTTACTGGGAAATTGGCAGGGAAATTGTTGAATTTGAACAGAAAGGGAAAGAAAAGGCTGAATATGGCTCAAAGCTTCTGGACCGAATCGCCCATGACCTCAAAAATAAATTTGGGAAAGGCTTTAGCAGGAGCAATGTTATCTACATGCGGCTTCTTTATCTCAAATATCCAAAAAGTGAGACACTGTCTCACCAATTGAGTTGGAGCCATTATTTTGAGCTTTTGAAAATCAGCGACGATCTTGAAAGAAGTTTCTATGAGAAACAATGTGTACTTGAGAACTGGTCTGTCCGGGAATTGAAGCGGCAAAAGAACACAGCCCTATTTCAACGCATAGCTTTGAGTAAGGATAAAGAAAAAGTACTTGAACTCTCAAAACAAGGAAATGTCATCAAAGACGAAAAATCGGTTTTGAAGGATCCTTATGTATTTGAATTTCTCAATATCCCGGAGCATCAAACGTATTCGGAAACACACCTTGAAAAAAAATTGATCGATAATCTACAGAAATTCCTCCTGGAATTGGGAAAAGGATTTGCTTATATTGGCAGACAGTACAGAATTTCGTTGGCAAACACCCATTTCTACGTAGACCTGGTATTTTATCACCGTATTCTTAAGTGTTTTGTTCTGATCGATCTTAAAGTGGGAGAAGTGAATCACCAGGATATTGGTCAGATGAATATGTACCTGAACTATTTTAAAAAAGAAGAGAATGTGGCAGGTGACAATGAACCTGTAGGGATAATACTATCGAAATATAAAGATGACGTCCTGGTAGAATATGCCACAGGCAGCATTTCTAACAAATTATTTGTTTCAAAATACCAGACATATTTACCGGACAAAAAAATGCTTCAGGATAGATTGAAAAAAATCCTTGAAGAAAGCAGTAACGATCAATAGAAAATTTCATTACAACTATCTGTTAAAACTCAACAATGGACACTATTTAGACACAATCGGGTGATTTGGGATTTCCGGGCAAGCCCGTTTGTTTCGGCTTGTCTGGGTTGTGTATGGGCGAATAAAGCTCTACTCTATAAACAGCAGCAGATAAAAATCTGTATCGCAGCAGAATGTTGACGGCAGGCAGGAAGGTGGCCTATCCCAGGGTGTTTAAATCCCTCATCGAGAAACGAAAGTGAGTGAAAAATAATCGGCAACATTCGCACACTCGCAGGCACCGTCCCCTTTCTTTCTTTTCGCAGAAAACCAGCCCGGTGCGTACAAACTATCACTAAAAATTAACTTTAAACTAAGCGGGGAATCGATATTCCAATATCTCTGGGCCATTTACATCAAAGGATTTAAATTCATAACATATAAGTTTTTCCCCTTCGGTGGGTTGGAATTTCCTTTTCATTAGCCGATATATATCTTCATCATGAGTCGTAATTATTATTTGCTTATTTTTCCGAATTCGACGAATCAAATCAATATAGGAGAGAATGTTCAAATCATCCATATTCTGGATAGGATCGTCCATAAAAATCGTATTAAGCTTGCTCCATGACTGTTTTGTATGGATTGCCAGAAATATGGAAATTGCCAGTACATTTAATTGTGCAGAGCTAAAAGTAAAGCTTGGATTGACTATCTTTTCCTCTCCCTCAAAATCATCAATAGCTTCAATGAATACTGCATTTCCACTTCCCGGACCTGGAATAGGCTTTGGAACAAAACGAATTCTTGTAAAACGAGGATGAGGATTAACCTGACGATAGAAATCGTTGATTGATGGCTGATAGGCTCTTATTAGATTCTTGATTACATTTCTTGTTTCTCTTCTTCCTGCATTTTTCAAATTTTGTGCAAGTTCTCTGCTTTTTTTTACATTTTCAATTTTTTCCTCTAAATATATCAACCTTTTATTCAATTTTCGAATATCCTTGCTAAGCTCCTCAAATCTTGCCTTTCCCCTAAAATAACCAAGCGATTCATCAAGCTTTTTTATTTCTTCTATAATTCGGTTAATCTTACTCTCATCTTCTGCAAGACTATTGAGTTTCCCAGTAATTTGTGAATATGTTTCGAGATTGAATTTCCTGAGTTTGGAAGAAAATTCTTTTGTCTTTTTTTGGGAGTCCTCTATGGTTTGCTTTGTGCTTTCACATTTTTCTTCAAGTGTGTCAATTTTTTCATCTAAATCCCGGAGTTTTTCTAAAATACTTTCCTTTTCCTTTCGAACCATATTTAACTTCTTGCTTAACTCTTTTATTTTTTGTTCAGTTTGATCTAATACAACTTTTAGCCTGGATAAGTCCTTTTCTGACATTTCCATTTCGCCGGATTTTTCCTCAAAGTCCCGGAGAAAGGTCATTAAATTTTCCGAATTCTTCTTTTTTGTATCCCTATTTATCTCAAAAATTTTAATTTGGCCCGACAGTTCTGAAATTAATTTTGACTTTTCGGAAAGGTCCTTTTTTAAGGCTGCTGTGTTACTATCAAGATTGTCCTTTTTCTCCTTTATATCCACCAAACGCTGTTCGATAAATTCATTTTCCATATCAAGAATTTTTTTCTTATTTAACTCCCACAGCGAAATCTCTTCAATAAGCTCTTCTTCTTTTTGCTTAAACTCCTCCGATTCTCTAGTGCATAAATCAATCTTATTCGTGAGAGATAAAGCAACTGATTTCCTTTCCTCCAGTTTCTGCTTAAGATGCGAAATTTGTCTATCAATACCTGATAATTTGGCTTTTTTTTCGCTGATTAATTTTTCTTCTTTACTGGACATTTTTTCAACTTGATCCAATAATAGATATTTTGTTTCCCATTCATGGCCGCACAACGGGCAGATTGATGAATCAATAAGAACTTTTAATCTACCAAGTAATTGACCAAGTTCGTTCGCTAACCTGGATACTGCATTAAATTCTGCGCTTATCTCTCTTTGAATTTTTTCTTTATTTGTAATCATAATTTCAAGTTGCCTGATAGATTCATTTTCTTTGTCAAAATCCGTTCTTAATTTTTCTAAATCACTGCTAAGTTTTTCAGAGTTCGTTTCAATCTCGTGCAATTGAACACGTTTTTGTTTAATAGATCCCCATTTCTTCAGTTCTTCTACTAATTCGGCAATATCCCGGTAATAGTTTTCAAGAGTGGATTTTTTGATTTCTTGTTCCTGTTTTAAGTTATTGAGTGAATTTAATTGGGTACTTATTTCGTTATGGATTTTGTTAATTTCGGATGTAAGCTGGTCCAATTCATTCTTCCTTGTTTGATACTGATCCAGATTTTTATGTAGAAATATTAGCGTACCTAACTGATCTTTAGGTTGCTTTACTGACTCTTCGAGATTTTTTTCTTGCTTCTCAGCAGCTTTCAATTTCTTCTCTATGTCGGCTTTTTCACTTCTTAATACATTTCTATTTTTTTTATGTTCTTCCAGATCCGACTTATATTGCTTTATTTCTTCGATAATCCTATCGATATTTTCATAATTAACCTGGATATCGGAAAGGTCTGCCTTTGTTTCAACAACATTTTCCAGTAATTTATCCGAATTACTAAGTAACCCTTTGCAGTAATCTTGCATATTATCGGAGAATTCAACTATTCCAACATTAAGCCAATCTTCATCGATCCTAAGGATATTTGGAGACATTTCCCCCAGATTTTGGGCAATTTCGCTGCATCGATTATATATGGATTCTTTAGTCATTTTACCTGTCAGTTTATCACTCAATTCCTTTTCTCTTTCAAGTTCATTTTTCTTTTCTTCAAGTTCTCGGAGAAGTGGTTTAAGCTCTCTTTCTAAAGTTGAAAGTTCTAGATCAATGAATTTGAAAGACCCCGCTAACTTACCACAAAAAGTTTCGAATCGATCTGCTCCTAATATTTTTGAAAGTTGGGAAAATCGATTTGATGGCTGAACCGAACGGATGAATTCTGCGGTTAACTCCTGTTCAAGCAAATGTGATCTAAGAAGTAAATATTCTATATCTTTCTCTTGAATTTGCCCAAGAAGTTCTTTGTCAGCAATAAGGACCTCTAATTTTTTTTCACTAACTTCACCGGGTGGAATTTGCTTTCCATTTTCCCGAATATCGAACTCACTGTCTCGTTCGTCACCCTCGCGTATGAATTCAATATTGTCCTTGCCATCAAAAAAAGAAATCTTCACAAATGCTTCTCGATTGGCAAATCTATTTACAATATATGGATGTTGGCGTCTTTCAATACGAGACTCTTCGTATCTTTTCAATTTCCCGGTTAAACACCACTCAAAAGCATCACAAAACGTAGTCTTCCCTAATCCGTTACTTCCAGCTAATAAAATAATATCTCCATCGAGCGAAAATTCCGGAACATCCAGGAATCCCCGAAAAGCCTTAACCTCTAACTTCTTGACCTTCACTATTTATCCTCCTTTCCTGAAAAAATCAATCAGTAAGTCGGCAATTTTTTTTTCCTCTATTGTATCAAAGATTTTCTCAGCAATATTTCGTTCTTTTTCGTCTTTTGTGATTGAATCCAGGAATTCTTTTATCGTTTTTGCCCTACTCTCTCCAGGCGTTTCATGTAAATCAAAGGTAATAAAGGGTAATTTAAGTTTATCACTCTCATAATGATTTTTTCTAATTATTATCTTTCGGCAATAATATGGGTCTTTTTCAATTTTGTGTATAATAGAAATGTCGTGAAGATTGCTATCGAAGGAAAGGAATAGGATAAAATAAATATCCAGGCTCTCTGATTTATCGTCATAGAAATAAATCTTACGGCAAATTTCGTCCTGGTAGGTATCCCATTGTTGGAGGTCCGTTCGATCAGAGAACTCATGAATCACAAAAATAAAATTATCTTTTGAAAAAATCCTATCTAAATTATCGCAGTTAAATTTTCTTGTGGGCTTAAAGCCTTCTTTTTCTAATTCATCAAAAATTTTCTTCATATTTATACTCTCTTCTCTCTTCTCCATGAAAGATTGTCCAACTTTTTTTTAAAATCTTTAAGAGATGGTACTTCAAGAAACTCAAACACTTCTTGACTTGTCAGGATAAAATATTTATAAAAATAGGGATTAGTAATTTTATATGGCGTAACTCCAACAAGTCTTCCATCCCCGACTTCTTCTGGACAAACCTGCCTGGAATCATTTTTTATTGCATCGTAAATAAATACATTTCGAATATCGTTTTGCAATTCCGGGTCTTTCTCGATGTTTCTGTTTAATTCTTGCACAATTTGTTTTATCGGTTTATATCCCTTACCATTGATGATTAACACGCTCAACTTTTGATTGTTTTTATCCATAAACAAATGTCGAAAACTTACCGTGCAAAAAGTAAGCCTGGTATAATTGAACCTTAATATAATAAGAAAGAAAAGGAGTTTTGCAATCTGGTCTTTGAAATCTTCGAAAGAAACATATTTATTTTTAAAGCCCTCTTTCTGTAGAACTTGCTGGAGAAATTTTTGGAATCGTTCCCTGTCCTCCGCAATTATTTCTCGTTTTAATGAATCTGCGGTTTCATCGAAATCGGAAGTACCAATTTTCCAAGATTGCTCACTTCCACCATAAAATTTCTCCCTTTCTGGATAAACTTTATTTCTAAAAAGACGATTCAGTAATTCCTCGAAAACAATCTGTCGAACTTTTTTAAAGAAATCTTCACCGAGCGATTTAATATGCCTTTCCGGGATCAAGTTAATCATCTTTTTGAAGTTTGAATCTATTGAATCAAAATCTTCAGGAAGGACACAATAAAACTTTTCCCCACTATTTATTTTCATTATTTCCTCAAGGGTTCTTTTGAGATATTCAGTGTATGTATTAAATCCAACGAAAACCAGGTGGTGTCTTTGACCGAGATCTCTAATAATGCCATCAGCAAAATTTACTCCTGAAGGCCACGAGGAACTTTTAAGTTGGCATGTTGACCATATCGATAAATACTTTTTAGTTGGGCATTTACATAAACAACCATGAACCTTATAAATGTCACATCGGTGCTCTATTTCGGAAATGAAATCATCATGTGATATGACATTCGGTGCTTTCCCCATGGTAATGTTTTTATATTCATGTTCAATCCGGTCATCCAAATTTGTAGTCAGAACACCTTCGCAAAATTCCTCAATCAGCAATTCACAAAGGACAGTATGGCAAATATTAGTAGGTTTAGTCTGCCAGTCTTTTTCACTCATAATAAAATCTATAAAATTTTTGAATTTATTACGCTCCCAAAACAACTGAGCTATTTCTTCAAGTCTTGGGATTTCAAAGTGTGGAGAGTAAAATCTTTTTACTCGAGTTGGTCCATGTGGATTGAAATACTTCTGCCACCAATCAAAATCTCCAAATTTTTCCATAAATCTTTTTCCCAAATCTTTCGCTGTCGAAATTTTTGTGGGTGTTCCCAGGGAGATACCAGAGCCCACAAAAAATGAAACTTTTTTCTCCTGGATGGCCTGTACTAACTCCTCATAATTGTTCTTGAAGTCATTTAATTGTTTAGTAAAAGATGAGGAATTTTCTGCTTTTTTATCAAGAAATGTTTCATCTATTTTGCCCATCATTTTCATGCTTTCCTTTCTTTATCGTTTATTAAGTAATAAGGGACCGGTGCATGCGAGTATGCGAATGTTGCACATCATTTTTTACTTGCCTTTGCTTTTTGTTTCTTTGAATTACGATAGATTTAAATACTCTTGAAAAGCCCAGGTTAGCTTCTTGGCGCACGTAGGCTCCCGCCCCTGGAGGATGTAACCTAACCTCTATCCCCTTCAACAATGCCAACTCAGTTTCTCTCCATACAAACATTTCCGTTGTTACCGGGAAATTATTATTTACCACACCTTGAGAAAGAAAGTCAACCCCTTGTTAAGCACTTTTTTAAAAATGAGTATTTCTACCTATTTCCATGATTTTGAACTTTCCTAAAAGATTTTTGCTTTTTACTTTGGCATTTAGGATGAGATGAACATAGACTGTGCAAACTAAAAAGGGGACCTCGCGAAATCATTTACTGAAGAGGGTTTCCAGCCGCACTTTGTTTTGTAATAACAAGGGGCTCTCTTTCATCTGGTGACACCAAAAACCAATGACTGACTCGTTTTTAGCAGATAACGGGTCATCGGTGATAAGACCACTATTCTTTTTCAATAGACGACTATTCATGGAGAAGTGATAACCCATGGCCCTTTTGTCTGTCCTGGTCATCTCTCTTAAATTCCTGCTTCAAATGGTTAGGGAAATAGGTGCCAGATAAATAATCCTGTTTCGTTTTGTACTGTAGATCGTCTTTTTTTTACCGTAGAAAAAAACTTTTCTACCGTAGAAAATTATTTTTCTACCGTAGATAATTCTCTGGCGTACGATGGCGTCTGGATGTAGATAGTAATCGAAGGCGCCAGGTACTTTATTCCTGCTGGCCCATGCCCGCCTGGAATGAGCAAAAGGGGTTTTAAACGAAAAACTCCTTAAAGAGGCCCACGAGATCGCCCAACGATCCGGTTACCGCCTCAAGCTGGCAGACCCCCATCTCTTCTGCGGCCAGGTGCTGCTGGAATCGAAAGATCAAAAAAAACTCCTGGGCTTCACCGCCGCAGAACACCTGCAAAAAACCAAAGAATACGCCCTGGATGTGTCTCAATTCTCCGATCTCTATCAATCAAAGGACCCCCATTTTTACGATTGCATCCCCGAATACGAGATGCTCAAGCGCGGAATGACTGAAGAGGAACGGATCAGTAACGGGGATTGGATCGCGTACAAGATTGCCGATGTTTTAGAAGAGAAAGTAGGAAAGGAAATTAAGGGGACCGGTGCCTTACTTTATTACTTTTTTTTGAAATTTGTGGTAAACTATAGGTATGAAAAGGGAAACCGTGAAACCGCGAAACCGTGCACACGTGCACAGATTCACTTTTTCTTTTTTCGTTTTCTTTTCTTTGACTTTTTTGGTGTGCTTTTTTTTGGAGCAATCAATTCAAGTTTCTCACCATAAATCTCAATGACTTTTTTTCGCAGCTCTTCCAATTTCGATTCGGGTACCCCAAAAGCTGAGGCGGAATAGGCCCATTCCCGTTGGCGGATTAAATCACGATCTAATTTTGCGTCGCATTCCTGGCAAAGGCCTGTATCATTTAAGGGTTGAAAAGAGTCACATGCCTGGCACTCCCCCTCAAAAAAACCATAGTCACTCAACTCATCGTCTTCAGGATCAAAAAGGTCAACACCTTCAATATCCAGGGTCGCCTGGGTAAGTTGGCTTTGCCCTAATTCAGTTAAAAACACTTCATCCATCGTGCGTTGTCCGCACGTAGGACAAATTATATTCTTTTCAAAGTGAGGTCTAAGGGAGTTTTCAGGAAGGGTAACCTCGCCAACATCACAATCAAATATATTCCCGCATTTCCTGCATTCAAAGTTTATTTCCATTTTCTTCTTATAACCAGAGGGATATTATATTGGAAATTTCATCATTAATCAACCTCTTTTTTTATTTTATTAATAATCTGCAAAAGCTTATCAAAAAAACAACGTTTCCTGCCATAAAAACGCGACATAAAAACTGGACAGGTGAAAAATTGCACCCCGAGACAAACGAAAATAGCCACTGAGAGCACGTACCAACGAGGTCACAGAAAATTCCCTACTCACCTTACTCACCCTACTCAACTCACTCACCTACATTCATGACAGGCGAAAAATTCCTGTAGTTGAAAAGTTGAAATATATCTATACTTCATTTAAAATGCTTTTATGAATAAAAAAATCAAACACGTGTCATGGATTGTTACAAGCTTATTAATTCTCCTGTGCTTCGCGGGTATCTTTGGCTGTAAATCAAAACGGGACAATCAAGCAACTGCCCGGCGAATGGTGCTTAACGTTGAGTATGACAGAAAAACCGGCCTGAAAAAATCCATTGGAACGTATAAGGTTTGGGAGGACCGTCATGCCCACAAAGGACGTATGCTTGAGCTTGATATCCTGGTGCTTCATGCAGAGGATACTGAACCTGCACCGGATCCGATTTTTATATTGCAAGGCGGCCCCGGAGTGCCTGCTGTCGACTATTACCAGCAGACACCAGTGCCCTGGATGAGCCGCCATCGGGACATTGTCCTGGTAAACCAGAGGGGAACCGGCGGTTCCAACAAACTTTACTGTAAACTTCCAGGCAGTGACGATAACGTGCAAGGTTACCTTGATCCTATATTCGATATCCAATCATTCCGCACATGCCTGGAAGAATTGAAGCAGAAGGCGGACTTAACCATGTACTCGACCTATGCAGCTATGGATGATTTAAATGAGGTCCGTATGGCGCTGGGGTATGATAAGATCAATCTTATCGGGTACTCTTATGGAACCCGTGCAGCACTTGTCTACATGCGTTTGCATCCTGAAACCGTGCGCACCGCCATCCTGATCGGCGTTGCACCTATTGCATTCAAGAATCCGCTCTTTCATGCATCTTCAGCCCAGCAAGCGATTGAAAGGTTATTTGCTGAATGTGCTGCAGATCCTGATTGCAATGCGGCGTTTCCGGACCTGGAGAAAAAATTAAACATCATCCTGGACCGCCTGGAGAGGGAACCTGTTGATGTTTCTATAACACATCCGGTCACTAAGAAACCCGTACAGGTGAAGCTTACGCGCGATGCATTTGCCGAAGCACTGCGTGTCATGTTGTACTCCACCAGGACGAATCACCGGGTGCCCTTGCTTATTCACAAGGCATTTGCCGGCGATTACTGCCTTTTTGCCCGGTTAGGAGTGGAAGGTAATCGTACGCTGCGCAATCTTATTCGTTTCGGTCAACTGTTGTGTGTGACCTGTGCCGAGGATGTTGCCCGTATAAAGCCGGACGAGATTCCCCGTGAAACCAGGGGAACATTTTTAGGTGATGGACGTGTCCGTCGGCAGATAGCGGTTTGCGATTTCTGGCCAAAGTCTATACTTCCCTCCGATTTCGGAGAACCCATACGCACTGATATCCCCGTCTTGCTTCTTTCCGGAACTCTCGATCCGGTCACTCCACCAGGATGGGGTGCGGAAGCAGCCAGTCACCTGCCAAATAGCCTTCACCTGGTGGCACCCGGGGCTCACGACTTAGGTGGACCTTGTATAGAAGACATCATGGAAAAATTCCTGGACGCCGGTTCTGTTAAAGGTCTTGACATCTCCTGTATCGAAAAAATGAAGTTACCTCCTTTTACGCTTCCCCAAAAAACTGCTTATAAGTTTTAGGTTTTAGTGGAATTGGGGCGAATACAAGTTTCGCCCCTACAAAGGGTTTCCAGGCGGACGTAGGGGTGAACCTCGTGTTCACCCCCTATTATGACACAGTCTCTTCATCAAACCCTACGGGTAATTGTCCAGGGATAGGACTTGACAAAATAAATTTGTTTGAGTATCATTAATCTTTAGGTGCTTTTGAGAGCGTTTACATTTTAACCTGCCCCGGTGAAGGGTGAAGGAAAATGAGGGGAGAGGCACCAAAATGATCCATTAAAATTGAATCAATATAAGGAGTAAATAAAATGAAATTCTTAAAAATGGTCATCATCATCTTCATTTTTCTAACATTTGGATTTAATACTTTTCCCCAGGGTCTTCATGTATACGGGGATTTGAAACCGGGGAAATACCCGGTGGGCTTTCAATTGCAGGAGGTGATCGATTTTTCGCGGGTTTATCCCTCCAGGCCATCGCAGCGATTGAACTCAAGGGTGATCCGCATCTACCTGTGGTACCCAGCTCAAAGCGCGGGCAAACAACCAATAAGGTTGAAGGATTATGTCAACATGGCGGTGACCGATTTTATCCCCGGAGACCGAATACAGCAAGAGCGGAATGATTCATCATCCTGGCCGGTGCCGTTGAAAAAGGGGATTCCAAAGCAATTGTTGGCTAAACTACTGAAAGAGAATACGATTTCCAGCAAAGATGTTCCAGGAGCAAAAGGCCCGTTTCCATTGATTGTCTTGGGGCAGGGGCTCTATTATGAATCACCGCTTTCCCATTTTATTTTATGCGAATTTTTGGCCAGTCATGGGTATGTGGTGGCTACCTGCCCCCTTGTGGGCAGTTTTTACCGGCTGGTGAACATCCATGCCAGGGATCTGGAAACCCAGATGCGAGATCTGGAATTTGTCCTGGGCCGCATCAAACAGCGGTCATTTGTGGATGCCGGTAAAATTGGCGTGACGGGCTATGACATAGGGGGGATGGCCGGCTTGCTCATGGTTATGCGAAATCCACACATCAAGGTTTTTTTGAGCATGGATTCGGCTGTCAATTATAAGCGACTACCCATTCCCAGGAACCACTCCAATTACCGGGAAAAGAATTTCACCATCCCCTGGATGCACATGACCCAGGCCCGGTTTGCCGAAAATAATGAAAACCAACCGAAACAATCGCCGCTTTTTCAGCGAAAAAAATACGGACCCAGTTACCTGGTGAAAGTTCCCACCACCAACCACGGGTGCTTTTCCTCCTATGCCGCCCTGGGTTTACAAAATCCGGTGACAGGTTATTGGAGATCGATTGAAAATAATTTGAAAGACCTGCATGTCCGGATATGCAGATACGCCCGGTTGTTTTTTGACGCCTATCTAAAAGACGATGAGGAATCGTTGATGACTCTCACAAAAAGATCAAACGGCAATGATCTTTCCGACTCCATAATGACGGTTGATTACAAAGAAGGGGTGGCCACCCCGCCGCGCGTTGACGGCCTGATCCATTCCATCATCAGCCTGGGATTAAAAGAGGTGAATCGTGAGATTGAGGAATTACTCAAAACACATGCGCCACAGGACCTTTTTGATGAAAAGGCGTTGAACTGGCTGGGATATCACTTTTTGTACTGGTGGGACCGTCCCCAGGAAGCATTGGATGTTTTTAAATTGAATACCCAACTGTTTCCGGACTCGGCCAATGCCTTTGACAGCCTGGGAGAGGCGTATCTAACCCTTGGAGATAAGGAGAATGCGATTTTAAGTTATCGGAAATCCCTGCAATTGAACCCACAGAATAATAATGCCAAGGCAATATTAAAACAATTAACTGAGTCAAAAGACAAAGAACAGTGATTTTTTACTTTAAGTTTCCCAGCCTCCCAACCTGTTATGAAAATAACTTTTTGCCTCCGGCGGCCAGGGGGGGGGCTTTTCGAGAAAACCCCACTGCGTGGGGGAGCATTTGCAGTGCCAGGACGGCGTACGACGCTTCAAACGACGTATCGTCTCCATGGGTATTCCTTAATACCGCACTGTAAGTGCCCCTAAAACCCCCCGCAAAAATTTTTTATTAGGTAAAAACCATGAAAAGAAAAATAAAAAAAATCCTGGATGTGATGCCATTAGTTCTTTTGGTGGGTGGGCTGCTGGTGGCTGCCCGCCCTATTTACCATCTTTGCCGGTGGAAAATAAATGAAATCACAGCCAGGAACTCCTGGGAGAAGTGGCAGCATTCCTATTATTACAGGGCTAAGTTGAGCGGTTCCCCTGCTGTCTGGCTGCGTGCTCCCGGGGCGGATTTAAGTACCCTTGTGATTCATGGTGCCAGTGAAAACAATCTAACCGCCTATCCCTGCCTGGAAACTTCCTGTCCTGGTTTAAATGAACCGGGAATCAAATTGATCCTGGGACATCGGGATATGCATTTTAGAAAACTGAAAAATATCCAGGTGGGATATTCTATCGAGCTTGAATTCCTGGATAAAAAAATAAAAAAATACCAGGTGATGGAAATCGAAATATTAACACCGGAACAGGTAGTGGAACGAGTCAAGGAGAAAAAACAAGAGGATTGGCTGGTCCTGGTAACCTGTTACCCCTTCAAATACGTCGGTCCTGCACCCAAACGGTTTACGGTTTGGTCTTTATTAAACCACGAAGGCACGAAGGACACGAAGTAACACGAAGAAGGATAGAAGGTCAAAGGTTGAAAAAAGCAGATTGCAATGATAACAATGGGGTACGATGTCTGAAACACTGTAACACAGGCTGACCATGTATGAAAAGCTTTTGCGGGGGGTCCAGGGGGGCAGTTTTCTCGAAAAGAGCCCCCCTGGCCGCCGGAGGTAATAAATGAAAAAAAACCAAAACTCAGTAATTAAACCGGGGGTGGAAGAAGAACCGCCGCCGATATTAAAGTCATGGAAGAACTTTTATTTACTGGTATTGGGTAACCTGATATTCTGGATTATCTTGTTTACTATATTTACATGGATGTTCAAATGAGTACGATAGACTGGACAGTATTAATTCTTTCTCTTGTATTTATTGTGGTATATGGAGTGTTGAAAGGGCGGGGCAGCCGTGATATCAAGGGCTATTTGCTGGCGGACCGGAGTATACGCTGGTACATTGTGATGTTGTCGGTAATGGCGACCCAGGCCAGTGCGATCACGTTTCTTTCGACGCCAGGGCAGGCGTACAGTGATGGCATGCGGTTTGTACAATTTTACTTTGGTCTTCCTCTTGCCATGATTGTTCTTTCCATTACAGCCATCCCGATTTACCATAAGCTCAATATTTATACGGCTTATGAATACCTGGAAAATCGGTTTGATTTAAAAACACGCGGGTTTGCGGCAGTCTTGTTTTTGATTCAACGGGGGTTTGCTGCCGGGTTAACTATTTATGCGCCGGCTATTATTTTATCTACGCTGTTGGGTTGGAATATTTATCTGACCAATTTTTTCATTGGGGGTATGGTAATCATTTACACTGCTTCCGGGGGAAGTAAAGCGGTGAGTTGGACGCAGACCATGCAAATGATTATAATCATGACTGCCATGGCCGGTGCTTTTTTTATGATCATTTACTTGCTGCCTGAGAATGTTTCTTTTACAGACACTTTATTTGTGGCGGGAAAGATGGGAAAATTGAATGCGATTGATTTTTCTTTTGATTTGAACAACCGGTACAATATTTGGTCTGGTCTTATTGGTGGTTTTTTCCTGGCGCTTTCGTATTTTGGCACGGATCAGTCCCAGGTGCAGCGTTACCTGACAGGTAAATCTATTACTCACAGCCGTCTGGGTTTGCTGGCCAATGGGTTGGTGAAAGTTCCGATGCAATTTTTTATCCTGTTGATAGGGGCCATGGTATTTGTGTTTTACCAGTTTACGTCGCCGCCGTTGTTTTTTAATACAGTGGAAAGTCAGGGAGTCAGGGATGGCCGTTGGGGTCAGCAATACCGCCTGGTTGAGGAGCAGTACAAGAGGGCTTCTGAAGAAAAGACGCAATTAATCCAGCAGTTGGTAGAGGCGAGGAAAGGAGGGGATAACGCCCGGCTGCGGGCAGTGGATCAAAAACTCCAACTGGCAGAGCAGGGGGTAACCGACCTCAAGGAACAGGGGGTGGCCTTGATCAAGAAGCATTCCGGCAATGAAGATGTGAGTGATACCAATTACATTTTTTTGTCTTTTGTATTGAAATACATGCCGGTGGGTTTGTTAGGGTTAATTATAGCAGCCATTATGGCGGCGTCTATGTCTTCGACGTCATCTGAGCTTAATGCTTTAGCGTCTACGACGGTGATTGATATATACAAGCGGATGGTCCATAAATCCGGTAGTGAACGCCGCTACCTGGTGGCATCGAAGTTGTTGACTGTGTGTTGGGGGTTTTTTGCCATTTTATTTGCCCAGTATGCTAACCGGTTGGGCACATTGGTAGAAGCGGTGAATATTTTGGGTTCGTTGTTTTACGGAACTATCCTGGGCATTTTTTTGGTAGCTTTTTTCCTTAAATTTGTCAAGGGGGCGTCTGCGTTTTATGCTGGCATTGTGGCAGAGATCGGGGTTTTTCTATGTTTTATTTTCACGGATATTTCTTATCTGTGGTACAATGTGGTAGGTTGTTTCCTGGTGATTATTTTTTCTATCCCTATTAATTATTTTCTACGACATTTGAAGAGGAGCCCTTCGGGCAAATTTTAAACGCCTGCGGCGAAATTTTAGCCGCGAAGAACGCGAAGATACGCAAAGAAGAGAAGAAAGAGAATGATACCAATGAGAAATATCCTTATAAAGCATGGTACGATGTTTGACCGTGTATGAAAAGTTTTTGGAAGTCCAGAAACCTTTTTTCAAAAAGGTTTTTGGCCGTCGGAGACAAAAAAAGTTCTGATAGAGTTTTATAGGAGTTTCAGGATGGGCAGGCATGAAGTTTTATATTTTTTCCCGATTTTCTGCCCATCCTGTAGATAAAAATATGGTTTAGTAGATCCGCACGGAGGGCAATCGTTTTTTCAGAGTGCCCGTGCGGTAGGAGAGATAAGGTGCCCTTCGGGCAAGTTTAAATCGCCTGCGGCGAAATAAAAAAAATTGGCCTGGCACGAATGGCACTAAGATAAGGCTATTTTTTTTAACCTAATTCTACTCCACCTCATT
>JABAOH010001275.1_pt2 | contig 15738 bp, 19 predicted proteins | sample 7062181 | NCBI WGS metagenome assembly JABAOH01 (sample SAMN14538630, study PRJNA623070) | marine sediment metagenome | biome: marine biome [ENVO:00000428]; feature: marine pelagic biome [ENVO:01000023]; material: deep marine sediment [ENVO:00002113]; isolation source: pool of 5 deep marine...
TACTCTGCCGTGAACCTGCACGATCTGGAGCGCTTTGAGGCTGGTACCGAGGTGACGCCGGAACTGCTCCAGCAGTCGCGCCTGGTGCGGAGCCTACGGCGGCCGGTGAAGGTGCTGGCCAGAGGGGAACTGACAAAGGCTCTCACGGTGAAGGCGCACAAGTTCTCCGTGACCGCCAAGGAGAAGATCGAGGCAGCGGGCGGCAGCGCCCTGGAGATAGGCGATGGCGACGGCGGCTAGGGCTCAGCAGCAGCGTCCCCAGCTTCTGCAGGCGGCCTACAACGCGATGTTCCAGCCGGACATCCGCGAGAAGATGCTGTTCACCTTCGCCATGTTGGTCGTGTTCCGCTTCACGGCGAATTTGCCGGTGCCCGGCACCAACCCGGAGCAACTGGCCACGATCTTCGAGGAGAGCACCGTCCTCGGATTCATGAACATCTTCAGCGGCGGCGCTCTCCAGAACATGAGCGTGGCCGCCATGGGCGTCTACCCCTACATCACGTCGTCCATCGTCATGCAGCTCATGGTGCCTCTGGTGCCTACCCTGCAGGCGCTCTCGCGGGAGGGCGAGCAGGGGCGGCGTCAGATTCAGATCTACACCCACTGGATGACCGTGCCCATGGCCCTCGTCCAGGGTTATGGACAGCTTGTCCTCATCGAGAGCCAGGGCGGCTTCGCGGGCACCGAGGGCATCGGCTTCAGCGGCGCGCAGGCGTTGCCCACCCTTGCCATGATCATCTCCATGACCGCCGGCACCATGTTCCTGGTCTGGATAGGCGAGCTGATCAGCGAGAAGGGCATCGGCAACGGCATCTCCATCCTCATTTTCGCCGGCATCATCGCCGGCCTGCCCCAGTTCATCGCCGGGCGCCTCTACACCGGCGTCGGGGAGACCGTGAGCGCCACCATCTTCCTGGGTGCCCTCATGATCGGTCTAGTCTACATTATCGTCATCTTCCAGGAGGCGAAGAGGCGGATCCCCGTGCAGTACTCTCGCAGCGTGTTCCGCAGCGGCCGCATGTACCGTCAGTCTGGCCAGACCCATATCCCTTTGCGCGTGAACAGCGTCGGCATGATTCCCCTGATCTTCGCCTTCTCCGTCATCATCTTCCCGGCCTATGTGGGCAGCATCTTCGCTACCTCCGACAACAGCTTCGTCGCCAGCGCTGGCGATTGGATGCAAGGGGTGTTCGATCCGGGCAACTGGGGGTACTGGGCGTTCCTCTTCGTCACCGTTGTGGTGTTCACTTTCTTCTATACGCTGGTGGTCTTCCAGCAGCAGAACCTGGCGGAGAACCTCCAGCGCCAGGGAGGCTTCGTCCCCGGCATACGCCCCGGCCGTCCCACAGGGGAGTACATCAACCGGGTTCTGATGCGTATCACCTGGGGAGGTGCCTTCTTCCTCGGGTTTGTGGCGGTGGCGCCGTTCATCTTCTCAACAATCATCGGGGGCGGGTTCAGCCTGCGGGGCCGCTCGGCCGCATTCGGCATCACTTCCAGCGGTCTCATTATCACCGTCGGCGTGGTTCTGGACACTTTGCGTCAGATCGAGGCTCAGCTCCTCATGCGCCAGTATGAAGGGTTCATCCGTTAGGAGGAGGGCAGGGGCTTGTATCTCATCCTGTTGGGCTTGCCAGGAGCGGGCAAGGGCACCCAAGCCGTCACGATCTGTGAACACGCGGCCCTAGTTCACATAACCACCGGTGAGCTCTTCCGCGAGAACATCCGCCAGGAGACGGAACTGGGACGCAAGGCGCAGCCCTTTGTGGAGAAGGGACTGCTGGTTCCGGACGAGTTGACCGTGGGCATGCTCCTTGACCGCATCGCCCGACCGGACGCCGCCCGGGGCTTCGCGCTCGACGGCTTCCCCCGCAATCTGGATCAGGCCAAAGCTCTGGACGACGCTCTGGCGCGCGAGGGGAAGGCCATCGACAGGGCTATCTACATAAAGGTGCCGACGGAGGAACTCGTGCGGCGCCTCTCCGGTCGCTGGAACTGCCGCCAGTGCGGCGCCGTGTACCATCAGCAGAGTATGCCCCCTAAGCGTCAGGGCGTCTGCGATCGCTGCGGCGGCCAGCTGTACCAGCGTGAGGACGACCGTCCGGACGTGGTGCGCACCCGGCTGGAGGTGAACCTCAAGCAGATGGAGCCCCTCCTGGAGCACTACCGGCGCGACGGGAAGCTGGTCGAGGTGGATGGTGGGGGTGAGGTGGACGAAGTGAAGGGACGGCTGCTGGCGGCGATGGGACGCCCTCAGGAGGTCCGCTAGACCCTCATGCCCATCGTCATCAAGTCCGAGGACGAGATCGCCATCATCCGAGAGGCTGGACGCAGCGTCGCCGAGGTCCTCCAGATACTCGTGAACCATCTGCGGCCCGGCCTGGTGGCGCGGGAGCTGGATAAGATCGTCCGTGCCGAGTTCAAGAAGCGCAATGTTATCCCCGCCTTCCTGGGCTATAATGGCTATCCGGCTGCGGTCTGTGTCTCCATCAATGATGAGATCGTCCACGGCATCCCCGGGGATCGCGAGATCATGGATGGGGACATCGTGAGCATAGACCTTGGCGCTATTCACAAGGGGTTCGTGGGAGACGCGGCGGTGACGGCAGGAGTGGGGAACATCTCCCCCGGAGCGCAGCGGCTCATCGAGGTGACGCGAGAGGCTTTGAACCGGGCCGTGGCCGTTGCCCGGGCTGGGTCGCGGTTGGGCCAGATCGGCGCCGCCATTCAGGGCTACGTGGAAGCCCAGGGTTTCTCCGTGGTGCGCGAGTACGTGGGCCACGGCGTCGGCCGCCACATGCATGAGGATCCCCAGGTGCCCAACTACGGCGATCCGGACTCCGGCCCCATCCTCAGACAGGGGATGGTCATCGCCATCGAGCCGATGGTGAACGTTGGCGACTGGCGCACCAAGCGCGACTCCGACAACTGGACAGTGCGGACGCTGGACGGCAGCCTGTCCGCCCATTTCGAGCACACGCTGGCCATCCGCGACGGACAGGCAAGTGTGCTGACTTTGCCGTAGAATATGAATTTCGGAGGTAGAGACCACAGGAGGTGAACCGCCACAGGCCCGGAATTCTGGACCAGGGCGCTCATGGGCAAGAAAGAATCCATAGAAGTCGAAGGGGTAGTGAAGGAGAATTTGCCCAACGCGATGTTTCGTGTAGAATTACCTAATGGGCACAGTATCCTCGCTCACGCGTCTGGCAAGATACGGATGCACTTCATTCGCATACTGCCGGGTGACCGCGTGCTGGTGGAGCTCTCCCCCTACGACCTGAGCCGGGGCAGAGTCACCTACCGCTTCAAGTAGGGTCCTATCGTGAAAGTATCGGCATCAGTAAAGCGTCGCTGCGATAACTGCAAGATCGTGCGCCGCCGAGGGGTGGTTCGCGTGATCTGCCGCAACCCCCGTCACAAGCAGAGGCAGGGGTAGGAGGCTGCTATGGCTCGTATCGCCGGAGTGGACATCCCTCGCGACAAGCACGTCGATGTGTCCCTTCGATACATCTTCGGCATCGGCTCCACCACGGCCGGTCGGATATGCACACACACGGGGGTCTCGCCTGAGACCAAGGTTCGTGACCTGACCGACGATGAAATCTCCCGCATCCGTGAGTACATCGACCGCAACTTCGTAGTCGAAGGAGAGCTGCGCAAGCGCGTGCGTCAGAACATCCAGCGCCTCATAGAGATCAACAGCTACCGCGGCATCCGGCACCGCCGCGGCCTCCCTGTGCGCGGGCAGCGCACCCGTACCAACGCCCGCACGAAGCGGGGCGCCCGCCGCACGGTGGCCGGGAGGCGTCGCGCCATGGCCAAGAAGTAGGGGAGCCCGTATATGGCAGAACGTAAGACGCGCACTCGCAGGCGAGAGAAGAAGAACGTACCTGTGGGCTTGGCCTACATCCGCTCCACCTTCAACAACGTCACCATCACCCTCACTGACCCCAACGGCAACGTCCTCTCCTGGGCCAGCTCCGGCACCGTCGGCTTTAAGGGATCCCGCAAGAGCACCCCATACGCGGCCGGGTTGGCCGCGGAGGAGGCGACGCGCAGGGCGATGGACCACGGTCTGCGACAGGTGGATGTGCGCATTAAGGGCCCAGGCAGCGGTCGGGAAGCGGCGATCCGCTCCCTCCAGGCCGCGGGCCTCCAGGTGACCAGCATCCGCGATGTAACGCCGGTACCGCACAACGGCTGCCGGCCACGCAAGCGACGGCGAGTTTAGGAGGGATATGGCACACTACACCGGACCGGTTTGTCGCCTGTGTCGCCGCCTGGGCGACAAGCTGTACCTCAAGGGCGAGAAGTGCTTCTCGCCCAAGTGCTCGTTCGAGAGGCGGCCCTATCCTCCCGGTCCGCGATCCATGCGCCGCCGCAGGGTCTCGGACCGCGGCCTCCAGTTGCGGGAGAAGCAGCGGGCTCGCCTCACGTACGGGGTAATGGAACGGCAGTTTCGCCGCTACTACGCCGAGGCGGTGCGCCGCCATGGTGTCAGCGGCGATAACCTCCTGCGCATCCTGGAGATGCGCTTGGACAATTTGGTGTACCGCTTGGGCTTCGCCGACTCGCGGGCTCAGGGGCGTCAGGTAGTCCTCCATGGGCACGTCACCGTGAACGGTCGCAAGGCGTATGCCCCCTCCCATGTGCTGAGGGTGGGGGACGTTGTCAGCTGGACGTCGCGGGGACAGCGGTCCAAGTACTTCCAGATCACGAAAGAGCAGATGGCTGGGAAGAGCGTGCCGTCCTGGCTGAGCGTGGATGTGGAGGGCATGACCGGCCGCGTGCTGGCGCAGCCGGAGATAGAAGAGATCGGGGCCAAGTTCAGTCCGGCCACCGTTGTTGAGTACTATTCACGGTAGGGGATAGTTGATGCTAGAGTCTCAAGTTTACCGAGGTGTGGCTGATTCGCCCGTCGTCGAGGAGCCGGCCACCGAGCCGAAGATCGAAGTTGAGGAGATCGGGGAAGACTGCGCCCGTGTCGTAGCCGCGCCGTTGGCCTCCGGATTCGGCATTACCCTGGGCAACGCCCTCCGACGCGTGCTCCTTAGCTCCCTGCCCGGCGCCGCGGTGACGTCCGTGCGCATCGACGGGGTTCAGCACGAGTTCTCCACCATGCCCAACGTGAAGGAGGATACGATTGAGTTCCTCCTCAACGTCAAGGAACTGCGCCTGCGTGCCCTCTCCGACCGCCCGGGGACGCTCGTCTTGGACGTCAGCGGGCGCGAGGGTGAGATCACCGCAGCGGACCTCCAGGTCCCTGAGCACTACGAAGTGATGAACCCGGAGCTCCACCTGGTTACCATGGACTCCGCCGCAGGTCAGCTCCGCGCCGAGCTTAACGTGGAGCCCGGCCTTGGCTACGTACCTGCCGGCCAGGTCGATGGTCTGCCCATAGGCGTGATCCCGTTGGACGCCGTCTTCTCACCCGTGCGCAAGGTGAACTACAAGGTGAGCCGCACCCGTGTCGGCCAGGAGACCAACTACGACCGCCTGGAGATGGAGGTCTGGACCGATGGCACCATCAGCGCCGTCGATGCTGTCAGCCGCAGCGCTGAGATCCTCAGCGAGCAGTTCAAGGTGTTCGCCCACATGGGACAGCCGCCTCTGCCGGTGGTAGAGCGCGGCCTCGGCGCCGGCGTCGTACTGACCCCTGAGAGGTACAACATGCCCATCGAGGACCTCAGCCTCTCCATGCGGGCCTACAACTGCCTGCGGCGCAGCGGCCTCATGACCGTTGGACAGGTGCTGGAGAGGGGCGAGGAGGAACTCCTGTCCCTCCGCAACTTCGGCCGCAAGTCCTATGAGGAGTTGCGAGACAAGCTGAATGAGTTGGGTCTGCTCCCCGCCGAACAGCCGGAGGAGGTGATGGAGGCGGCGCCTCTGGAGGAGGGCGAGGTTCCTATCCTGGCTCAGCAGCCGGCAGTTGAGGAACCGGAGGCAGCTCCCGCCGCAGAGGAGGCGAAGGTGGAAGAGGAGGGCCCTGCGCCCGCCGCTAAGGGCGCAGAGGACAAGAAGACCGAGGCCCCCGCTGAGGATGCTGAGGAGGAGGAAGTCCCCGCCTGGAAGCGCAAGCTGATGGAGCTCACCAGTGAGGAGCCTGGGGAGTAGCCATGGCCCATCGCATCGACGGGCGCAAGCTGGGGAGGCCCACCGACCACCGGCTCGCCCTGTTCCGCAATCTGGTGACGGACCTCCTCCGCCATGAGAAGATCATCACCACAGAGGCCAAGGCCAAAGAGGTGCGGCGGCTGGCGGAACGGGTCATTACCCTCGGTAAGCAGGGCGACCTCCATGCGCGTCGCCAGGCTTTGCGCTTCGTGTACGACAAGAGGGTCGTGGAGAAGGTGTTCGATGACCTAGCCGAGCGCTACGTTGCTCGGCCGGGAGGCTATACCCGGATCGTGAAGCTGGGCCTGCGCCTGGGAGATGGTGCCCGCATGGCCCAACTGGAGATCGTGGAGCAGGAGGATGAGAGCTAGGCGGCTCTGCTCCGCCTGAGGCGGATGGTGGGGGACGCACCCTTGCGCCGGCTGGCCCTCCTCTTGGAGTACGAGGGCACCGGTTTCGGGGGCTCTCAGTACCAGAAGAATACGCGGACGATACAGGACGCGCTGGAGCGCGCCCTCAGCAGCTTAACAAGCGAACCGATAAGGGCAGCTCTCGCTGGCCGCACCGATGCCGGTGTTCATGCCAAGGGTCAGGTGGCCGCTTTCAACACGGGCAGCCGCCACGGGCCCGACGTGTTCCTGCGGGCCCTCAACCATCACCTGCCGGATCAGATAGCGGTCCGCGCGGCCAAAGAGGTGGCGCCCACCTTCGGCCCGCGCCGTCAGGCGGTCGCCCGCTGGTATCGCTACGCGATCCATAACGGCGGCCATCGGCCCGCTCTCCAGCGCCGCTTCGTATGGCACGTGGCCGAGCCGCTGGACGAGGGGGCGATGGCTGAGGCGGCGGCGTACCTGGTGGGTGAGCACGACTTTGCCGCTTTCACCCAGCCCTCGCTGGCCGGCAAGCGCAGCACCTGCCGGCGGATGACCCGGGCGGAGGTCAGGCGGCGCGGCTGCTGCCTCCTCTTAGAGCTGGAGGCCAATGCCTTCCTGCCCCATCAGGTGCGGCGCATTGCCGGGGCGCTGGTGGAGGTTGGCAGGGCCAGGCTCCCCCCGGTCGCGTTCAAAGACCTGCTGAGCCGGGCTGAGCCGGGGGCGGCCAGCTTCACGGCCCCGGCCCGTGGCCTCTGCCTGATGAAGGTTCGCTATGAGGACGGACTGTTTGACGATGAAACGGATGAAGACATATAGCCTGAAGGGCGCAGAGATCGAAAAGCTCTGGCACGTGGTGGACGCCGACGGCCAGACGCTGGGCCGCTTGGCCTCCGAGGTGGCCAACCTCCTCATGGGCAAGCATAAGCCCACCTACTCTCGCCACCTCGACATGGGAGACTGTGTCGTAGTAGTGAACGCTGAGAAGATTCGTGTCACCGGCGACAAGCTTCGGGGCAAGACCTACTACCGGCACACCGGCTACATGGGCGGCATCAAGGAGACGACCCTAAGTGATATGCTCCAGCGCCGCCCGCGGCGCGTCATTGAGCTTGCCGTGCGGGGCATGCTCCCCCGCAATCGCCTCGGCCGACAGCTCTATCGCCATCTGAAGGTCTACGCCGGTCCTGATCATCCTCACGAAGCGCAGGTCAACGCCTCCCGCAAGCGACAGGCCGCAGCGGCCGCCATCAGCTCGGAGAAACCGTCATGACGCAAGACCAGACCGACGAACTGTCCGTCCCCTCCAGCGAGCAGTACTACTACGGCACTGGACGCCGCAAGACGGCCGTGGCGCGGGTGCGGCTGTACCCCGGCTCCGGCAACATCGTCGTCAACGGCAAGCCGTTCCAGGAAGTGTTCACTTGGCAGCTACACCAGCTCAACGCGCGCCGGCCCCTGGTGAGCACTGAGACAGAAGAGCGCTTCAATGTGCAAGCCAAGATCTCCGGCGGCGGCATATCCGCCTGGGCCGATGCCCTCGCCCACGGCATCTCCCGCGCCCTCGTCGCCTTCGACGAGGCTCTCAAGCCCACCCTGCGCAGGGCTGGCCTCCTCACACGCGACCCACGGGTGAAGGAACGGATGAAGCCCGGCCTCAAGCGCGCCCGCAAGGCCCCTCAGTACACTAAGCGCTAGGGCCTACGCTTCCAGCAGGTTCTTCAGCACCGCTCCCTGCTTCAGCACCAGCTTCACGTTGTTCTTGTCCCGCAGCCGCTCGATGTCATCTGCCGGGTTGCCTTCCACCACTATGAGATCGGCCCACTTGCCGGCCTCTACCGTGCCCAGCTTGTCCGCCAGGCCGAAGAGCTCCGCGTTCGTGCGCGTAGCGCTGATGATGGCGGCCGTTGACCCCATGACCTGGGCCTTGAGCAATAGCTCCATCGTCTTGTAGGGCTGCATCTCCGCCAGCAGGTCGGAACCGGAGCCGATCTTCACTCCCGCCGCCGCGGCCACCTGCACGCTCTCCAGGCTCCCGGTCTTGGCTTCTCGTATCTTCTCCAGGTTGAACTGCGGAACCCCGTACTGCTCCCCGAACTTGTCGATGAGTTCATAGGTGGTCAGTGTGGGCACCAGGAAGGCGTCCTGGTTCTTCATCTTGGCGGCCGTCGCCTCGTCCAGGAAGTTGCCGTGCTCGATGGAGCGCACTCCCGCCTCCAGCGCGTTCGTGATGCTGCTCGGGCTGTAGGTGTGTGCCATCACGATCTTGCCTACGGCTGCCGCCTCGTACACCGCCACCGCCATCTCCTCCACTGTGAGCTGGGTGGTGTTCAGTTCGTCGGCCGGGGACATGGCGCCGCCTGCTGCCATCACCTTGAGCTGTGTCGCACCTCGCCGTAGCTGCTGGCGAGCCGCTCTGCGTACCTCCTCCGGCCCGTCGCAGATAGCGGGCATCGCCACAAGGCCCGGGATGGCCGGCAGAGGCCCCTCTTGGAAGCGAAGGCGCCAGTCGCCGTGGCCCCCCGTCTGGGAGATGGGCGAGCCGCTGGGCAGGATGCGCGGACCCCGAATGTAGCCCTCGGCCACCGCCTGCGCGAAGCCGCCGTCGATGCCGCCGGCGTCGCGTACGGTGGTGAACCCCATCTCCAGCGCGTCTTCGATAACCTGCCGCACCTTCATCGTCCACACCGCCAGCGGCTCGCGCTGGGCCGCACCCGCCGACAGGTGGACGATGCCCAGATGGACGTGAGCGTCGCTGAGGCCCGGCATGATGGCGCGACCGTCCAGTTCGAACACCCGGGCCCCTTTCGGCACCTCGACAGCGTCGTCCCTGCCGACGCGGGTGATGTCGCCGTCCTCGATCACCACGGTCGCCTCTTGGACGGGCTCCCGGCCCGTGCCGTCGATGAGCAGACCGTTGCGAAGGACGGTGACGGAAGACATGGCGACCTCCTATCGCTGCTGGCCCAGCCAGGCCTTCAGGTTGTCGATCACCGTGGTTGGCGTGGGGTCGAGGCCGTTCAGCAGCGCCAGATAGTAACTCACGTAGTCCCCCATCAGGAGGCAGGTCATGGCCTGAGCCAGAGCGCTCCTCCCCTCCGCTTGCACCTCGGCGCACTCCACCCCAGCCTCGGCCAGCGCCCGTTGGCTTGACTCGAAGTGCAGGACGAGGCGTGGGTGGAAGTCCGGTGACCGCAGATAGACAACGAGTGCCAGGCGGGCCACCTCCTCTGGCAGGCCGTAGGAGACGAGGGCGTTGTGGCTCGCCTCCGGCATCTCCTCGTAGAACGCCCAGACCTTCGGCGATTCGTTGAGCTGCGTCTTCCAGCGGTGGGCCACCTCGGTCAGCACCTCGGCCCCGTAGATGACGGGCAGCCGCCCGGCCAGCCTAGCCGCCAGCCGCTTGGCGGCGTTGTCGGCCACAGGCACATCCTCGCTGATCCGGGAGCGGAGGGACTCCATTGCTGCGATCGCCTCGTCCACGTCTTGGGACACTCCCTGCATGAGCCCGATGCTCTCGGCGACGGCCAGCAGAGGCATGAGGCCGTAGCCCAGGGCCGCACGGGGCTCGCCGCGAAACCGGAAGACGAACGCGGGGACGCCGTTGGCCCGGGCTGTCGCCAGGAGCCTGCCTCCGGTGGTGATAGCCAGCTTCTTGGCCGCCGTGGCCAGCCCTCGCTCGAAGGCCGACAGCGTCTCCTCCGTGTTGCCGCTGAAGCTGGAGGCGATGAGCAGGGCGCGGCCGTCCACGCAGGACGGCAGGTCGTAGTGGCGCTGGTTGAGCACCGGGACCGCGCTCTCCCGCGCCAGCAGAAGCCGGAAGATGTCGCCCCCTATGGCGGAGCCGCCCATGCCCAGGATGACGATGCGGTCAATCTCCCGGTAAGCGGCGGGCAGCTCCAGGCGGCGCGCCTCCTCCCAGGCGGCGCGACACTGATCGGGCAAGCCGTGGACCGCAGCCCCCATCCCGCCAGGATCCAGGGCGGCCCGCGCCTCGGCGTCGTCCAGGACCCCGGGATCAGACACGGGCTAGCTCACGGCACTCGGCCAGCACCCTGGGCACCAGCTCTTCCCGCGGCACCTCTGTGTAGATGCGCATCAGTGGCTCCGTCCCCGAAAGGCGGATCAGGGCCCAGGCTCCGTCCTCCAGCTTGAAGCGAAGGCCGTCCGTGCTGTCTATGCCCGTCACCGCCAGTCCGGCGATGCGCTCTGGCCTCAGCTCCGACAGGCGCGACTCCACCTGCGTCCGCTCCTGCGCTGACATCTCGATGTCCACGCGGTCGTAGTAGTGCGGCCCCACCTCCCTGAACAGATCTTCGATGAGACCGGCGACGTCCTTCCGTCGCTGGGCCATCAGGTCCAGGAAGTACAGCCCCGAAAGGATGCCATCCCGCTCCGGCAGGTGGCCGCGAAAGGCATAGCCCCCCGACTCCTCCCCGGCGACGATGGCGTCCGTCTCCCGCATCTTGGGCCCCAGGTGCTTGAAGCCCACACCGGTCTCGTGCACCGGCACCCCGTACAGCTCGCCCAGCCGCAGCACCATGCTGGTCGTGGTCACCGACTTAACGATGGGCCCGCGCAGGCCCCGCACCTCCAGCAGATAGTAGGCCAGCAGAGCGAACGTCTGGAGTTGGTTGACGAACCGCCCCTCACTATCGAGGACGCCCAAGCGGTCGGCGTCGCCGTCTGTGGCTAGGCCCACCTGGACCCCGTGGCGGCGCAGCGCCCTGCGCAGGGGCGACAGGTTGCGCAATATGGGCTCCGGGTTGTGCATGCCGGGGAACAGCGGGTTGCGTGCCGCCCTCACCTCCCAGACCCGCGTCCTGCCCCCGGACAGGAGGCCGCGCACGTAGCCGGCGCCGGCCCCGTGCATTGAGTCCACTACCACCCGCAGGCCGCTCGCCCGCAGGCCGGCCAGGTCCACCAGCTCCGACACGTGTTCGATGTAGTCGGGCTGCGGATCGAGCACCTCCACGAGCCCCTTGGCCTTCGCCTCGTCCAGGGGCAGGCGGGACACCTGCGACGTAGGGGGAACCAGCGCCTCGATGCGGCTCAGAACCTCGGGCGGGGCGGAGCCCGCATACTCAGTGCGCACCTTGAAGCCGGAGTACTGGGCCGGGTTATGGCTGGCGGTGATGACCACGGACCCCGCGGCGTTGCGGCGCAGGATGGCGTATCCTACCACCGGCGTCGGCGCTGGGCGATCGCAGAGGTAGACTGGGATGTCGTTGGCGATCAGCACTTCAGCGGCAACCGCGGCGAACTCCTCCGAGCTGAAACGCGTATCGTAGCCCACCACCATGCCGCGGTCCGTGAGCCCGCCCTCTTTGACATAGAGCGCTGTGGCCTGGGCGCAGCGGCGCACGTTGTCGTAAGTGAACTGGTCACCGATGACAGCCCGCCAGCCATCGGTGCCGAACCGGATGGGCGCTTCGCTCATGCTGGCGCCAGCTCCCGCACCTCCGCCGCAGCTTCGGTCAAGTCTTTGAAAGTATCAATCGTCCGCCAGTAGGCGCGGCTGCGATAGCCAAACAGCTTTCCCTCGGCTGCCAGCTCCGGGAACGTCGTCCTCTCGTGGTCGCCCCGTTCCGGCAAACGGTCGAAGAAATCGGCTGCGAGCACGTACACGCCGGCGTTGATCCAGTGGGGCAGGATGGGCTTCTCTTCGAAGGCGACGATGTGACCGGCCCTGTCCCCCCGGGTGATGCCGTAGGGGCTGCGAAGGCGGGTGAGCATGACCGTAGCGGTGGCGCCCTTCCGTCGGTGATGGCGCACCAGCGGCGCCAGCGCCTGATTCGTGAGGATATCGCCGTTGAGGGCCAGCGCCAGCTCCTCGTCGGGCGGCAATAGGCGGGCCCCCAGCTTCAGGGCGCCGCCCCGGCCCAGCGGCTCCTGCTCCACCGAGTAACGGACTCGAAGCCCAAACCGCGACCCGTCCCCGAAGTGCTCTTGAATCATCTTCGCCTTATAGCCGCACAGGAGGATGACGTCGCTCACGCCCTGGCCAGCGAGCCGCTCGATTTGGTGCTCCAGGATGGGCTTGCCGCCCACCGGGATCATCGGCTTGGGCCGGTCGCTGGTGAGGGGACGCAGTCGCTCGCCCTCGCCCCCTGCGATGATCAGCGCGTACACGGCGGCCTAGGCAGGCTGGGTCTCCGCGGCTGGCAGTCCCGCCGCTCGCCGTAGCGCGTCTGCCTTGTCCGTGCGCTCCCAAGGGGCGTCGATGTCGGTGCGGCCGAAGTGGCCGTAGGCCGCGGTCGCCCTGTAGATCGGCCGCCTTAGGTCCAGGTCGCGGATGATAGCGTGTGGGCTCAGGTCGAAGTGATCCTTCACGAGCTGGAGTATGCCGCCGTGGTCGAACTTGTGGGTGCCGAACGTCTCGATGGAGATGCCCAGGGGCTGCGGGTGGCCGATGGCGTAGGAGAGTTCCACTTCCACACGGTCGGCCAGCTCGGCCGCCACCAGGTTCTTGGCTACGTAGCGCGCGGCGTAGGAGGCGGAGCGGTCCACCTTCGAGGGGTCCTTGCCGGAGTAGGAGCCCCCGCCATGGCGCCCGATGCCGCCATACGTGTCCACGATGTTCTTGCGCCCGGAGAGCCCCGAGTCTCCCGCGGGCCCGCCTATAATGAAGGAGCCGCTGCTGTTCACGTGGATCGTCTGGTCCGTGAGTCCTTCGAACCAGGGGCCCAGCACAGGCTGGATAACCTGCTCCGTCACTTCGTCCCAGAGCTGCTTGCCGCCGACATCGGGGTCATGCTGCGCGGCGATGACCACTGCCTGTACGCGCTTAGGCAGGCCATGAGAGTATTCCACTGTCACCTGCGACTTGCCGTCCGGTCGCAGGTAAGGCAGAATTCCCTGCTTGCGGCACTCAGCCAGGCGCAGGCAGAGCTGATGGGCCAGCGTGATCGGTAGCGGCATAAGTTGCGGCGTCTCCGTGCACGCGAAGCCCATCATGATCCCCTGGTCCCCGGCCCCCTCGTCGGTGCCGACAGCCGCCGCTATCTCCGGCGATTGCTCCTTAATAGAAACGATGACTCCACAGCTATCACCGTCGAACCCGTACTCCGGCTTGGTGTAGCCGACATCGCGGATGACTTGCCGGGCTATGCCCGTGTAGTCCACGTGGTGCTTGGTGGTGATCTCGCCGATGATGACCACCAGGCCGGTAGTAGCCGTCACCTCGCAGGCCACGTGGGCTGTGGGATCGTGGGCCAGGATCTCGTCCAGGATGGCGTCCGCTATCTGGTCGCACAGCTTGTCGGGGTGCCCCTCGGTGACCGACTCCGAGGTCATGTACAGAGAGGGCGAGCTCATAAAGGTCATCTGCATGGTGGCGTCTCCTTCGCTCACGTCCCCTCTTCCCAGGATGACAGGTACTTCCGCTGTTCTTCGGTCAACTCGTCGATGGTGATGTCCATGGAGGCCAGCTTCAGGCGGGCCACCTCCTGGTCGATCTCGGTCGGCACCGGATACACGTCCGGCGGCTGTCGCTGGGATCGGCTCGCCAGGTACTCGACGCACAGGGCCTGGTTGGCGAAGCTCATGTCCATGACGCTGGCCGGATGCCCCTCGGCCGCCGCCAGGTTGATGAGGCGGCCCTCTCCCAGAAGGTAGAGGCGCCTGCCGTCCATCAGCCGGTACTCCTCCACGTTCTCGCGGACGCGGCGTTTGGCCTCGCTCATCTCCTCCATGGCCTTGATGTTCAGCTCCACGTTGAAGTGGCCGGAGTTAGCCAGGATAGCGCCGTCCTTCATCGCCTGAAAGTGCTGGCGGTCCAGCACGCTGATGTCGCCCGTGAGCGTGATGAAGATGTCGCCGATGGGCGCGGCCTCGGACAACGACATCACCTGGAAGCCATCCATCGCCGCCTCCAGTGCCCGCACCGGTTCGACCTCCGTCACGATCACCTTCGCCCCCAGTCCGCGCGCCCGCATCGCCACCCCGCGCCCGCACCAGCCGTACCCGCAGACGACAACGTTCTTGCCCGCCCACAGGACGTTGGTGGCGCGGGTGATCCCGTCCAGGGTGCTCTGGCCCGTCCCGTAGCGGTTGTCGAACAGGTGCTTGGTGTCTGCCTCGTTCACGGCCACGATCGGGTAGGCGAGGGCGCCGTCGCCGGCCATGGCCCGCAGCCGGACCACCCCTGTCGTCGTCTCCTCCGTCCCGCCGATGACCCCCTCCAGCAGGTCGCGGCGCTCCTTGTGCAGCGTGGCCACCAGGTCGGCGCCGTCGTCCAGGGTCACTTGGGGCTTCTGGTCCAGGACAGAGTGGATATGGCGGTAGTACGTCTCGTCGTCCTCCCCGCGGATCGAATGGACGGGGATGCCGTGGATCGCCACCAGAGCAGCGGCCACGTCGTCCTGGGTGGACAGGGGGTTGCTGGCGCAGAGACCAAGCTGGGCGCCGCCGTCCCGCAGGGTCAGCATCAGGTTGGCCGTCTCCGTCGTGACGTGCAGACAGGCCGATACGCGCAGCCCCGCCAGCGGCCGCTCTTTGGCGAACCGCTCCCGGATGAGGCGGATGACCGGCATCTCCCGCGCCGCCCACTCGATACGTCGGTTGCCCTCCTCGGCCAGGGCCAGATCCTTGACGTCGTAGTCTACCCTGGGTTTGGCCATTATCGCTCCTTTGCGACGGTGGCCTCTTCCTCCAGTGAGGCCTCCAACATCTCGCGCATCCGGATGACCGCTTCCCACTGGGGCGTGAAGTCGTCCCGTCGAGGCGACATCGGGCGGAATGGCTCTTCACGCTGGAAGAGGGTGAACACCCTGCGGAGCTCCGCCACGGGGTCGGGATGGTCGTCGACCCGAAGGTCGCAACAGGGATAGTCTTCCGTGCGGACGACCCGTATGCCGGCCGACTGGCGGCCGCGGCGGTCGCCGCCGGCCTCCTGGCCAGCCTCCAGGGCCCGCAGGAGCCGCTCCGGCAGCTCCTCGTCCACGCTGGTCTCGAAGGCAAGGGCCATCGCCTTGATTGTGTCTTCGCCCGTCAGGATGTTGCCCAGGCAGACGTAGCCCCCTCCCTCCACCTGGCCCGCCCAGGGGATGCACCTGGCGCCGGTGTAGGCCGCGGTGTGCCCGTCGCGGTCGACGATGGCCACCTGGCGCAGGTCGCGGCCCCGGTCGCTCTCGATCACCCGCTCCAGGGCCCGCGCTGCGGTCAACCCCTGCTCCAACAGCGTGAGACCGTCGATCCCCAGGTAGGGGTTGCTGAATGCCTGGCTCGCGATCGCGCCCACACCCGACCT
>JABAOH010108108.1_pt1 | contig 15736 bp, 14 predicted proteins | sample 7062181 | NCBI WGS metagenome assembly JABAOH01 (sample SAMN14538630, study PRJNA623070) | marine sediment metagenome | biome: marine biome [ENVO:00000428]; feature: marine pelagic biome [ENVO:01000023]; material: deep marine sediment [ENVO:00002113]; isolation source: pool of 5 deep marine...
CCTCAGAGCCGGTAGACGGCGACTGGCTTATGTATCACCTAAGCGCAGAGCCTGCAACACTAAACCCCATAACAGCGACAGATGCATACGAAGGCACAGTGAACAACGGGAAAATCTATGAAACATTAATAGAGAGAAATAACGAAACGCTCGAGCTGGAGCCGCTCCTTGCAGAGTCCTGGGAAATATCAGAGGACAAGCTGAAATACACCTTTAAAATCAGAGAAGGGATTAAATGGCATGACGGTGAGCCGTTTACTTCCGAAGATATAGTTTTCGCCTATAAAACTATCATGAACCCCAACGTTGACGCTCCCCAACTGCGAGCCTATTTCCAGGAAATAAGAGAAGTTAGGGCAATCGATGATCTAACAGTCGAGTTCACATATGCAAGACCGTACTTTCTTGCGCTTGAGTTCTGCGGCGCAATGCCGATTGTGCCAAAGCATATATTTGATAAGGGAGATTTCAATACTAACCCTGCAGGAAGACATCCCATAGGAACAGGGCCGTACAAATTTGACAGATGGACAACCGGAAGAGAGATAGTCATCGACAAGAACCCCGATTACTGGGGCGAGAAGCCAAAGCTCGATAAAATCGTATTTAAAATCATTACTGACAATACAGTTGCCTTTCAGGTCTTAAAACGCGGGGAGCTCGATGTTTCAGGCCTTACGCCGATTCAATGGGAGAGGCAGACCAACAGCCCTTCGTTTAAAGAGAATTATGACAAACTAAGCTATTTCACTCCTAACTTTAGCTATATCGGATGGAATTCCAAAAAGCCTTTCTTTGCAGACAAAGTAGTAAGAACTGCTCTCACGCACCTAGTGGACAGAGAGCTGATTCTTAAAACCATACTTTATGATCTGGGAGCGATTGTTACAAACCCGTTCTATATAAACAGCCCTGAGTATGACGAATCAATAGAGCCATATCCATATGATCCAAAAAAGGCTAAAGAGCTGCTCGGGCAAGCAGGCTGGGTAGATAGCGACGGGGACGGCATAAGAGATAAGGACGGTGTCAAATTTGCCTTTGAGTTTTTAATTCCAGGCGGATCGGAGACAGGTGAGAAAATCGCAACAATTCTAAAAGAAGAACTGGATAAGATGGGCATTCAGATGGATATAAGAAAAACTGAATGGGCAGTTTTCACCTCTCGTCTGATGGAGAGAAACTTTGATGCCGTAACTCTTGCATGGTCATTGAGTGTAGAATCCGACCCGTACCAAATTTGGAGCTCGACACAGGCTGATAAAGGATCGAATTTTGTAGGGTTTAGAAATGAAGAGGCCGACAGACTGATAGAGCAGGCCAGAACCGAGTTTGACAGAGAAAAGAGGATCAAACTCTACAGGCAATTCTCGGAAATAGTTCATGAGGAGCAGCCCTATACTTTTCTATTCTGCAGAAAATCTACTGTTGCTGTAAATAAAAGGTTTGAGAACGTAGTGGTTTATCCGCTGGGAATAGACATATTAGAATGGCATGTACCGCTTCCTCTGCAAGTATACAGCGAATAGATGGGCTAAGGCACTCTTTTAAGTTAAGGTTTTTTGGAATACATTTTAATATACGCAACTATTTATGTATAAATTTAATCTTAATAGGTCCACATATTCCTAGAACCTGAGCTATGAGAGACTATATATTTAAAAGGCTGCTGCTTCTTATTCCAACACTTTTTGGAATAACCCTCATTACATTCTTTATTATTCAGCTTGCCCCCGGGAACCCGGTAGAAAGAAAGCTTCAGCTTGAGCAGGGAATTCAGGCAGAAGCCATAACCCAGCAGATTGTGGAGGAGACCAAAAAACTATATGGTCTGGACAAGCCTATATACGAGAGATACTGGATATGGGTAAAACAGATAGCCACTCTGGACTTCGGCCGATCATACAAAGACCACAGACCTGTAATAAACAAAATAGCCGAGAGAATCCCGATTACTCTCACTCTCAATTTAATCTCAATCTTGCTCATATATTTAATAGCAATACCCATAGGGGTGTACTCCGCCGTATCACACGGCAGATTTTCCGAGCGCTTAAGCACCTTTTTTCTATTTATTCTCTATTCGATACCCAGTTTTTGGATGGCTATGATTCTTATTTTCTTCCTCGGGGGAGGGGACTACTGGGACCTATTCCCCGTATACGGGATCCTATCTCCGGGGGCCGAGAACTATCCGTTTTTTAAAAAGGCTCTTAATTTCCTCTGGCACATAGCGCTGCCTGTATTCTGTCTTACTTACGGGAGCCTTGCATACCTCTCAAGGTTTCAAAAGGGCAGTCTGCTTGAGGTGCTGAGAGAAGACTTCGTCAGAACAGCCAAAGCAAAGGGGCTTCCAAAACACAAAGTCCTTCTCAAACACGCACTTAGAAACGCGCTCATTCCGATAATTACTATCCTTGCAGGAATACTCCCCGCCATGATTGGAGGAAGCGTAATTATTGAGAGCATTTTCTCCATCCCGGGCATCGGACAGCTTGGCTTTGAGTCCGTACTTGCACGTGACTATCCGGTGATTATGGCTATCGCCACAATATCGGCCATACTCACGCTGATCGGAATTCTAATTGCTGATCTGGTGTATGTATTGGTCGACCCTAGAATTAGCTTCGAGGGCAGAAAATGAGCGAAACACGGAGCGTCGGATACTGGGGAAGCGTATGGCAGAAGCTAAAAAAAGACAAGCTGGCAATGGCTGCATTGAGTGTAATAATATTGCTTTTTGCAATTGCTGTATTTCAAGACTTCATAGCCGGCAATAAACCGATTGTACTAAAATACGAAAACAAGTATTACTTTCCCGTACTGTTTAGATACAGCGAGTTCTTCGGGACCGATTTTAAACAGCTGGATAAAAAACTGACTGGGGACGATTTTGCAATATTCCCACCTGTCAGATACAGCCCCACTGAGAACAATCTACTCTCAGTGCTCACACCCCCGTCCAAGGAGCACCTGTTCGGCACCGACGACAGGGGCCGCGACGTACTGAGCCGTATGATACACGGGGCCAGAATCTCTTTATCCATAGGATTCGTAGCGGTCGGCATAGCTGCAGTGATCGGGATAATTTTGGGCGGTATAGCAGGTTATTACGGCGGGACCATAGATTTTATCGTATCAAGACTCTTTGAAGTGATGATGACTTTTCCCGTGTTCTTCCTGATCCTGACAATCCTCGCATTTAGAGATCCTAGCATATATAACATTATGATAGTAATAGGAGCCACAAGCTGGACAGGTATTGCGCGGCTGATCAGAGGACAGTTCCTTCAGCTAAGAAAATTCGACTATGTCGACGCCGCCGTTGCGCTGGGCGGGAACGACTGGCGTGTGATGATGAAGCATATGCTTCCAAACTCACTTGCGCCAGTGCTGGTAGACATCTCATTCGGCATAGCAGGCGCTATTTTAGTCGAATCGGGGCTTAGCTTCCTCTCCTCGGTTTCGGAGTACCCCCTCCCGAGCCTAGCTGGGGAGATATACTCTCACAGTCACAGCGCTATGTGGATTTCGCCTGGTGGCTTGTCCTATTCCCCGGTGCGGCTATATTTGTAACTGTGACCGCATTTAATCTTTTAGGAGAGGGGTTTAGAAACGCAATTGACCCAAAGTTTATAGGGAGTGAATAAGGGATTATGGAAAACGCTCTTGAAATAAAGGATTTAAGAATTTCATTCGCCTCAGAGGGAAAAAGGGTCGAGGTGGTGGGGGGAGTATCCATAAATATTCCCAAGGGGAAAATTATAGGAGTGGTAGGGGAGAGCGGCTGCGGTAAAACCGTAACTGCACTTTCAGCAATGAGACTAATCCCAGAGCCTCCCGGAAAAATCGACACCGGAGAGATAATATTTGACGGCGCAAATATCCTGGACTATTCAGACCGCGATATGCGCTCTATACGTGGAAACCGCATATCTATGATATTCCAAGAGCCCATTAGCTCACTCAATCCGGTGTTTACTGTCGGCGATCAAATAGGCGAGGCTCTCAGAACTCATCTGAATCTATCTAAGAAGGAAGAACGGGAAAGAGTGCTTGAGCTGCTAAACCTGGTTGGAATTCCCGCGCCTGAGAGAAGGATGCATAACTACCCTCATGAGCTGAGCGGCGGTATGTCACAGAGAGTCATGATTGCAATGGCCCTTGCATGCGACCCCGAGGTCCTTATAGCGGACGAGCCGACAACTGCCTTAGATGTAACAATTCAGGCGGGAATACTGGAGCTTATTGATGAGCTAAGAGTAAAAATGGGAATGGCAGTGCTGCTCATCACCCACGATCTTGGAATAATTGCGGAAGTAGCGGATGAAGTGTATGTAATGTATGCAGGCAAGGTAGTTGAGCATGGTGTAACAAGGGAAATCTTTAAGAACCCTCATCATCCGTACACTGTAGGGCTATTGAACTCCGTGCCGGATCTGCACGAAAATAAAGAGATGTTAAATGCTATCCCCGGAGTAGTCCCTAGCCCGGGGAACTTCCCTGAGGGGTGCAGATTCCAGGACAGATGTCCTTTGGTAATCGACAAATGCAGAAAAGAAGAGCCTCCTCTAGTGGAAATGGACGGCCATAGAGCAGCCTGCTGGAGAGCGGACGAGGTGAAATTAGAGAGCTGATATGCAAGCAATTAAAGAGCTTATTAAAATTGAGAGACTTACGAAATATTTCCCTATAAAATCGGGAATCCTGTCCAGAGTTACAAACTATGTTAAGGCCGTGGACGGAATAGACCTTTCAATCCCTGAGGGTCAAACCATAGGACTTGTAGGAGAAAGCGGTTGCGGCAAGACCACTCTCGGCAAAACTATTCTCAAACTGCTTGAGCCCACAGCTGGGAAAATACTCTTTGAGGACAGCGATATAACCAATTTGCCCCCTTCAGCCATGAGGCCGTACCGAAGGGAGATGCAGATAGTATTTCAAGACCCCTACGGCTCACTAAATCCTAGGATGAAAGTAGAGAGTATTGTCTCTGAGGGGCTCACTATACATAATGTGGCCTCAGGACAGGAAAGAAAAGACATGATCAACGAGCTCTTGATTACAGTCGGCCTACGAGAAGATGCCCTATCGCGGTACCCTCACGAATTCAGCGGCGGTCAGCGTCAGAGGATAGCTATTGCAAGAGCTCTTGCGCTAAAGCCGAAATTCATTGTATGCGACGAGCCGATATCCGCTCTGGACGTATCGGTGCAGGCTCAGATTATAAATTTATTTATCGAACTCCAGGAGAAATTTAAGCTCACTTATTTATTTATATCTCATGATCTTAGGGTTGTAAGACATATAAGCGATCAAGTAGCAGTAATGTATCTGGGAAAGATAGTAGAGCTATCCCCAAGCAAAGAGCTGTACAGAAACCCCCTGCATCCATATACTCAGATTCTGATATCCTCTGTTCCAATAGCAGACCCGGATAGAAAAAGAGTGCAATCTACCCTAACGGGCGATGTCCCAAGCCCCATAAATCCTCCCTCCGGATGCAGTTTTCATCCCCGATGCCCAATTGCAGTAGAGAAATGCAAAACCATAGAGCCCGAGCTTCGCGATGTTGGAGGAGGGCACTTCGTATCCTGCCATTTGGTTTGATTAATTGACCCTACTTGCAAATGAGTAATCTTGTATTATTATTTAAAGCCATTAATTCTTTGACAGTTCGATGATATCAACAGATGCAATCGTTCTGCGTGTCTCTGATATTACNNNNAAAACTTTATCAAAAGTCAGAATCAAGCTAGAAGTAACAAGGGTGCTTAAAGAAGTTACAGTAATTGGAAATGTCAGCCTTTCGCTCCAGTCTCCATGCTCAAGATGTGTAGAACCTGTCAATGTTGAGCTTAACCCGCCCGTAAGTTTAGTTTTATCACCGGTGGACAAGCTTCAAGATGAAGATGATGATATTGATCACGAAACTTATCAAGGTGATCAGATAGATTTAAGCAATTATATAAGAGAGCAGGTAGCTATTTCTCTGCCTGTAAAAGTAGTTTGCAGTGAGGATTGCAAAGGTTTGTGCTCCAAATGCGGCACGAATTTAAATACAGGGGATTGTAGTTGCGAGAAGGAATCGATCGATCCGAGGTTTGCAGTTCTTAAAAATCTAAAAATTTGAGGACAAAAAGGGAGATTTAAAATATGGCACTTCCTAAGAGAAAACATTCTAGGTCAAGATCCAGAAAGAGGAGAACCCATTACAAATTAATTAAACCGGGCCTGTCTACTTGTCAGAACTGCGGGGAGTATAAAGCCCCTCACAGAGCATGCCCTAGCTGTGGGTTTTACAAAGGAAGAACTTTCATTAAAGAGAGTCAGGAACTAGAAGTAGAATCATAATTATTTCAACATTCATCAAGGATAACAATATATGATTGCTTTTGTATTCCCCGGACAGGGTTCCCAGTATGTGGGAATGGGAAAAGAGCTCTATGATGAGTTTGGTGTAGCCAAGGAAACTTATCAGGAAGCAAGCCAAGTGCTGGGATTCGATTTAGCCAAGCTATGTTTTGAAGGAGAGCAGAGCGAGCTGTCTTTAACAGCAAATGCTCAGCCTGCTTTGCTTACTACAAGCATTGCATGCCTGAGGGTGCTGCAAAATGAGACTTCATTAAGCCCGAGCTTCGTTGCCGGACATAGTCTTGGAGAGTATACCGCTTTAGTTGCAAACGGAGCTATCAAATTGGCCGACGCCGTACATACGGTCAGAAAAAGAGGGGAGTTCATGCAGGAGGCCGTACCTGTAGGAATGGGCGCCATGGCGGCAATATTGGGACTAGAGAAAGAAAAAGTGGAAGAGATTTGCTCTCAAGTGTCTAAGAATGGAATGATAGCAAGCCCGGCCAATCTAAATGCTCCCGGACAGACGGTAATCTCAGGAAATAAAGAAGCAATAGAAGCAGCCTCCGAGATAGCAAAGTCAGAAGGGGCAAAAAGAGTAGTTCCCCTAGACGTAAGCGCGCCGTTTCACTGTGCGCTCATGAAGCCGGCTGCTGATCAGCTCTCCGGGGTGCTGGATGATATAGAATTTAATGAAATGAGCGCAGCGCTTGTTGCAAATTGCACAGCATCGGTTACAAATGATTCAGGTATGATAAAAGAGCTTCTTATAAATCAGGTCACAAGCCCCGTAAGGTGGTATGAATCTGTGGAGGTTCTGCATAATGAAGGATGCAATAATTACATTGAAATTGGACCTAAGAATGTGCTTTCTGGTTTAATAAAGAGGACATTATCAGAAGTTTCAGTTAATAATTTTGAGAAGATATCACAACTGGAGTCAATAAAAAATGTATAATCTTGAGGGTAAAATTGCACTAGTCACAGGCGGTTCTAGGGGTATTGGCAAAGCTATAGCAAAGAGACTTGCATCCGAGGGTGCGACTGTTGTAATAAACTATACTCAAAATGATACTGCGGCCAAGGAGACAGCGAAAGAAATAGAAGATGCCGGCGGTCAAGCATCGATATCTAAATTCGATGTATCGGACTTTGACGCGGTTCATGAAGCAGTTGATAAAATTATTGAAAATTACGGAGGCCTTCATATACTCATTAATAACGCGGGGATCACCCGGGACACGTTACTAATGAGAATGAAAGAAGAAGACTGGGACAACGTAATGTCAGTAAACCTAAAGGGGATGTTCAACTGTACAAAAGCCGTAACAAGAAATATGCTAAAACAGCGTGAAGGGCGTATTATTAACCTCACTTCAGTAGTAGGGGAAATGGGCAATGCGGGCCAGACCAACTATGCCGCCTCCAAGGCCGGCATAATTGGATTCACTAAAGCGTGCGCAAGAGAAATGGCTCCCCGCGGAATCACTGTCAACGCTGTCAGCCCAGGCTTTATACAGACTGATATTACAGACGAGTTAACAGAAGAATTAAAACAAGACTACATATCCAGAATTCCAATGAATAGATTCGGTACCACCGATGACGTTGCAGGTGCTGTTGCGTTTCTGACATCCGACGAGGCATCATACATAACCGGTGAAGTATTTAGAATCAACGGAGGAATTTATACTTAAAATTTAAGGAGGTATTAATCATGGCACAGGAACAAGAAATTCTAGCGAAAGTTAAGGAGATGGTTGCAAGCCAGCTTGGAAAATCAGAAGACGAAATTACTCCAGAATCTTCATTTATAGAAGACCTAGGTGCTGATTCTTTGGACCTAGTAGAGCTTATTATGTCTATGGAAGATGAATTTGGTCTAGAGATCTCTGATGAAGACGCAGAGTCAATTGTTACCGTACAAGACGCAATCAACTTTATTGTGGAGCGCAAAAAGTAATGAGCAGAAGGATCGCCGTAACCGGCATAGGTCTCATAACCCCGTTGGGTATAGGAAATAATGAGACCTGGGATGCCGTTTGCAACGCCAAATCGGGAATCAGACTAATAGAGAGGTTTGATACCACCGATCATAAAACAAAAATCGGCGGTGAGGTGCTTAATTTTGATCCCGAACAATTTATGAATCCCAAAGAGGCACGCAGAACGGATAGATTTATCCAGTATGCCGTGTCCTCCACAAAGCTCGCACTCGAAGACGCAGAGTTAGAGATAGGTGATGATATCGCTCCGAGAGCAGGCACATTGATAGGTACCGGGATCGGCGGTATGGACACTTTCAGAGAAGCTGTAGTAACGCTCGAGGAAAAAGGCCCGGGCCGGCTAGGGCCTTTCGTTATACCGAACATCATAACCAATCTGGCTGCCGGCCAGGTATCAATCACCTTTAACGCAAAGGGACCTAATTGCGCAACAACAACAGCATGCGCTGCGAGCGCTCATTCCATAGGCTATGCAATGATGGCAATAAAGAGGGGCGAGGCCGATGTCATGATAGCCGGAGGAACGGAAGCACCGATAAACCCCTTAAGTTATGGCGGGTTTAATGCTATGCGCGCCCTGTCTACAAATAATGAAGATCCCCAGGGAGCGTCCCGGCCTTTCGACAAGGACAGAGACGGTTTTATTATTGCCGAGGGAGCCGGAATGTTAATTCTGGAAGAACTTGAGTTTGCAAAGAAAAGAGGCGTAAGGATATACGCTGAGCTTCTTGGATTTGGAATGAGCGGAGATGCCAGCCACATTACTGCTCCATCCCTGGACGGTCCGGTCAGATGCATGCAGGATGCAATTAATGAAGCGCAGATAAATCCTGAGGAAATTGACTATGTAAACGCACACGGAACTTCAACCCAGCTAAATGACGCAAATGAAACAAGAGCTATTAAGGAAGTTCTTGGTGAAGAGAACGCATATAAAACCCCGGTTAGCTCAACTAAATCAATGACCGGTCACCTGCTTGGCGCTGCAGGCGGGATTGAAGCTGCACTCAGCATCCTTGCAATACACAACGGAATTCTTCCTCCGACAATTAATTACACCACTCCAGACCCCGATTGTGACTTAGACTATGTTCCCAATGAAGCAAGGGACGCCAACATAACTACTGTTCTCAGTAACTCATTTGGATTTGGCGGTACAAACGGAACATTAATTTTCAGAAAGTATAGTTAACACTCTATTTCATACCAAGACTTCCTGTTACTACACAAGCCAATTTAGTAAGCTGTGTTCTTCAAATCCTTGATTTGTTCTGATTTAACTGTAGAATAACGTGGATTCTCGGTTCCTTCCGATATATCCGGAACATATTATTGGAAATATTTTTAAGGAGATCTGCATGAGTCAAATTAACAACAAGTTGAATGCACTTTCTACGCTTAATACATCCCAGGGAGATGTGAAATACTATTCACTAAAAACAGTTCAAGAAAGCTTTGGCGGCGATTTATCAAAGCTGCCTGTATCAATTAGAATACTGCTGGAAAACGTTGTAAGAAACTACGACGGCACAGTTGTAAATGACACCCACGTAGGAGCGCTTGCCAACTGGAGCCCGGTTGACAACAAAAATCAAGAAATACCTTATAACCCCGCAAGAGTTATTCTTCAAGATTTCACTGGAGTACCTTGCGTTGTTGATTTAGCCGCCATGAGATCAGTTGTTAATAAACTCGGTGGGAACCCAGATAAAATAAACCCGATTGTACCCGTGGACCTGGTCATTGACCACTCTGTACAGGTCGACTATTTCGGAACTGAGGATGCGTTTACAAAAAACGTTGAGCGAGAGTATGAGCGAAACGGCGAAAGGTACGCATTCCTAAGATGGGCTCAGAAAGCATTTGATAATTTCAGAGTTGTTCCGCCCGGCACAGGTATTGTTCACCAGGTAAACCTTGAGTGTCTTGCAAGTGTTGTATCCACAAGCGACGTGGGCGGAGAGAAAGTAGCTTTTCCCGACACACTTGTCGGAACCGACTCTCATACAACCATGATTAACGGTCTTAGCGTTTTAGGCTGGGGTGTGGGCGGTATTGAGGCAGAGGCCTGCATGCTGGGACAGCCCCTTTATATGCTGATTCCCGATGTTATTGGTTTTAAACTCCACGGAGAGCTTGCACAGGGCGTAACTGCGACCGACCTTGTACTTACCGTTACGGAAATGCTAAGGAAAAAAGGTGTTGTGGGCAAGTTTGTAGAGTTCTACGGAACCGGCCTAAGCCAGCTGGCGCTGTCCGATAAGGCTACTATTGCCAACATGGCCCCAGAATATGGAGCTACGATGGGATTCTTCCCCGTAGATGCTGAAACCCTTAACTACTTAAATGTTACAGGAAGAGAAGGACTTGTTGAACTCGTAGAAAAATATACTAAAGAGCAGGGCATCTTCAGAACCGACGACACTCCTGATCCTATTTATACCGACACGCTTGAGCTGGACATATCCACAGTTGAGCCTTCAATGGCCGGACCCAGCCGTCCTCAGGACAGGGTTTCATTAAAAGAGCTAAAAGAATCATTTGAGAATTCACTTAAAGAAAAAACCGGAAACGGAGCTGACTTAGATAAGACCGTAAATGTTCAAATGAACGGAGACTCATCCGAGATGGGCAACGGCTCTGTAGCAATTGCTGCTATCACAAGCTGCACAAACACTTCAAACCCGTCAGTAATGGTGGCCTCAGGGCTTGTAGCTAGGAAAGCCGTTGAAAAAGGCCTAAGCGTTGACCCGACAGTAAAAACCAGCTTAGCCCCCGGCTCAAGAGTAGTTACAGACTATCTGGATGCCGCCGGTCTCAGTGATGACCTGGACAAGCTTGGATTTGATCTTGTAGGCTACGGATGTACCACATGCATAGGTAACAGCGGCCCTCTGGCAGAACCTATAGAATCAGCTATTAAAGAAAATGATTTAACCGTATCTGCAGTTCTAAGCGGAAACAGAAATTTTGAGGGCAGGGTTCATCCCTTTGTGAAATTTGCATACTTAGCATCCCCGCCGCTTGTTGTGGCATTCGCTCTTGCAGGTACTGTTGACATAGATATCTACAACGAACCTATCGGTGAAGGATCTGATGGACAACCGGTCTTTTTACATGACATTTGGCCCTCACAGGATGAGATTAAGGAAACTGTGAGCAGTGTGCTCAACCCGGAAATATTTAAAGCCCAATACGCCCAGGTATTTGACGGAGACGAGACGTGGAAATCCCTTGATACTCCTGAGGGCAATCTATATGAATGGAGTGATGTGTCCACGTATATCAGAGAGCCCAACTTTTTTGACGACTTCTCCTTGGAACTTCCGGAGACAACAGATATCAAAGGGGCTCATGCCCTAGCGGTGCTCGGACACTCTATTACAACCGACCACATATCACCCGCAGGATCTATCCCTAAAGAAGGTCCCGCAGGTAAATACCTAATATCAAGAGGAGTAGAGACCAGGGATTTCAACAGCTTCGGCTCCAGAAGGGGAAACCATGAAGTAATGGTCAGGGGCTCTTTTGCTAACATCCGAATCAAAAACCTTATGCTTAAGGGGTCTGAGGGTGGAGTGACTAAACACGTCCCGACTGATGATGAGCTGGCAATATACGATGCATCAATGAGATATCAGGAAGAGGGCGTTCCGCTTATTGTTCTCGGCGGAAAAGAATACGGTACAGNNTCCGAGTGTAAAAACCAGTTTGGCTCCGGGTTCGCGAGTAGTTACCGACTACTTGGATGCGGCAGGTCTTAGCAGTGATCTAGATAAGCTCGGATTTGACCTTGTGGGCTATGGATGTACCACATGTATAGGGAACAGCGGACCCCTGGCGGAGCCGATAGAGTCCGCAATTAAGGAAAATGACTTAACGGTATCAGCAGTTCTAAGTGGAAACAGAAACTTTGAGGGCAGGGTTCATCCATATGTAAAATTTGCATACTTAGCATCCCCACCGCTTGTCGTAGCATTTGCACTAGCAGGCACAGTTGACATAGATATATACAATGAACCTATTGGTACGGGATCTGACGGACAAGCGGTATTCTTACAGGATATCTGGCCGTCTCAGGACGAAATTAAACAAACGGTAAGCAGTGTTCTTAACCCCGAGATATTTAAAGCACAATACTCCCAGGTGTTTGACGGAGATGACACATGGAAATCTCTTGATACGCCGGAGGGGAATTTATATGAATGGAGTGATGAGTCCACATATATTAGAGAGCCCAACTTCTTTGACGATTTCTCATCGGAGCTCCCTGAGACAGGAGATATAAAAGGAGCTCATGTTCTGGCAGTGCTTGGCCATTCAATTACAACTGACCATATATCCCCTGCAGGGTCTATCCCTAAAGAAGGCCCCGCCGGTCAATATCTAGTATCAAGAGGAGTTGAGACGCGAGATTTCAACAGCTTCGGCTCCAGAAGGGGAAATCATGAAGTAATGGTCAGGGGCTCTTTTGCAAACATACGAATCAAGAACCTTATGCTCAAAGGGTCTGAAGGTGGAGTGACAAAACACGTTCCTACCGATGATGAGCTGGCAATATACGATGCATCAATGAGATACCAGGATGAGGGTGTCCCGCTTATTGTAATGGGCGGAAAAGAATACGGAACTGGCAGCTCGAGAGACTGGGCCGCAAAGGGAACTATGCTTTTAGGAGTAAAAGCTGTTATCNNGGAAGCTCGCGCGACTGGGCTGCAAAGGGAACAATGCTCTTAGGAGTAAAAGCTGTTATAGCCGAGAGTTTTGAGAGAATCCACAGGAGCAACCTTGTTGGAATGGGCGTTCTTCCGCTTCAGTTCAAAGAGGGCGACAGCGCAGAGACACTTGGCATTACAGGATATGAGAAATTTGATATAGAAGGAATTGAGGATGGCCTTGCTCCTGGCAAGGATATATTGGTTCGGGTAATACCTCCTGAGGGTCAAGATTTTACAATCAATGTAACGTGCCGTCTAGATAGCCCCGTTGAGGTAGATTACTACAGAAACGGAGGCATACTTCAGACAGTACTCAGACAGATGATACAGAAATAGAGATATTCAGAATATTTTTTATTGAGATTTGCCGTAATCATTTGAAATTTGATTTATTTTGTTTATATTTTCACACCAAAAATTAGAGAAAAAGTAGAGGAGTTCAATAATGTCATCACAGGGTAGTAAGATTCAGATAGATAAAGAGAATGACCGCCTTATAGTTCCAAATGATCCCATAATTCCATTCATTGAAGGAGATGGCATCGGGCCGGATATCTGGCACGCATCACAAATCGTTTTTGATGCCGCAGTTGAGAAAGCATATAAAGGCGAGAAGAAGATCGTATGGCACGAGGTGCTTACCGGAGAGAAAGCCTTTGAAGAAACCGGTGAGTGGCTTCCCGATAAAACTATAGAGGACATAAAAGAGTACACAGTTGCAATTAAGGGCCCCCTAACCACTCCGGTTGGAGGAGGCATACGAAGCCTAAACGTCGCACTCAGACAAATACTAGACCTCTATGCATGCGTAAGACCGGTTAAATATATAAAAGGCACCCCTTCTCCGGTTAAAGACCCTGAGGCAATGGACATGGTTATTTTCAGGGAGAACACCGAAGACGTATACTCTGGCATTGAGTGGCAGAGCGGGACAAAAGAAGCATATGAGATAAGAAAATACCTAGTAGAGAAATATGGCGTGAGTATAAGAGAACATTCAGGAATCGGCATTAAGCCCATTAGCCCTCTAGGAACCAAAAGACTTGTTAAAAAGCTATAAAACATGCAATTGAGAAAGGTCTTGAAAGCGTAACCCTCGTCCACAAAGGAAATATTATGAAATACACTGAGGGGGCTTTTAGAGACTGGGGCTATGATTTATCCAAAGAAGAATTCAGCGATTCCACNNGCTATGGGACAAATATGATGGCAAAAAACCAAACGGCCGGGTAATTATCAAAGATAGAATTGCCGACAATATGCTTCAGCAAATCCTAACCAGGACCCGCGATTATCAGGTAATTGCCACCCCTAACTTAAACGGAGATTATCTATCTGATGCGTGCGCTGCTCAGGTTGGCGGCCTAGGCATGGCCCCTGGCGGAAACATCGGTGACTACATGGCACTTTTTGAAGCAACCCACGGGACAGCACCCAAGTATACCGGACAAGACAAGGTAAACCCAAGCTCCGTAATACTCTCCGGTGTCATGATGCTTGAATACCTCGGCTGGGAAGAAGCAGGCGATCTGATTGTTAAAGCAATGGAAAAAACTATTTTAAATAAAACAGTCACATATGACTTAGAGCGTCAGCTGGATGACGCAACGCTGCTAAAGTGCTCGGAGTTCGGGCAGGCAATAGCAGAAAATATGGATAAAGTTTAAGAAATAAATTTATAGATGGGGTATTAAACCTCTCTGTTAACAAAGAAAAACTAAAGGAGCAGTTAAATGGGTAGACCAAAAATTTCAGTTATTGGCGCCGGAAATGTAGGCGCATCAACGGCACTAATGTTAGCTCAGATGGAGCTTGGTGACATAGTGCTAGTAGACATCGTAGAGGGAATGCCGCAGGGTAAAGCACTAGACATGATGGAGATGAACCCTGTATACGGTTATGATGCAAACATAACAGGGACAAACGGCTATGATGAGACAGCAAACTCTGACATAGTTGTTATAACCTCAGGAATCCCCCGCAAACCGGGAATGAGCAGGGACGACCTTATTTCTACAAACACAAATGTTGTAAAGCAGGTAACAGAGAATGTGGCTAAACACTCACCTAACGCAATACTAATACTTGTAACCAACCCGCTTGATGCGATGGTGTATGTAGCACATAAGATAAGCGGTTTCCCAAGAGAGAGAGTAATGGGAATGGCGGGAGTTCTTGACTCTGCTAGATTCAGAGCATTTATCGGAATGGAGCTTAACGTTTCGGTGGAAAACATAAATGCATTCGTTCTTGGCGGTCACGGGGACGACATGGTTCCACTAGGACGTTTCACCACTGTTGCAGGCGTACCTGTTACAGAGCTGATACCAAATGACAGACTCGAGGAGATTATTCAGAGAACCAGAGGCGGTGGTGGAGAGATAGTAAAACTTCTCAAAACCGGAAGTGCCTTCTATGCCCCGGCAATGTCTGCAGTAGAGATGGTTGAAGCCATCCTGAAAGACAAGAAAAAGATTTTGCCGTGCTGTGTGCTAGCCCAAGGCGAGTATGGGGTTGAGAACACTTTTGTCGGACTGCCTGTCAAATTGGGACGCTCAGGAGTTGAGGAGATATTCCAGATCGACCTAAGCGACTCTGAGACGAAAGAGCTTCATGTGTCAGCAAGCCACGTAAAAGAACTCTGCGAGCACATTGAAG
>JABAOH010055014.1_pt1 | contig 15733 bp, 16 predicted proteins | sample 7062181 | NCBI WGS metagenome assembly JABAOH01 (sample SAMN14538630, study PRJNA623070) | marine sediment metagenome | biome: marine biome [ENVO:00000428]; feature: marine pelagic biome [ENVO:01000023]; material: deep marine sediment [ENVO:00002113]; isolation source: pool of 5 deep marine...
ATCATCAACGGAAGACCCAGGGGAGTCATCTTCACGGTTACGGTTACGTTTAAATTAAAATAAGAAAAACTCTAGATGAGTTTCCATTTTAAAAGTTAAAAGGAGGTACTTTAAAATGCAATTTGGTCTGATTGAAATGTGGCAGGCAATGGGAGCTGTAGCCAAAACAGTAGCGATTATTCTAATTATTCTTTCTGTCATTACCTTATATCTTTTTATCGAGAGATTATTAACATTCGGCAGGGCAAAAAGACGTTCTAAGGATATTGCACCTAGACTTGCTGACATGCTGAAAAAAGGGCAGATTCAGGAAGCGCTCGCCCTTTCCAACAAAAAGGAAAACAGGGGAAGCCATCTAGCTCGAGTGACTGCTGCTGGAATCCATGAATTCTTGGAAGGACAAGAGGCAAATCTCAGCTTTGAGGAACAGGTCGAAACAGCCCAGAGGGGATGTGAAAGAGCTGCTACCATATTTACCCAAGAACTAAGAAGGGGAATGAGCACTTTAGCTACAGTAGCAACTTCTTCTCCCTTTATCGGCCTTTTTGGAACAATTTTCGGCATCATCAATGCCTTCCGTGGCATGGCCCTAACAGGTTCGGGGGGTATCGGTGCAGTCGCTTCGGGAATTGCAGAAGCCTTGATCACCACTGCCTTCGGAATCGGAGTGGCTATTATCGCTCTGTGGTGCTACAACATTTTGACCAACAGGACAGATATCTATGGAGCAGAGATGGCCAATACAACTTCACAGATTGTTGACTTCTTCATCAGAAAACACGAAGAAAAGGCTTAAAAAGAAGATTATTCAATCTTAAGAAAAAAAAGAGAGGTGTAAAATGACTGCTTCGATCGGCGAACCAGAAGAAGTCAAATCTGAACCTAATGTCGTTCCCTTGTGTGATGTCCTCCTTGTTCTGCTTATCATCTTCATGGTTGTAACTCCTTTCCTCCATAAAGGAGTCGATGTCAGACTTCCCACCGCTCTCAATACTATGAACATGCCTGATAATCCAGAGGTTGTTCTCGCCATCAAGAAAGACGGCTCTCTCTACGTCAACAATGACCAAGTTACAGAAGATAACCTACAGACAATGCTCGAGGAAGCCTTTCTGATGGTCAGCGAAAAGAAACTCTATCTCCGAGCCGATCAAGACCTTGAATACGGAAAAATTGTCGATATCATTGAAATCATTCATGCTGCGGGCCTAGAGATCGTAGGCATTATTACGGAAAAGAAAACAGAAGTCGTCGACTAAAAATCCCGCTGGAAGTTCCAAGGGGCAAGGAAGCTTTCCACTTCTTCTTTTCCTCTTGGAGCCCAATCCATGACTTTCCTCCAGATTTCCTCGCTCTCCATACAAAAATAAAGAGGAATCCTTTCGCCTCCATACTCTTTGATAAAACTAACGACCTTCTGATAAAGTTCAAGGCGCAGCGGCTTAAAATATCTGAGTTTTCCATCCTTTCCCTTTACGAACTCATCATAGATTATTTTCATACTCGGGAATCTCTGCTTGAGGAGGGGCTTTAGAGAAGGAGGAAATCTCAGGCTGCCGAGGCTGATCCAGCTTATTTCATGAGGATCAACCACCTTCAGCAACCTGCTTATAACCTCAGCATATTCTTCTTCCCAGCCTGAATAACGGATCAGAGGATCAAAATGGAATCCCAGCCTAAAGCCTTTCTTCGAAACTTGGGTGGCGGCCTTTATCCGCTCCTCAACTCCTGGAGCTCCTCTCTCTTCTTCTCTAGCTATCTTGAAGGTGTTCAAGGACCAAGAGATGACAACATTGCCTGCTGGTTCGAGTTTCAAAATATTATCTATCTCCACAGTCTTTGTCTTCAATTCCAGGAAAGCTTTTCCTTTATCTCTGAAATAAGAAATCAAATCCTTCGAGTTTTCTGTAAGGTGGTCTAAGACAAAGGAATCTCCAAGCTCGCCAGTCCCAATCCGAAGATACTCTCCCTCTCGTTTCTGTAAAAAAATATCAAGCTCCCTCCAGAGGTCTTCCAGGTTAACAAAGGCTGTGATCAAAGGATGAGAGAGATAATCCTGGAGAATGCAGTAGGTGCAATCAAGAGGGCAGTTGAGGGCTAAATTGATGATAAAATAATTACAGCCAAGGTAGCCAGGAGTGCAAGGGCAGGGTTTGACGAAATTTCCTTTTTGTTTGGCTAACAGTAAATACTTTTTTCCCTCGCCGATCCAGTCCTTGGAGTCCTGAAGCCTTCGAATTATTTTCTGGGGGCTGCGGATGATCTCCCTGGGTACTGGATCTAATTTATCCAAGATCTTTTGAGTCAAGGGATAGTCGAGACTCTCCTCTTCAAGAAAGACTTTCTGAGGAAAATAAGACGATTCCGGCATTTTTAATTTAGTTGTCATTGGGAGGCTCGAAGGGCCAAAGCAATCTCATAAGATAACAGCCTTACCAAAAAAAGGATGAGATTGCCGCAGTCGCTGCGCTCCTCGCAATGACATTTTATTTATATGAGGTTGCTTCGCTTCGCTCGCAATGACAAATTAATTATACAAATGTAAAACAAATCTGTTATTTAAATATTTTATTGAATTCTTTTTTGGAAGCCATTTTTTTGAGTTTCGAGACTCTTTCTTCAAACTCCTTCTTGTTTTTAAAGCCGAAGGCCACAGAAATATCCTCATCCTCGAAAAAGAGTGAATGCTTCAGGGCAATCTCTTTAGGCCAGCCCATCTTTCTCAAAGTGGAGTCAAAGGATTCTTTCCAAGAGGAAAAGGAAGGATACCTTCTCTTTCGCAGCCAAGCCCGGATTCTGTCTGCCTTCTGTAGAGGAGACAGTTTGTCAGAGCTCTGGATGGAAAGAATCTCCCGGCTCTTAAGAATTTCCTCGGCTTCTATACTCTCTCTTTGGGATATCTCTTGGAGGTCTTCGAGAATTTCCTTCTGCTTATTCTGACCAAGAGGCGTTAGAATGGGCATCACCAGCCAGCGAACTCCAGGTTTCAATCCTAAGAATATTTGAATCACAGAAAAGGGAATGTCTTTCTCATGAATGACTTTTTTCAGGTCAGACTCAAGCTCAGCCAAGGTCAGAAATTCCTCATAAAAAGAGGAGGCGGCAGGAATATCGAGGAGAGGTAAATAATCTCTCATGATGTGGCTCTTTTTCATCCCCAATGCCTTGAGCCTGCGGATGATCTCGGCTTTTTCGATTAAACTGAAGTCCCGTGTGGCCAAATTCTCGTGGATAGCTATCAGAAAATTTTGGAGGTCATCTTTTTCTTCGTTTATCCTGACCGGGATCGAAGGGAAAGAAAGCTGGAGGCAGGCGAGAACTCTTTTCCAACCCGTTACCAGGATGAAACGATGGTTGCGGAAAGTCACGAGAGGGGGATTGATGAGACCGATTTTCTTCAGAGAGTTCATCAGTCCCTCGGTAGAGAAATAGTAAGAGATCCTGAATCTTTCGTCTTTGAGATAGATCTTAGCTAGAGATAAATTCTCGTATTTCATAACTCCTATTCTATAGCTATGGAGTCAGGCTTTCAATGATTTCAATGAGATCAATGGGCTCAGGTCTTTATGAGTTTTATGCATCATAAAACTGTAAGACCTAACTCCAATCTTTTTGTTTTCTAATCCTGAGCTGGATGATAAAATCACCAAGTGCTTTTTGCTTTTCTTATCACGGCTGAAGGGAGACAAAAATGAAGCCCAAAATACTGATGACTCAAAAAATTTTGCCAGAAGCCTATGAATATTTAAAAGAACACACTGAAATCGAGGTCGGGTCTCAAGACATAAGCCCGGGAAAAGAAGAAATCATGGCCAAGATCAAGGACAAGGAAGGTCTTCTCTCTCTCCTGACCGAAGAGATCGATAAGGAAATCATGGACGCTGCGCCTTCCTTAAAAATCATTGCCAACTGCGCCGTGGGCTACGATAACATCGATATCGATTATGCCCGAAAAAAGGGGATTCAGGTCACCAACACTCCTGGAGTCTTGACCGATACCACAGCTGACCTAACCTGGGCTCTCATTTTCGCTGTAGCTAGAAGGATTCCCCAGGCCGATAGATTCACGCGGGAGAAAAAATTTAAGGGTTGGAAGTTAGACCTATTCCTGGGAAAAGAAATCACCGGAAAACGATTAGGAATCGTTGGTATGGGACGGATAGGCAGAGCTGTCGCCTTGAGAGCTCAAGCTTTCAAGATGGAAACTCTCTATTTTGACCCACAAAGAATGAGCTCTGAACATGAAAAAAAATACCAAGCCTCCTATTGCTCCTTGGATGAGCTTCTCTGTAACTCAGATATCGTCACCATCCATGCCTCCTTTACCCCTCAGACACATCATTTGATCTCCAAAGAAAAGCTGAAGCTGATGAGAAAAGAGGCTATTCTTATCAACGTGGCCCGGGGACCCATTGTCGAGGAAGCGGCTGTAGCAGAAGCCTTGGAGAAAGGGCAAATATGGGGAGCTGGCTTGGATGTCTACGAAAAAGAGCCAGAGATCCACCAGAGGCTTTTTGCTTTAGACAATGCCGTTCTTCTCCCTCATCTAGGGAGCGCCACTTACGAAACCCGCTTGAAAATGTCGATGATGGCGGCCCGCAATCTTGTCCAGGGGCTTAAGGGAGAAAGGCCAGATAATCTCGTCGTCTAGAAAACTATGATATCTAAACTCACAGGTCTATTGGATCGAGGGAAAGCACTTCAATCTCAACATTTTGCCCGAAGTAAAAAATCTATTCAAACCTAGCAGCATCATCTTATTTTATGAGATTGCTTCGTCCCTATGGGCCTCGCAATGACAATTTACTCATTATTTTTTCTTGACTGATTGGGGGAGGGGTTCGTTCATGCTCCCGGTTCTATAGCCTGCCAGGTCCAACGACACATAGGTGTAGCCAAACTTCTTGAAATTCTTGACAATCTCTTCTCTGGTCCCGGGTTCTATGATCTTGGGAAATTCCTCAGCTTCGATTTCGACTCGGGCGATATGGTCATGATGCCTGACTCTCACCTGCTTAAACCCCAGCTTTTTCAAGAATTCCTCAGCTTGACCGATTTGCTTAAGACTCTTCTTATCTATTTCTGAGTAATAAGGAAAGCGTGACGACAGGCAGGCTAAGGAAGGCTTATCCCAAGTCGTCAGGTTTAGTTTCTTGGACAGAGCCCGGATTTCGTTTTTGACAAGTTTCGCTTCTTTGAGCGGAGACCGGATACCCAATTCTTTCGCGGCCGTGGCGCCAGGCCTGAAATCTTCAGTGTCTTCGTAGTTGGCCCCATCGAGCACATACGGAATAGACTCTGCCTCTGCGATTTCCTTTAACTTCGAAAAAAGCTCCTGTTTGCAGAAGTAGCATCGTTGGGGTGGATTATTCACAAAATCAGGATTTTCCAGCTCACAGGTATGAATGACTGAGTGGCGGACCTTGAGTTTTCGAGCCAGCTTCTCAGCGTCTCTTATTTCACCTTGAGGATAGGTTTCAGAGCTGGCGGTGACGGCCAATACGTCCTTACCCAAAACGTCTCTGGCGACTTTCAGAAGAAAAGTGCTGTCCACTCCCCCTGAGAAAGCTACCAGGACCTTTTGCATCTCAGAGAGAATTCTCTTTAGCTCTTCAAGCTTGTGAAGTGCTGTTGAATCTGTCTCTTTGTTCATTCTGGCTTCTCTTTCCTTTTTTATAATAGGGGGATAATAGGGGGACGGTTCTAATTTTTCGCAATTTTCTCAATTCCCCCAGGTGACTATTGAGAAAAAATAGAACCGTCCCCATTTTTTTTTCATTTTCTTTTTTCTTAATCTATGCTGTCGGCAAAATTTTCGACTTCCTTCACGAATTCAGATACAATCTTTTCTTCCTCTTCGATTCTGCGAAGGAATTTGCCTTGTTTAAAGATGACACCGATTCCTCGCCCGCAGGCTAAACCAATATCAGCTTCCTTGGCCTCCCCAGGCCCATTGACCATGCATCCCATGACAGCTACCTTAATGCTATTCTTCACCGCAGATAGACGCTTTTCAACATCCTGAGCGATCTTAAATATGTCGACTTCGGCCCGACCGCATACCGGGCATGATATGAAATCAAGACCATGAGAACGGATCCCCAGGGAAGAAAGGATTTTAAAAGCGACTCCGACCTCATCTTCAGGTGGAGCTGTTAAGGAAACTCTGATAGTGTCTGCCAGGCCTTCCTTCAACAGAAGGGTCAGCCCGACGGCAGATTTAACAGCTCCTGAAAAGACTCCCCCTGCTTCGGTAATGCCCGCATGGAAAGGGTAGTCCACTCTTTTTGCCATGAGCTGATAGGCTTTAAAAGTGCGCCAAACATCCGAGGCTTTCAAAGAGATCTTTATGAGATTGAAATTCAAGTCTTCCAGGATCTTCACGTGCTCCAAAGCACTCTCCACCATGGCTTCAGGAGTTGCCTCACCGTACTTGGCCAGAAGGGCTTTCTCCAAAGAACCTGAGTTGACCCCGATCCTGATGGGAACTTCATTATCTTTAGCCCTCTGAACGACCTGTTTCACTTTTTCTCTAGAACCGATATTCCCCGGGTTTATCCGCAAGCCATCGATTCCTTTGGTTAGGGAAGCTAAGGCCAGTCTATGATCAAAATGAATATCAGCAACCAGGGGAAGGGAGACTTCTTTTCGGATTTTTCCCAACGCCTCTACAGCTTCATCATCGGGAATGGCTAGACGGACTATCTCGCATCCTGCCTGCTCCATCTTGCTGATCTGAGAGAGAGTAGCTTTAGCGTCTCTGGTATCGGTCTTGGTCATGGACTGAACCACGATCGGAGCTCCCCCTCCGATGGCTACAGGACCGATCTTAATCTGTCGTGTTTTACGACGCGGAAAGATGGGTCTCTGGCTTACAGGCTTAGGCTCGCAGGGAAAGGACTTATCTTTCTTTTTCATTTTTTATGAGATTGCTTCGCTCCGTTCGCAATGACGTTTTATCTGTTCGCCATGACAATCTAAATTCGTCATGGGGATATAACTCCGTAATCTTATCATCTTCATAATATGATTCAGGAAAAGTTAAAATGCGTAGACCTACCCCTCATGGTGAATATTTATTTCCAGAAAAGAAGGCTTTCCCAGCCATTGGGCAGTCTTCTGGTGACATCGTTGAGAATGGCAAAAACGATCAACAGGATAAAAATAGCAAAGCCAATCTGCATCACGATTTGCTTGGTTTTGGCACTTAAATCTCTCCGGGCTATCCCCTCCACCAGAAGTACGAGAAGATGGCCTCCATCGAGCACAGGAATCGGGAACAGGTTAATGATTCCCAACTGGAGGCTGATGATGGCAATCCAGCTTATCATGGCGATAAATCCCATCCTGAAAGCCGCATAAGAGATGTTGGCAATCTCTATCGGGCCCCCGAGCTGGCGGGCAGAGGCTTGCCCGGTGATCAAATCTTTGAGGAAGTTAATGACTAAAAAAGTCAGCCTTATGCTTTCCTTGACACCTTGATGCATGGCGGCAAAAAGACCATATTTCTTGATCACCGATTTGGCCGCTTGACCGATCCCGACCTTCCCGACCTTTCCCTCGAGGCGAGGAGTGATGAGGAGAGTCTGAGTCGCGCCTTCTCGCTCGATCAAAAACTCGAGTTCCCGGCCTGCATTCTGCTCGACAATTTCAATGAACTGATAATAATAGACAGGCTTCCCGTTTATGGCCAGGATGATATCATTGGGTTGCATTCCGGCCTTTTCTGCGGGTGATCCGGGGATAACAATCACTGCCTGAGTCAAGATCTTGCCAAAAAAACCGGCATAACCCATCTCATACCTGGTTCTCTTCTCGGTCATAAGCTCGACAGCTAAGACTTCCTCGTCTCTTTTCACATCTATGGTGATGAGCTTTTCTGGTTTGGTCCCCACAGCCAATTCCACCTCACTCCAGGTCTTTGTTTTCTTCTTGTTGATGCTCAAGATTTCATCGTCAATCTGCAGATTCGCCTGCTCGGCTGGCGAGCCAGGTTCGATCCAGCCGATCACTGGGGCCTGGTCTTGATACTCAGGAACAGCCACTCCTACCAGGTTGATGAAAGAGAAGAGAACCACGGCTAGTACTGTATTCATCAGAGGACCCATAAAAATGATAATAAACCTCTGCCACCTTTTCTTGGCCAGAAAATCATAGGTAGCAAGTGGTCTTTCCAGGCCCATCGCTTCTTCTCCAGAAAACTTGACGAAGCCTCCCAGAGGGAAGATGCTGACCCGGTAATCGGTATCGCCTTTCTTTATCCCAAAAAGCCTTTTGCCATAGCCCCAGGAAAAAACTTCAACTTTCACTTTATTCAGCTTAGCCGCAAAAAAGTGACCAAACTCATGGATGAACACTAAAACACCAAAAACTATGCTGAAAGCAAAAATCGTTCCTAATATTTGTCCCATTTCATAACCTTTTTTTCATGATATTCCGGGTTTGGGCCCGAGTTTCCCTGTCTACCTCTAAGATATCTTCTAGACTTTTGACATCTGATTTTTGATGATTCTCGACAACCTCGCCTACCAGAACAGAGATTTCAGAAAAATTTATTTCTCCGTTCAGGAAAGCTTCTACCACGACTTCGTTAGCTGCGTTAAGGGCCACCGGGATGCTCTCCCCTTCCTCTAAAGCCTTGAAGGCGAGCCTGACAAGGGGAAATTTTTCGTCTTCGACATCCAAAAACTCCAGCTTCTTTATCTGGCTTAAACCTAAGGAAGGAAGCCTGGTGTTTTCTCTCTCAGGATAAGTCAGAGCATACTGAATAGGGATTTTCATGTCGGTCGGGCTCAGCTGAGCCAGCACAGAACCATCCTTCAACTCGACCAAAGAATGGACTATACTCTGCGGGTGTATCAAGATTCCCAGCTGTGATGGCTCCAAGTCAAACAGCCAGCGGGCCTCGATCAACTCGAGGCCTTTGTTCATCAAGGTGGCAGAATCGATGGTTACCTTTTTCCCCATCTTCCAGCGCGGATGAGCCAGAGCCTCTTCCCGAGTTTTCTCCTTCAATTCCTCGAGTGGCGTGTGCAGGAAGGGCCCTCCTGAAGCGGTTAAAATCACTTTTTTTATGTTCTCGCGTTTCTCCTTGGCCAGGCATTGAAAAACTCCGCTGTGCTCGCTGTCAACAGGAATGATTTGAGCCTCGTGTTTTTGGAGCTTGCTTTGAATCAAAGGACCGGCAGCCACCATAGATTCCTTGTTGGCCAGGGCAATTTTTTTTCCGCCTTCCACAGCAGCCAGGGTCGGCCGCAGCCCTTTTATGCCTGTAATGGCTGAAACAACAATATCGTTTTCCTCAAAACCAGCAACTTCCTCTGCCCCTTCCTGTCCAGAGACCACTTTAAGGCCGGAGTGTTTGATCCTTTGCTCGAGTTTTTCGGCTTCTTCCTTCCGGTCCAAGGAGACGATCTTGGGCCTGAATTTTTCAACCTGCTTCAAGAATAATTCGAGATTCCGGCCTGCAGCTAGTCCTACGACTCTAAACTTCTGGCTAAGATTTTCGACGATTTGGAGCGTATTGCGGCCGATAGAACCTGTTGACCCGAGGATGGCTATATTTTTCATTCTTTATTAATATTCTTATTTCCAGATGTATTTCACAAAATAATAAAAAAACGGGACAGCCAGAATAAAACTGTCCATCCGGTCCAAGAATCCACCATGTCCAGGCAAAATATTAGAAGAATCTTTGATTCCCACGGCTCTCTTGAAAAGGGATTCTACAGGATCGCTTATCTGAGCCATAACATTAATAAGGACCCCACAGAGGATGGCTTTCCAGAGGATACTCTCTGGAAGCAAAATCTGTCGAGCGGCTAAGGCCCCCAGGGCAGCAAAAATGATCCCTCCCAAGCCTCCAATCCAAGTTTTGTTGGGGCTGGCTATGGGCACTTGTTTTCGCTTACCCCAAAGTTTGCCAAAGAAATAGGCACCTGAATCTCCTAAAAAAATGACGGATAGAAAAAAATAAACGTAAAAAGGTCCTTTCTCCAATCTCACAGGATAGAAAAAGTTGAGAGTAAAACTGATATAAAAGGCTCCAAAAAAAGTCAAGGAAATGGACGCCAAAAAATGTCTGAGTTTTTCAACCGTATTAAAACTGATAAGAAAATAGACAGTGGTAAGGAAAAGCGCAGCGAAAAGAGCCATTTCCAGGGGAATCTCCTCAAAATAATAAGAGGCGCTGATGATCAAAGCTAGAATAATCCCCAAGATTTTCTTGGGAAACATGTTTCGTTTCAGAGGAAGGTTGTAGAACTCAATAAGGGAAGCTAGGATCAAGAGCTGCAGGACGATGAAATATCCAAGGGGCGGGAAGAACTGGATGCAGAGAAAAACTACGGCCAAGAAAACAAGGGCTGTAGGTAGCCTTTTGCGAAGACTCGTTCGAAGACTCATGGTATCTTAGTTGAAGATTTTCTATACTAGTATCCACTCTGGGAAAGAATTCATCCAGGCTTTTGCTGGGAGTGAATATCTCCAAACCTCCTTTCTCTTCTCTGGTAGTCAACAATGGCTTGGAGCATGTGTCGACGCCGAAAATCAGGCCAAAGCTCCTGGGTTATCCAGATTTCTGAATAGGCTATCTGCCAGAGCAAGAAATTGGACACACGAAGTTCGCCGCTGGTCCTGATAACCAGGTCAGGATCGGGCAGGCTGGCGGTGTAAAGATAGTCCGAGAACTTCTCTTCGTCCAGAGTATCAATATCGATTTGTTTTTCTTTTAATAGCTTTTTCACTCCTTCCACGATCTCTGATCTCCCTCCATAATTGAGAGCTAAAACCACGGTCAGATTATCATTTTTTTCAGTCAGTTTCTCCACTCGCTCCAGTTCTCTCTGGACCGAAGGGGGAATTTCGTCTCTTTCGCCAATAACCAGGAGACGGAATTTATTCTTTACCAAGACTTTGTCCTCTTTCTTCAGATACTCTTCCAGAAGCCGCCAGAGGGTGGCAATTTCTTTTTGGGGCCGTTTCCAATTCTCTTTGGAGAAGGCATAGAGAGTCAGGACTTTAATCCCCAGGCGAGCCGAGGTCTCGACAATCTCGCGCACAGATTTAGCTCCAGCTCGATGTCCCTCTATTCGCGGCAAATTCTTCTTTTTTGCCCAGCGACCGTTCCCATCCATGATCACAGCCACATGATAGGGCAGTCTGAAAAAATCAATCTGGTCAGCCAGCTTCTCCTCTTCACTGCCGGGCTTGATAAAGCCTTCTAATCTCTTATGCATAGACCAATTATAAGTTCAGACCCTCCAATTGTCAAAAAACCAAAGGTATCAGAGTAGATGATTGAAAGTGTAGACCCAGCCCCATTCTACAAAATATAAAAGTGATAAAGGCCTGGCCCTATCGGCTGCATTGGCTAAAAAGAGTAGACCTGGAAGCGCAGATTTGGTAATCTATTTGGTCAAGGAAACAGTAGAATGTGTCTCGGAATTCCAGCCAGAGTTATTGAAATCGCTGATTCAAACCTGGGCAAAGTCGATTATATGGGAACCCAGGTCAAAACGAATTTTTCCCTCCTTGACGAGATCAAACTCGGAGACTGGGTTATTGTTCATGCTGGTTTTGCCATCACCAAGCTCAACGAGGAAGAAGCTCAAGAAACGCTCTCGATGCTCCGAGAGATCTCCCAGCACAGTGAAGACTAAACAACAGAGCTTAGGTTTCGACTTTTGAGATTCCTTTCCCCTCTAAAAGGATCGTTAAAAAAAGAGGAATAACTTGTAGAGAGGTTTATCTTGAATGTGGAAACTCAAAACCGTATGAACTCTGCGGTCCAGAGACTAAGGCTAAAAGTCAAGACCTGACCCCTCGATGAGCCGATGAAAGAATTCAGGGATAAACAAGTCATAAATGCTCTTCTAGGCCAAATAGAGAAAAAGATCAAGACTCTCTCCCCTCTTGTCCGCATCATGGAGGTCTGCGGCACCCACACCATGACCATCCACAGGTATGGACTCAAGAATTTGCTCGAGAGATCAGGAGTGGAAATGATTTCCGGACCTGGTTGTCCGGTGTGTATAACTCCGAATGAATTCCATGAAGCTGCTATAGATTTGGTCACCCAGAAGGAGAGCTTCATCCTGACCACTTTTGGGGATATGACCAGAGTTCCTACTGAAAAAGGATCTCTTCAGACGATCGTTCCAGCCAGCTCTTCCCTGGTAAAAATAGTCTATTCCCCCGAAGAATNNCTGGTAAAAATAGTCTATTCCCCCGAAGAATCTTTAGAAGTCGCCAGGGCCAACCCGGACAAAGAAGTTGTCTTTTTTGGGGTGGGGTTTGAAACCACAATTCCAGCCATTGCTGTTTCAGCCCAGGAAGCCTTCTCGGAGACACTTTCGAATTATTCTATCCTTTCTGCCCTCTGGCTCATCCCTCCTCCCTTGAAGGCCATCGTGGAAGGAGGCCAAACAAAGATACAGGGATTTCTCTATCCCGGGCATGTGAGTACTATCATCGGGGCCAAACCCTACCAGTTCATCGCCGATGACTACCGAATCCCAGGAGCAATAACAGGTTTTGAACCCAGCGATATTCTCCTGGGAATCATCTCCATCTTGGACCAGCTGAGAGAAAATAAGCCCGGAGTAGCCATCGAATACACAAGAGCTGTCAATCCCGAGGGAAACCCGAAAGCTTTAGCCCTGATGGAAGAAACCTTAGAAATCAGGGATGCCTCCTGGAGAGGCCTGGGCCTTATCCCCAAGAGCGGGCTGCGGTTTAAAAAAAGATATTCAGCCTATGACGCTGAGGTCAAACATGACCTTCTGATCAAAGCAGGTAGTGGCGACCTTCCCGGATGTCGGTGCGGAGACGTCCTGCGAGGCATGTTATCTCCTCCTGAATGTCCGCTGTTCGCCAAGAAATGCAATCCCGACTCTCCCTATGGCCCCTGTATGGTCTCTTTTGAGGGTGCCTGTTTTGTTTACTATAGATACAGCAGAAGATAGGATTAATAAATATTGTCACTGCGAGGCATGATTAAAGTTGTCATTGCGAGGCACAAAGTGCCGAAGCAATCTCATCTAATAGATATTGTCATGACGAGCGAAGCGAAGCAATCTCTTGCTATGAATCCATCGATGCTTAAGCAAGTCACACCAGTAAAATTTTAGGGGTAAGACAATGAAAAAGGTTAGTCTGGAACTGGGAAGCGGGGGGAGGCTGATGAGAGATTTCATCGATCAGCACATCATCAGGACTTTTAAGAATCCCTTCCTGAATGAACTCTCGGATTCAGCTCATCTTCCCAACCACGTCGCCTTCACTACCGACAGTTATGTGGTGGATCCCATCTTTTTCCCTGGGGGAGATATCGGTACGCTGTGTGTAAACGGCACGGTGAATGATCTGGTGGTTTCCGGAGCCGAACCTCAATACTTATCCCTCTCTTTTATCATCGAAGAAGGAATGGAGTGGGAAGATTTAGAAAAGATCCTGAAATCCATAAAAAAGGCTGCCCAAAAGGCTGGAGTGGAAGTTACCACTGGAGACACTAAGGTTGTCAGGCGGGGCCAGGGTGATAAAATCTACATCAACACTTCAGGTGTGGGAAGGATAATCACCAGGCCAGCCATCTCAAAAATCCGAAAAGGGGACAAAGTCATTCTGACCGGCACTCTGGGTGAACACTCCTTGGCCGTCATGCTGGCTAGGGGTGATTTTGGCCTGGAATCCGAAGTCAAAAGCGATTGTGCCCCTCTAAATTTTCTCCTGCCTCTCTGGCAAAAAGGCGTGCTTTGGATGAGGGATATAACCAGAGGAGGTTTGTCTTCTGTACTCTGCGAGCTCTCTGAAAAGACTCCCTATTCTCTCTTGATAGAGGAGGACAAAATCCCCCTTTCCAGAGCCGTGTTGGGAGCCACAGCCCTCCTGGGAATCGATCCTCTCTATCTCGCCTGCGAAGGCAGAGCTGTCCTCCTGGTTCCTGAGAATAGGGCTGATGAGATTCTCGGGGAACTCAGAGCAAATTCATTGGGAAAAAAGGCTGAGATCATAGGGCAGATGGAGGACAAGATCGGAAAGCCAGGCGAACTTCTTCTTTCCACTGTTTCAGGCGGCTTGAGACTCCTGGAACCATTGACTTCAGAGCTTCTCCCCCGCATCTGCTGAAAAAAAATCCTTGCTTTGACAAAGCATTCCTTTTTTTCTACACTCTGGGAAAATGAAGACTTACATAAAAATCACTTCATTTATTTTGCTGTTCTTTTTAGTGGGGTTTGGTTTATATCTGACAATTTCCAATATCCTCGCCAAGAAAGCTCAAGAAAAAGCTGACTTCTCTGCTCTCATTAAACTAGAAAGAGAAAATTATACTGTCTTGGAGGGAGAAAGGGCTGAAATCCGCCTGAAATTGAAGAACAAAGGAAGGAAGGTGTGGAGATCTCAAGAAGAAAATCCCTGTTTCCTCTCTTATCATCTGCTGGACGAAAACGGGGAAACCTTAAGATACGACAACCGCCGCTTCCCTCTTCCTCGAGAAGTACAGCCATCTCAATCAGTCCGGATGACGATAATAATGAGAAGCCCGCTGGAAAGAGGAAAATACATCCTTGAGTTTGACCTTCTCCGAGAAGGAGTGGCCTGGTTCAAGGATTATGGATCCCCAACCTCAAGAGTCCCTCTTCTGGTCAGAGAAAAATGGTGGCCTGAAGGTCAGTATGAGCCGGACCTTGATTATGGAAAATTCACTAAATTTAACTCAGATGTTCCCGAGCTCAACACCCTGTTGAAGCTCATCCGCATCACCCTGGATCACAACGAGGTAGAATTCGAGGGGCGAACAGGGAAAATTTATGGATTCTCCGCCGGCAAGGACTATCCCCAAATCTGGCTAAGAGACGCCAACACCATCATCCCTGCTTCCCGCTATTTCTACGACCAGCCTTATCTCTGCTCCTGGATCGAGGAACATCTGGCTTTCCAGAAAGAGAATGGCTCCCTTGAGGACTGGATAGATTCAAGAGGCACTTCGGATAAGAACACGGTCGAGACTGACCAGGAAGCCAGTGCTGTCCAGGCAGCTTTTCAGGTATTTGAGCTTGTCGGCCCTCTGTGGCTGGAGAAAGAAATCCGAGGGGAGAAGATCATAAGCCGGCTGGAAAGGGCTCTTGAATTTGTGCTTCACTCTCGCCTGAACGAAGAGTATGGACTTCTCACTGGAGCTCACACGGCTGATTGGGGAGATGTGGACCTGGTCGATGAAGACCAAAAAGTCATCTATGTGGATGAGAGGACTCACTGGACCGTTGACATCTATGATCAGAGTATGTTCTGCCTGGCCTGCAAGAATCTGGCTGAGATGTTCGAGGCTCTGGGACAGAGAGAAAAATCGGCTGCTTGGCTTAGACAAGCTGAATCGATAAAGAAAAACACCGATAAATGGCTCTGGCAGGAGGATAAAGGATTCTACAGAGTCCATATCCACCTGGATTCTCTGCGTCATGATTTCGATGAAGATAATATTTTTGCCATGGGCGGAAATGCCATGGCCATCATTTCTGGAATCGCCGATGAAGAGAAAAGCAGGCAGATCATAGAGCAGGCTTTAGAAAGACAAGAATCGATAGGAGTCTCCACTATAAGCGGCACTCTCCTCCCCCCTTACCCGAAGAATTTCTTTAAACATCCGCTGGTGGACGATCCCTTCGAGTACCAGAACGGAGGGCAGTGGGATTGGTTCGGAGGAAGGCTCATCTCTGCCATGTTCGAGCAGGGA
>JABAOH010001582.1_pt1 | contig 15731 bp, 13 predicted proteins | sample 7062181 | NCBI WGS metagenome assembly JABAOH01 (sample SAMN14538630, study PRJNA623070) | marine sediment metagenome | biome: marine biome [ENVO:00000428]; feature: marine pelagic biome [ENVO:01000023]; material: deep marine sediment [ENVO:00002113]; isolation source: pool of 5 deep marine...
TCAAGGTTCAGTCCTCCAATAAAGGAATCTGCCAAATCTGTGTGTACCTTCGCAGCGAACTCCTTCAGGGTGGTTCCCTTGCGAACAAGATAAGCGTCAGGCAGAACGTTTCCCTTGGTATCGGAAAATTTGTTTATATTCGCAACAGGATAAACCACGATCTGTTCTAGCATCTCAAAAACTAGTTTGTTCAGACAGTCCTGAATCCCGGTGGAACCGTATTTCTCCAGAACATTCTTCTTTATGAAACCCAGCCCCTGTTTTTGTTTTTCATTGAGCTTGTCAGAAACAATCTCGAATTTATCCGAACCAGCTACATATTTTATCATTCCGTGTTTCTCAGCCTCCCGAAGCGCCAACTCTGATTCAGCAGAACAGGGAATCGCTCCCTTGTTGATTTTTTCGAAATTCTCTTGGGATTCTGAGAGGTCTATCTTGTTTGCAGCAATAAGAATTGGTTTTGATATTCCCCTTAGAACAGAAGCGAACTCGTGATCCTCAGGACTCGCTTTCTTCATCGCAAGCTTTACATCATTCTCTGTTATCCCCAGGCCGGAAAGCTGTTTTGCCAATAACTTCTCGATGGGAATCTTCTGAGTCTCAGCAAGCTTCTTTGACTTTTCGAATGACTTGCTTGAGATGTCCCTTATCCACTCGTCTATCTCATACTCCAGAACTCCAATAGTCTTGCTCGGGTCATAACCCTCCTCGAGTTTCCCTTCGGCGTTGGTTTTCCCAGAAGAGTCAAGAACATGTATCAGTCCGGATGCCTGGATCAGGTCACCAAGAAACTGGTTTCCCAAACCCTTCCCCTCATGCGCACCAGGAACAAGACCAGCAACATCCAGAAGTTTTACAGGAACAAACCTTGTCCCATCCTCACACCTAGAGTTTTGGGGATTGCAGGAAACCCCCAACTTCCTACACGGGCAGGGAGTCTTCACAAAACCCACACCCTGATTGGGTTTTACAGTAGTGAACGGGTAGCTAGCTATCTCAACCTCTGTCAAAGTCAAAGATTTCAGAAATGTGGATTTTCCTGAATTCGGGCAGCCAACAATACCTACGAGCATAAGTTATTCTTAAAACAAGTCTATTTAAAATATTTTGAACCTCTTCTTGAACTGTATGTAGAATTCAGTCTGTGCCTTGAGAGCAAACACCTGGGATATTGCAAAACCTATCAGGGCTATTATACCAACCACTATGACTGTGGGCAGGTTCGTGTATAGCATCTGGGACAATGCGGATATGACCTCTGGAGATGCCTGAGCTCCGGCAAGGCTGGGTATAATTGGAATCATTGCCCAGAACATCAGGATTATTATAGGTATCGAGAACACAAAGTATATCACAATTGTTACTATTGCAATCAGAAGCCATGCAAGGAAGACCTGCAAAGGCTTGTTCCTGAATATTCTGTAGGAGTTCTGTAGTGTTCCTATGAATCCCATATTACTTACAACGATACCCTGCAGCACGAAAAAGAATATCCACGAGACCACAAAGGCAATTATCCAGCCTACGTATGGGATGAGACTGACTCCGGACGCTATTATTGTTACAATTATGATTGCAACCAGAATGTGAAGGTATTTTCTTCCTGCTATGCTGAAACTCTTGCTTATCTTATCCTTTTCCTTGTAACTCTGATGCACAATTGCTCCCATGAACCACAACCTGACCAACATCCATACAACGAAAACAATCATAATGGATACTGCAAACCCCGCTATTTGGAGTGCTGATGCCAGGTCCTGGGAACCCCCCATCATGACAGGAAGAATGTCTGACAGGTTGGGAAGGGCAACAGCAAGACCTATGGAAAGGAATACCAGATCCAGAATAAAGAACTGCAGCCATCTCTTTGGCTTTATCCCAAAACTCAGTCCCTTGCTCAGAGCCTTACCGTAGTCTACCATTAATAAATACTATAGATATTTTCCTTATAAAGTTTTTATCTAACTCGCGAATTTTATTTTAAATACGCGTTTCTAATTTGATAGCATGAAAGCGAATAGGATTGCAGTGATAGACAGGGACCTTTGCAACCCGAAGAGCTGCGGCCTTTATCTGTGCCAGAGGGTTTGTCCTGTAAACCGCAAGGATGAGGATTGCATAACCGTCTCTGAAATCGACAGGAAGCCCTTAATAGATGAATCTCTATGCATAGGATGTGGTATATGCGTGAAGAAGTGTCCTAGGAATGCGATAGAGGTTGTGAATCTTCCAGAGAAGCTTGAGGAAACTCCCATCCATAGGTATGGAAAAAACCTTTTCTCCTTGTTCAGACTTCCTATTCCCAAGACCCAGGCTGTTGTCGGTCTGATAGGACCGAACGGCGTCGGGAAAACCACTGTTCTCAACATCCTCTCAGGAAGCCTCAGACCTAATACAGGCGTATTCGAAACAGAGGTTCCCTGGCAAGAAATAATCGAGAGGTTCAAGGGAACCGAGCTTCAGGATTACACGGGAACCCTTGCAAAGAAAAAGATAAAAACAGGGTACAAACCACAACATGTTGATCTTATACCAAAGAAATGGTCCGGGAAGGTTAAAGACCTGCTCGAAAAGGCAAAGGGAAACAAGGATGTTGTATCTAGGTTAAAGATGGAGGAGATGCTTAACAAGAATATAGAGAACCTTTCAGGTGGCGAACTGCAACTACTTGCCATTGCAGCGACCATAATGAAGGACTGTGATTTCTACTTTTTTGATGAGCCATCTAGCTACCTTGATGTTGAGCAGAGACTCAGGGTTGCAAAGGAGATAAGGAAGCTATGCGAAAATGCAGTGGTAATGGTTGTGGAGCACGACCTTGCTGTGGCAGATTATCTGGCGGATTACACTCACATACTCTATGGAAAGCCAGGGGTCTTCGGAATCGTGTCAAAACCTTACGGAGTCAGAATAGGGATAAACACCTACCTGGAGGGATATATAAGGGAGGAGAACATGAGGTTCAGGCCAGAACCCATATTCTTCAGCCGTCGCGCGAGAGCGTCGGACAAGGACAAACTCTTCCTACAGTTCTCTGGGTTCGAAAAAGCGTTTGAAAGTTTCTCACTCGAGACAGAACCCGGGAATCTCTATAAGGGAGAGATCATAGGGATACTGGGACCCAATGCAATAGGAAAAACCACCTTAATAAAGATGCTGGCAGGCACCCTAAAACCAGATAAGGGAGAACCCCTGAAGGAGTTGAAGCTTTCCTACAAACCCCAGAGAGTGGTTCTGAAAAAAGAGGAAGAAAACATGAAGGTGGAGGATTATCTTAGGGAAAGAAGTGAAAAGATTTCTGATACAGAAAGCAAGAGAATACTAAGGTTTCTGGGAGTGGAGAGACTCCTGGAGAGACTGGTGGGTTCCCTTTCAGGCGGGGAATTACAAAGTGTTTTCATAGCTTCGTCCCTCTTGGAAGAACATGACTTGATTCTTATGGACGAACCTTCCGCTTTCTTGGATGTGGAGCAGAGACTGAGGGTTGCAAAGCTCATAAGGGAGCATGCAGAAGGGAAGGAGATTCCATGCTTTGTGGTGGATCACGATCTGCAGTTCATCGACGCAATAGCCGACAGAGTGATTCTATTTGAGGGAGAGCCTGGGGTAAAAGGAAAAGCGAATCCGATATGCACGATTGGAGACGGAATAAACCAGTTTCTCAAAAACCTCGATATCACCTACAGGAGAGATCCCAACACAGGAAGACCCCGCGCGAATAAACCGGGTTCCCAGAAAGATATAGAGCAGAAAAACAAGAGGCAGTATTACTACATGGAGTAGTTATTTTTCCTTTTCTCCCCCCTCTTCGTGTTCTACTATCCTCTCCCTAGTCGAAAATACGTAGATGTAAAGAATTACGGCTACGAAAAAAATGATTGCGAGGTAGAAGTGGGCGTAGTTTATGACTGTGAAGATTGTGGTAATGATTGCTCCTATAAGGGCCATGAATGATGTTGTGGCTGGGTGAACGTTTCTTCCGAACAGGAGAAGGGCATCAAGTAGAATGGCGAGACCAACCAGGAAAAGGATTATCTGGATAACAATCGAGTAGGGGTTTATTACACTGCCTATTATAAGGGAACCCGAGAGGAAGCCCCTCAGGGCATTGGTGCTCCTTGTGGTGTATTTTTTCTCGTTCATCCCTCCCTCGCCTTGAGGTTGTAGTGATCAGCTATCTCTCTCCTGAACCTCTGCAGGTAGTCCCTGCATATATCAACGTAGTTTCTCCTTCTCCTGTTATAGAACAGATAAGCATAGATCCACCACAATGACTTGAGGAGGGATGTTTTATAACCAAATTTTGTGACTATCTTTCCCCTCAATTCCATAGTGAAGTTCCCAACGTTCTTGGTCTTTCCCCTAGCTCCCTGAACCTTTATATCTATCCTCATCAACGAGCTGCCATAGCTTCTCTGAACCCACCATTTAAAATAAAAGGTTATAGGGTCTCCAGTGTTGTCCCAGTTGAAATTGGTCTCAGAAATCCCTGCAGAGCTTACCCCGAAAAACCGCTTGAGCATACCAGCTATTTTTTTCGAAATACCAAAGGGATCGGGTCCTGAATAATCAAGGTAGATAAACCTTGCAGGAGCCAAACAATCATCAACGATTACTAACTTTCCCATTTTGTTCACCAATGACGTTGAAATTATGCACTCTTGCCCTTGGTTTCCCTAAGCTCCCTGAAGAAATCCATTACCCTTCTCTGTAAATAAACAGTCAGATGCCTACATTCCTCTGTATACTCATCCCTCTTTCTGGAATAAAAGGTATTGTGCCATATCATTCTCAGCATCTCGTAAAACAAAGACCTCTGCCACACAGTATCCTGTGGGTACTCGGTTCTCATATAGGGTTTAATGGTTATGGTTGCATTACCGGACTCCTCATCCCCTTCACCTGAAAGGCTAGTCTTTACATAGATGTAACTGAATGCATCCATATCCTTGTGCAAAAGCCAAGCGACCGTGAACTTCTCAACCTTTTCTCCCTTACCCCAGTTGTACCTTTCCTCCTGAATGGCAGAATCAGGAACATTGAAAATACTCTTCATCAATTCCCACATCTTGTCGTAGAGTTTCTGGGGATTCGGACCCACATACCTCATCTGGACTTCTCCAGGCTCCTCTTCATAGCAGTTATCCTGCATCAATATCTTTGTTCTAGCAAACACCATAGTACCACCACGAGTTATAGTTATGCAATAATTTTAAATACGTTTTAACGCCTTTGCGTTCGATTTGTGTTTATATATATTTATTGATTAGAATAATATTAATTAATATGTTCGGCATAACAGGAGCAATAATCGGTATCATACTAATTATTCTGGGGATTTTATTTGTCGTTTTCTTACCTGGAATAAGCAACCCCAAATTACCTACTTACCAGCCACATGAATTCGGCGTAACCTTCATAGTGATGGGTGTAATATTTATAATTATTGGTGCAATCTTGATATTTGTAGGTTGACAAAAATAGAGATCTGACTTGGAGAGATTTAAAAGTCAGGGGGTCAAAAGATGGCAGAAAAAAAGGAAGAGGAAAAAAAGCTGGAGCCAGGGGAGATAGAGTACCTTAAAACAGGACTGGTTATGGACCTGCTCAGGGAAGGTCACTTTCCACCGGAAGGAGCCCCGATACTAGGTGAAGCCCTGGTGGGTGTTCCTGAAAACCAGGATATTGTGATGGATTTCACAACGAGCATGGGACAGTGTTCAAACGTTTACTATTCATTTATCTTCCAGATGCCCAAATGGGACTACAGGGTCAGGAAGGTTGAGGAGTGGATGGATATTTCACCTGTTCATGCAGATGCCTACAACCTTATGGCTGCCCAGAGGCAGAAGCTTGAATCCGCGATTAAAACAGGACTTACCTCTGCCACAGAAGCGGTTACACACTATGAACTACTTGCACATGATTCCAGAAGATACAGGGAAATACTAGACTACTTCAAAGAGGGAGAGAAGGATGAACACGTCCTAAGGTCGCTTTTTGTTGACAGGGTAGATGCCTTCACAGGAGAAGGGTATTCAATGATAACCATGGCCAAGCGCTGGCCTACCATAATAACGGATTTCATAAGGATGAAAACAGAGTGGGGTGATATAAACAAAATCAGGAAGGAACTGGATGTCAGCCAAGCAGAGGCAACCGTCCTGAGGACAAAGAACGAGCTCTATATAGAATGGAAGAAGCTCTTCAAACCCGTTATAATGGAGAGATACGCGAGAATAAAAACAATGGTTGATGCCCGGAAGAGATCCATAGATGAATACAAGAAGTGGCTGAAACCCTACATAACGAGGCACAAGATGATGCAGGAAATGCCTGAGATGAAACCCTCTGCATTCGTAACGAACGCTGTAATGGTTCCTGGTTTTGGGCAGGCTGTTATGTTCTCTGGCGTGAGACTCTGGATATGGAGGCCCTTCAACCAGGAGGAGCCAGGTAAACCCGAATTCGTTGCTGAATTCAAGGAAGGAGTACCTATCGATATCGATCCCTTTGATGATTTTGTGAAGAAATGGATACCTTACATAGAACACAAATACGAGGTGAAGATAGATAAAAAAACCGTAAGGAAATTACTGAAGGAATGGTCCAGTTCCACTACGGAGAAGCCGCTGCCTGAGATGGATCCTGAAAGACCCTACTACATACTTTTTGATGTTGTTGTAAACAGGAGTGTGATAAAAACCCCCCCACCAGAGGGAGGGGAGCTTGAAAACATGATGCTTACCCCGCTGAGGACAATTTTAATCTCCCAAAATATCCTCATGCTACATCTACTCGAGGTATGGGCAATAGAGAAGAAATTCGACCGGGAGATCAATGAGCTTATAGGAGCCCCTGAACTGGAGGAGGAGTTAAGAAAAGAAGTCGAGAAGGAGTTTGAGCTGAAGAAGAAAAAAGAAAAAATAAAATCCACAAAATCGTTTTTCGGAAAGATAGGCTCAGCAGGAGGACGTATAAAGAGAGCATTCAAGCCGCTTTCAAGATACTTCATAAGGCCAGGACCATATGAAAGCAACTTCAAGGAGAGGGTGACCAAGGTATACATGGTCGGGAGCGGGAAAATATATCAGCAGATGGTTGATTTCTGGAAGAAAAAGATGGGTGTTGAATAGGTATGCCTTACAAGGTTGGTGTCTCAACAGGTCTATACAGAGCAGCTGGTTCAGAGGAATTGTCAGATGTTTTGAGAAAGCTCGGTGCTGGCTTAACCATGGGAACATCTGTTATTGAGCTTGCCCAGGACTATCCCCATGAGATTCTGATATCAGACGGGTTGAAGATAAGGGACATGGCAAAGAAGCAGGGTATCACCCTAACGCTTCATGGTTCCCTTACCGTTCCCATAGCTATACCAGAAAGAGGGGAATGGAGGGACGCTGATGATCACTTAAGGAAATCAATAAAATCCGCTGTTTTTGCAGGTTGTGTTTACGTGAACTTCCACGCGTCCCTGAGAGAGTGGTTGGAATTAATGACCTATGCAGGTAGGAAACTAACCATGATATTCTGTGACCATGAAGGAAACTTCATTTCCAAGATTCTGCAGGAGAGTGAGAACCTGAGAAAGTGGTTCGTGGAGAAGAAGTGGGAGGATTATTATCATAGTGTGCTGACAAGGAATGAGGTTACTGAAGCAGCAAGTCTCGGAGATACAGAGGCGGATTCTTGGAGAAAGGAAGAGATGATGAAAAGGCTGACAGCGGGAGGAATCGAAAAAAATATTGTTGAATGGGTACTAGTTCATGAAACAGTCCCAACACTCCGTGAGCCAGCACTTGAGAAAAAGATACGTACCATACTGGAGGGTGTGACAAGAGACTTCTCCCTTAAGAGGGCACAACTTGAGAGGAAGTACATAAGGAAGGCTATGGAGGAAAAACTCGCCAAAGGTGAAAAATGGGACACTGAAGAGATAAGGGGAATGGTCTCTGTTATAGATGGTTACCATATAATGTTTCACTATCTTTTCTACAAAAAGGATGACATGCTGGAGGCAATGGCTGAAATGTACCCGGAGATAAAGAGAAAGATAGACTACGGTGATTTTTACTGGCCTGACAAGGCATGGGAGGAGGCAGAGAAGAAAAACGATAGAAGGTTCAAGGAGTTTTTCTATTCAGCAGTCGCTGCGAAATACCTGGAAGGTCATATAAAGAGGGTTATAGAGTGGATGGATACTGACCTGGTAAGGGATATTAATTCATTGAAACTCAGGGAAGTAGACAAGGAAAAACTCCTCCGAAGTGTAAAGAACATTAAGCTGTGTTTTGAATCTCCTGATGCAAGGGACCCCTCTGTCGCTGGTTTATATCTTCTCTGGAGCCCAAGGCAGATATATGCTGCAATAAAGACCGCAAGGAGGGTGTTAAACACAACAAGACCCATGATGCTGATGGATTTTGAGCACGTTGCAACCCAGGGAATAGACCCAATTCTTGACATGGAGGAGGTTATAAAGATCGCGTCGGATTACGGGAGATATGTTCTGTCAGTTCACTGCAATCCACCAAACCCCCTCCATTCAATGCAGCCTATAGAACTCGGGGATATCAGGGTTTACCAGCTTCTATGGTCCCTGAGGAATACCGGGTTTGGCAAGGAAGGAAGGCCAGGATACCTAATATTTGAAAGAGGGGCTGCAAAGGACCCGTATGCAAAGAGCGTTGAGACCCTGAGGCTATGTGTCGAATCTCTTGAAAAGGACACACACCCAGACGAACTACCCATGGAATTTTTCGGTATGAAGGGACCAGTAGCAGGTGATATTGTGAGACAGAGGCAGATAGTAAAGGACCATGCATGGGAACCAATGAAAGACCTCCTGGAGATGCCTGAGGAGGAATGGGGAGCATTATCCCAGGCACTTGTAAGGGCAGGCAAGAAACCAGAACTCTGGAAGAAAGGAGAACTGAGATAGAATATTTTTACATCCCCCTCAAGCCAAATCTATATATTCCAGAAAATCTTTAATTATCTATATCAGATAGTTAAGTTTATAAACCATAAATGTTATTATCAAATAGTGAGAAAATGAATGCTAAAAAAGAAAAGGCTGCTAAGAAGCCGAAAGGGAAGAAAAAGAAGGGTGTTAGTAAAAAGGAGAGGATACAGATTCTCAAGAAGTTCACAAAAGAAACCCTAAAGAAGTACGGCCCTGTCATAAGATCGATAGTTCTGTTCGGTTCCACTGCAAGGGGGGAATCCAAAGGGGAATCAGACATAGATGTTTTTGTCATACTTGATGACACCAGGGGAAAGATTTCCCCTGCATTCAAGGAAAAGATAGAGGAAGACCTTGATGGTATCGCGAAGAAGTGTTCTGACCAACTCTCTGTTCAGCAGCCCTACCTGCTAACAGAGTTTTGGGGAATGGTAAGGGAGGGTCATCCCATTGTTTTCAATTTCATAAGGGAGGGTGTTCCTGTTTTCGACAAGGATATATTCTCCCCAATAAAGAAACTCCTCCAGATGGGAGAGATAAGGCCCAGCAAAGAGGCAGTGGAAAAATACATTGAGAGGGGACCAAAGAGAATAAGAAGGGTCGAGAACGCGAAGATCTACATGGTAGTTGAAGATTGCTACTATGCAATGCTTGAAAGCACGCAGGCTGTTCTCATGTTTCTCGGGAAATCCCCACCCAGACCAGCTGATGCTCCCGATACCTTGAGAAAAACCCTGGTGAAGATGAAGTTCCTCGAGGAGAGAATAGTAAAGGACCTGGAGGATATAATAGAGCTGAGAAAGGGAGTAGAACATAAAAGAATAAAGAACGTATCTGGAGCGGATCTCGATGAATGGATAAAGAAAACGAAAGCGTTTGTGAAGAAGATGCAGCAACTTATAGTAAAGATAGAGATTCTCAAGAGGGAAGGAATTGTTGATAAGTCCCACACAATCATGACAGAAACCGCCCTTACTCTCCTGAAGGCCCTGAAGAGAATGCCTAAGAAAGATGAAAACATTCTGAGGGCATTCGAAGACAACCTGGTCAAGACCGGTATGGTTTCTGAGAAATACTTGGAGATATTCAGTGATCTGGAGAGAATGAAGAAGCTCGTGAAGAGTGGTAAGATAATGGATCTTCCAAAGCAGCAGATACTCATGAACAGGGAATATGTGAGAAAGTTCATAAGGGAGGCAGGGAGGATCCTTAAAAAGAAGGCTCCGAAAGAAAAATAGGAATGAACTTTTTTTAAATATTTAAATACAAGGTTTAACAAAGATTAGAGTGATAGAATGTTGATACCTATTCGATGCATAAGTTGCGGAAAACCCGTGGGACATTTATGGGAAGAGTATCAGGCCAGGGTTAAAAAGGGTGAAAACCCAAAAAAGGTTCTTGACAGACTCGGCCTGGAGAGATACTGTTGCAGATCTATGTTCTTAACCCACAGGGATCTGGTAAAGAAAGTCGGTCAGTTCAAGAGGTAGCAAAAATAGGCTAAAGCAGCTACAGTTTGCATACCCCTTCTTGCATCTTTCCCATTAATTATTACAAATCCCTTTTGCTTAGGACAGCAATGGGTGAGGGGAACCTGTCCTTATCCATACCTATCAGGAATCTAACACCCTTGAATTTTGCGATATCATTCAGTCTGGAATCAACCCTGCCATCGAAAACCACAGCGTAGGGTTTTTCCGTGGTCTTGAGGGTGTTTATCAGCTCTGTTACAGGAACCTTTCCCATGAGTTCGCATTTCTCATCAAATATGCATGCTGCCCTTGTTCCTACCAACTCTTCTAGCGTCTTTTTGAATAGTTCCCTTTCATCTGGTTTCAACATGGGTCTACTCTTTGGAGGACCTGGCATTCTGCTCGGCTTTCTGAATATCCCGGGCCTCCTTTTCATGTCCCTTTTGATTTCCTTGGTTTTCTCTACTCTCGGTCTCTCCACCTTTCTTATCTCTGGTTTCTTCACCACTTTCTTGATACCAGATTTGAATTGCTCGGCAGGGACCTTTTCTCTCAGTGCCTTGTAGGCCTCCTTCTTTGTCAGTTCCTCAACCTCCTTTCCTTCAGGAGCCGTTGCGACATAATCAACGTCAGCCATCTGCATTATCTCCTTTGCGATCAACTGTCCTCCCCTGTCACCGTCCACAAAAATGGTAATGGATTTCTCCTTGCAGAGTTTCTTTATCGTAGGAGGAACCGATGTCCCCTCTATCGCTATGGTGTTTCTTACTCCGTACCTGAGCAGATTCAGTATGTCCGCTCTACCCTCAACTACTATTATTTCATCGGAATCCAGTATGTTTGGTCCACAGGGTAGTCCATCACATGAACTTATCTCCTCGGTTCTAACGGCTTCCTTAATCTGTTCTGATATCTCTGAGGTGTCTGGAAGTCCGCTTTCTGTCAACTGCTTAAGGATCACTTTCGCTTTTTCCACTACGTATTTTCTTTTTTCTGATCTTGTGTCCTCGACAGATAGCAGTTTTATCTCTGCTGTGCAGGGTCCCACCCTTTCTATCGTTTCCAGAGTAGCTGCTATCAGGGCAGTCTCTGCAGAATCCAGGGAAGAGGGAATTATTATCTCTCCCTCCGAGCTTCCACTAGAAGATTTTATGTTTACCTCTATCCTTCCTATTCTCCCTGTCCTTTGCAGTTCTCTCAAATCCAGTTCAGAACCAAGCAGACCCTCAGTCTGACCAAATATCGCTCCTATTATGTCTGGTTTTTCTACTACGCCTTTTGCCTTTATGTGAGCTTTTATCATGTATTTTATTGATGTCGGTGCCAATTTTGACATGATCATCACCTCCTGTTAAAACCTGCTGCGCAGGCTGTTCAAATCTCAAATTATTCATATCCTCAATCTTGTTCCATCCAAGTTTCATGACCTCACTCCTTAATCTTGAATTGGGATGTATTTTGTACTTCTGCAGCAAATATCTCAACCTTGCTGCGATTTTTCTTCCCTTGGAATCAAAGTCAGTGAGTATTATTACATCCTTTTTCCTTTTTCCCCTTTTAATCTCATTTTCAACCTCGTGAACAACCCTTATCAGGGGTTTGCCAGAGATTTTTATAATACTTTTTAATCCAAGGCTTTTTAAGGCTTTTTCATCCTTCATACCCTCAACGATGAGGATACACCCCTTTAATTTATCAAGGGTATTTAAAAGTTTTTCATGATTGAGTTTTCTCATGTTATATCACTTTATCAGAATCTAGGAAAGAATATCAATTACATCTCTTCTCGTTATCAGACCAAGCATCTCCCCTTCATCAGTTACCGGAACGCTGTTAATTCGCTTGCTGTTCATAAGTCTCACTGCCTCATGGAGATCGTCCCTCGAACCTACAGTCAGAAGATCCCTGTTCATTACAGCCGTTGACTCGAAATTCGCTTTCCTAAGGTTGTTCAGACCAGGCCCCTTGTTGAGGTAGGATATTATATCATAGGAGGTAACCAATCCCAGCAAAAACCCGTCCCTTACCACAGGCAGAAACCTGAACTCTCCCCTGCAAAGCATCTTGGCGACATCCAATACACTATAATGGCCCTTCACTATAATCGGTTTCCTGTCCATGATATCCTCAGCACTGAAACCAAGGGGTTCATTCAGATGTTTGAGAAAATCCATCTCTGACAAAACACCCGAAAACCTGTCCCTGTGAACGATTGGGTGGAAATCCCTGCCATGTTTCTGGAAAACCTGAAGGGCGTCTCCTACAGAATGCTTCTTTTCCAGGGGATGCCATTCATTGTTCATTATCTTGTTAACAGGAAGATCCAGTCCCTTACTGTATCTAACGTAGAGCTGGTATTTTGATCCACCTCCGAGGAAATCCAGAACATCCAGCGATGTCAGGAAACCTCTAATCTCGCCCTTGTCCAGAACCATTATCCTACTGAATCCATTGAGAACCATCGCTATCGAATTCCTTATCCTTTCGTCCTCTGCGCAGGAAACAACCGGCGTGTCTGCAATCTCAGAAACAGGTTTCGAAAGGTCAAGGAATCTTTCGAATTCTATCATAAAAATCACTGTTTAATTTTTGTACTGATAAAATTTAAGCCTTTACACTCTTATTCGTTTAAAATAAGCTACCAACAAAACAATTGCTACGATCAATACTGCCAACATTATTGATATCAATGTGTAATCTTCACCAGATACTTCTGGTTCAAACTCGGTTGTTACATTCAAAAACTTTCCCTCTTCCTCCTCAGGATGTCTTGCTATTATATCAATACCGATTTCTTGAGCAACCACTGTTTCAGACAAAAATAAAGACAATAAAACAAAAAACAATAGAATTTTGGCATTCATTTTAATCCTACCCAGTTATTGGTTTATACGCTATTATTGCAAGCTGAGGACTGTCTGGCGAAATTTCCATCTGCTCATTTGGTGTCACGCACTCATATCCTTCGGGTGGGTCTGTGTTTATCGCAACTTCCCAGTCTGCATCGGATTCTAAAACTATTGGATAAACGTATCTGACTTCTCCGTTTGGATCCAGTTCACTGTCAAAGCTTTCACCATCAGGAACCTTTACCAAGTACTCTGTTGCTGATATATCAAGCACAGAGCCGAATATTGTTCCTAAATGCTTTATCGGATGGTATGCGCCCCACCTGGTCTTGTAGACAGCGAATCTTACAGAAGCCCCAAGTTCAGCAGTCACCACATACTTATATATTGCATAGTGGAGCTCTCCTGAATCTTTGCAAGAAGTCCTCAACCACTCTCTTCTTTCCTGCCAGTTGCTGAACTCTGGCCTGTTCATGAACTTTGCCAAGCAACTCCAACTCTCGAATTCTGAGAAAACTATGTAATCTTGCCCCTCAGGGACATTCAGTTTACATTGCCCATCTTCGCCTGTTAAGCATCCGGCCACTAATTCGCAATTTTCCTCTATCAATCGCATCTCATTTTGTTTATCAGTGTATGCATGTTTAGTAAAGTCTGACCACGAGCTACCGATTTGTGCCTCAGCGCAGCTCTTGTAATAGGCAAATACTACCTGACCTGGGACTGGGTTTGTTACGAACTTACCACTCCACGATGTTCCTGTTTTGGTTTTTTCAGTAAAGTTAACATCTATCTCAACACATCCCTCATCAACATAACCATCGCAGTCATTATCCAAACCGTTACAGACCTCAGTAGCGCCCGGATAAACTGTTGGGTCTGAATCATTACAGTCCCCGCCAGCCTCTGTATATCCATCTCCATCCTGATCACAAACACCACCTTCATCTATCAGTTCATCACAGTCATTATCCAGGCCATCACACAATTCAGGTGCTCCAGGATATACATTAAGATTGGTGTCGTCACAGTCACTATCACACTCTGTATCATAACCATCTCCATCTCCATCTGTTATTATCTCAGTATAATCTGTACAGACATTACTCTCACAACTGCAGTCACCTGCTAATAAGCAATTATTAGTCATGTCATGATAATCCTTATACGTTCCTGCATCACAACCATCTAAGTTATCACAATCTGTATCATAACAGTCACTGTCTTGGTCGCATTCCGCCCCGCACGTTAAACCGTTAACACCATCTGTATTATCGTTATCAGTGCAATAACTTGCTTCCATTGAACATGAATAGGCTACACAAACACCAGCGCCGTCACAATAATCATTGCCATCGTCAGGATAGAACTCAGCAAAGAATGCATTACATGCATCTGCTGGACAGTCTCTCCACAGTCCACATAATGTTCCAAAAGGTAAGTTTGAGTGGGTGCACGCTCCCGAGGAACAGAAGTCCTGGGTACATTCGTTGCCATCGTCGGTGCAGGGAATTCCGTTCGCCCCGTGGTTGAGGAGGCAGACGCCAGCACCGTCGCACGTGTCCGGAAGGGTACAATCATTGGCAGTCGGATCACCGCAGGGCGTGTCGATCGGCAAGTTTGGGTTTTCACAATGTCCAGTCCCACCAACATCTTCTACACAAGTATCTACAGTACACTCAGTTCCATCATCACAATCTACTGGGGTTCCTGGAGTGCAAACTCCACTTACACAAATCTCTGCTCCATTACAGAATAATCCATCACTACAGGATGTCCCATCAATTCTGGGTGTTAGCACATCACAATTACCTTCAGCACCCGCTGGATCACAGCTTGCCATATTACATTGATCACCAAGGTATGAACATAAAACTGGTGGCACCCCACCCGTACACACTCCCCACTGACAGGTTTCATCAATTAAACATACATTTCCATCATCACAGGGTAGCCCATTGTTTATATATACACCTGGAATGTCACAATTACCTTCAGCACCCGCTGGATCACATGTGTTGTCTGCATTACATTGATCACCCGTTCCGGAGCAATCTGGTGTTACACCACCTGTACATACACCTGACTGACAGGTTTCACCAATTAAACATGCATCCTCATCATCACATGCTAACCCATCCACTTTGGGAATTGCTACACATTGGTCTCCTCCTTCGTCGCAGTACCCGTCATTACACTGGTCTCCTGCTCCTGAACAGTTCACAGGTGTTCCTGCCTGACAATCTAACAAAACATCACATGTCTCCATACCATTGCACCACAAACCATCATCACAATTACCATCATTGAGTGCATTTACACACACATCTCCAACTTCATCACAGCTATCGTCAGTACAACCTACATAATCATCACAATTTATAGGTGTTCCTGCCTGACAATCTAACAAAACATCACATGTCTCCATACCATTGCACCACAAAC
>JABAOH010001763.1_pt1 | contig 15731 bp, 14 predicted proteins | sample 7062181 | NCBI WGS metagenome assembly JABAOH01 (sample SAMN14538630, study PRJNA623070) | marine sediment metagenome | biome: marine biome [ENVO:00000428]; feature: marine pelagic biome [ENVO:01000023]; material: deep marine sediment [ENVO:00002113]; isolation source: pool of 5 deep marine...
GGCATGTTAAATCAACTGATCTAAAAGAACAGGCTTGCGATCAATATTTGCTTCCGCCTGAACCTCACTAATTATAAAGAAATTATTATCGTATGTGCAAGATTAATGGATTAGTTAATATGAGGAATTATCTAAACTCTTTGTTATATTTTTTCCCTGTTGGCTATGCTCACTATCAGAAAGAGGAATAGACCAATTACGACTGCTATCTGACCATATACCGGTACACCCTTTGGTGAAGCAGCGAGAACAAAATTGTGAGCGAAGGCCGCTCCTATGAGCATACCCAAAACAGTTAATGCTGAATCGGTGTTGCCATTAGCAGATAGCACCAGTTGTCTTAGAGGACAACCGCCCAATAAAACAGAACCCCATCCACCAAGAGTCATGCCAAGAAAATTCCATAGATGCCAATTATGAGCAATAGGTTGCTTATTGAATCCCAGCTTGAAAAGTCCAAATGCCAAATCCCCTACCAGCACAGTTAAAAATAATACTATAAGGCCGGTTAAAAGAAAGGTGTCTTTAAAGAGAATGAAATCTCTTACTCCTCCTACTGTACAAAAACGTGACCTCTGCGCAAATCCCCCAACTAATAATCCACCGATAAGAGAAAAAGCGATGGGAGCAGTCATAGCTCCTGGCCCCTGAACACTAAAGAAAATAGGCCCGCCGGCTTCACGGTTGAAATTTATCTTTAAAAGAAGAAATAGAAAAAATAGAATCATTACTGCTGGGAGCATCCAACCGTCACTGCCTTTCGTTTCTTGAGCACGGCCCATATTGAATCCGCGCTTCAGAAAGATTACACCAACTGAGATCCCTGCTACGAAACCTGCTAAGCCTATTAGTGCATTGAGATCTCCTCCTCCCAGACGGATAGCCATCCTCACAGGACATCCTAAAAATACAAGAAACCCAATCATAGCAAAAGCGCCCACAGAGAACCGTAGAGCAGGTGAACTCCCCCCTCATGGTTTAAACTCTCCTGCAACTAAAGCAGCTATAAAAGCCCCTAAAACAATACCAATTATTTCTGGCCTGAGGTACTGTACCAGACCCGCCCTATGCAAACCAAGTGCGCCTGCTACGTCCCTCTCAAAGCAGGCAATACAGAACCCCATATTTGGCGGATTACCCTTAAGTGCGAGTACAACTGCTGCTATGCCAATAAATAAGCCTGACAGAATAATTAGAGGACGATCTAACTTCATTTTAGTTCTCCCCTTTCACTATTAATATGATTGGCCTTTTCTTAAAAAATACGGAGTATATACAAGCAGACCGAGAATGAAAAAGTTTATTCTTCAAGCTCTAACGACTAAGTGAAAAATAGTACATACTATTAAAAATAAAATAATAATATATTTATTATAATATATATTTATTAGATATTTCTAGCAAAATTCCTTCTATTTGAAACAAGATGAATATTGTTAATTTCCATAAATTTGGGCCAATAAGGTAAGATTTACGCACTAGTGGAGAAAATATCGTTCATACCCGTGTGAATAAGGCTAGAACCTCTGGCGTATTTTCCAGGGCTGTAGGGCGGATAAAATGGTGTGGCAGCATGGGGGTCGCTTGAGATGCAAGATAGACTTTACAATCCTGACAACGGTTCTTTATGTTTCGTTTGCAGCAGAGTACGCCAGATACTTGCCAACAATTTTTTCCTGCTAAAAAAGCGGGACAATTCATATACTTTTCCCTTGGACATTGCTGAATAACCTGGCAAGAATATCTCACAAGTTCCTCCTTTGATAATTTGAAACACTTCTTAGAAACTCTACTGTATCCTCTGGCCTAGTCACATTTATCATAATATTTGTACCCAGTTCAAAACCAGCTATAACTGACAGCTTAGGCAAAATTTCCAGATGCCAGTGATATATTTGTTCCAAATCGCCTACTCTGCTTGTTACACCTCGACATGGCAGAGTATGCAAATAGTAGTTGTAGGGTGGATCACCCAAACCGATATAAAAACGGTATAATACTCCCTGAAGGAGCTGCGCAAACTCTCTAATCTCCTCTTCGCTGATTGCTTCAAACCTGGGTTCATGGTTTTTCGGCGCAATCCAAACCTCAAAAGGTATGCGAGATGCATAAGGAGCAAAAGCAACAAATCTCTCTGTTTCTTCTATTATTCTTATACCCCTTTTTAACTCATATCCTACAATCTTGCAGAACACACACTGGCCAGTATCCTTATAAAATTTAGCTGAACCTTTCAACTCTTCCTGAATTAATTGAGGTACTGTCGGAATAGCAAACAATTGTGAATGGGGATGCTCAAGAGATGCCCCTGCTGTCTTGCCGTGATTGACTATCAGGAGAATAAACTTTATGCGCTCATCTTCTTTTAACGCTACGTACCTATCCCGATATGCTGAAATTACCAATGCCGCTTCTTCCGGTGCAAGAAGAGCAAGGCTATTATGATGAGAGGGACTGCTTATTATAACCTCATGTGTACCTATTCCCTCACGCATGGAATATATTTCAAAATCATCGTTATGTACCTCTTCATTAAAAGTAAACGCGGGATATTTATTGGGAACAACTCTTACCTGCCATCCGCTTGTATCTCTTGAGGAACCGTCTCGATAGGCCATGACTTCAGGTGGAGTAAGATGTTCATTTCCATAACAAAACGGACAGGTATGGTCTTCCTTTTGCTCTTCATCTATAGCTTTGCTAAAACTTTCCGGCCGTTTTGCTCTTTCTGTTGCAATAACAACCCATCTACCACTTACCAAATCCCGTCTTAATTCTGGCAACTGTCATCCTCCTAAATCATAGACTTTCGTCTTACAATGCTTAAATCTTTTTTCTTGCTGTGCCTTCTGATAAAGCAACTCATACTTTCTAGCAGAATTCCCCCAAGAATTATCTAACTGCATTGCACGCTTCATTAAGCTTTGCCAAATCTCCTTGTTTTTGTAGGTCTCCAAGGCTCTAATTATCGCTACAAAAAGGGCTGCCGCTTTATCCATTGACCTTCTCTGATACACACCCGAGACATCAAAGACAAACCCACTTCCCTCATTAGTTAGCGGATTGAAATCTTTAACCGTATCCGCTAATCCTCCGGTGCTGCGAACAATGGGAATAGTTCCATAACGCAAACTTATAAGCTGCCCAAGACCACATGGTTCAAAATTAGAGGGCATCAAAAACATGTCACTACCAGCATAGATGCGGTGAGCTAAAGCATTATCAAAGGTAAGAAATACAGCTGCCTTCGTAGGATATCTCTGCTTCACTCGCTCAAATACCTCATGGTATCTCTGGTCACCTGTACCCAGAAGTACAAGCTGTAAGGGCTGATTCATAATAGGATCAATAAGCTTTATCATTATGTCAAAGCCCTTCTGATCAGTTAACCTGGAGATTATTCCTACAAGAGGAGTTTCCGGATCTATCGTAAGCCCGCATTCTTTTTGCAGAGACACCTTATTTGGAACTTTATTAAGGGCAGAAGCATCATAGTTAAATACAATATTTTTATCAGTTGCAGGATCATATTCCTGGTAATCTATTCCGTTTAGAATTCCAAATAGTTTTTCTCTCTGCTCTCGCAATAAAGGATCAAGACCCTCTCCAAACTGAGGAGTCTGTATTTCTAAGGCATATCGTCCACTAACAGTGTTGACTACATCAGCGAAAGCAATGCCTCGGGCGATTAGCATAATCCTTTCTGCTTGCTCAATGATAGGTGGATAGACCAGCCCGTACTCACCCAATCCTGCCAGCTTCAGACTCTGGAAGCTGCAAATTCCCTTATAGGATAAATTATGAATAGAAAAGACGGTAGCAGTTTGAACAAAAAAGGGATCCTCCTGGTAAAGAGTTGCCAAGTAATTAGGTATCAATCCAGTATGCCAATCATTGCAGTGTATTATATTTGGCTGCCAGTTAATCTTTTTTAGAATTTCCAAGACTGCTCTGCAGAAAAATATAAATCTTTCAGCATCATCCTGATACCCATAGAGATTCTCACGATTGAAATATTTATCGTTGCCGACAAAATATACCGGTATATCCCCTTTGGAAGAGCCACTATAAACAATTGCCTCTTCGCTATGCTCACCCATTGGTACTGACAAAGAGGTTATTGCAGATCCAAGACTGTCTCCTTGTACCTGTGCATACTTGGGCATAATAATTCTGGCTTCCATACCCTGTTCTCTTAATACCCTCGGTAGAGAACCAGCAACATCCGCAAGGCCCCCTGTCTTAGCAAAAGGTACAACCTCAGAGGAAGCCATCAATACTGTATTACCTCGAGGTTGAATTTCCAGCTCTATTTCCTCTGGAACCCTTATTGAAAAAAGTCCTTCCTTTGGCGCTCTTTCATAGCACAATTCATCTTTTACCAAAATAAGAACGAAATTAAGAAGGTCTCCTGCTTTCAGTCCAAGCTCAGCGAATGGAACTGCCATCTCCAGATTGTCTCCAACCATAACGTTATGAATCTCCCTTTTGTCAATCCAGCTTTCATTTCTCACCTCTGAAAGAGTTACTTTTGCCTGATTGCCCTCAAAAGTAATTTTTAGCTCATGGGTAAGCCCTAGCTCAGAGATGTCGGTTCCTAGCTGACCGAGATAAGAGTTGGGACCAGTTTTTCGGGGCCCAAAGAAACACAATTCTAACCAAATATTGCTCTTCTCTTGTTTTAACAATTGAAATACCCCATCAATCCTGAGAAAGAGATTCTCCTCATCATATCCGTAGTATATTCTTTGTAGCCCTGTTTCTCTTGATATAGTTCCTAAAGTAGGAGCAAAATCATAGCGCCCTGCTAGAGCCCATTCATCACGTGCTGTTTCCTTACCATCAATTCTGGGACATAATTTACCCAAGGGTGGAGTCACTGGAGATAAAGCAGCCTTTTCCAGAAGAGGGTAATATAAATATAAAGGCGAAGGTCTTCCCAGCAACTCATACACTGCTCTAAGGTGGAGACGAAAGAGGCTGTCCCATATTTCATCCATACCCGAATCATGCAAGTTGCTCAGCCACCAGAACCAGTCACTTCCCTCTGCAATGTAGATCTCTTTCCATGCTTTTTGTATAAGTTCTTTTTTCCCTTGAGGATGCGCAGCTTGATATTCAAGCAACATATTTCTGGCCTTAAGTAAATAGTTCCAGGCAGAAGAGTGGGCGGGGCTTCCTATCCAGGTACGAAAATTGCCATTAATCCACGATCCAGTATGAAGTTTAGAAAGCTGGTTCAATTTAGTCTGGCGTGAAAGATATTCACTTACGGTTACCAGATTAAAGTATTCTTTTTCAGAAAGCTGCTCGTAAAGAAGGTGCAGAAAGTCGTGGCCATCATTTTGATAGTATTCCCAGCAATTCTCACCATCCAGAGCTACAGTCACTAAAAAATCATCATTTCTTTCTTTAACCATATTCCAGATTTGTTCAAGCCTTTCAATAAAGTCGGCTACAGCTTCCTGAGCTGGTCGCGATCCATAGACAAATGCAATTAAATTGGAAAGGACTAAATCTCGAAAGACTATTGTTTCTTTAAAGCTATCTTTCTCAATGAGATATGGTTTATATAGTACCTCTGGTTCAAGCACTGCCCTTTGTTCATTTCGAGGTATCTGCCGTTCTAATGACCTGGCCAAGACTTCTTCGTCACTGATTATCCAGTTAATTCCCTCTTGTGCCAGCATTGCGAGAATATTTTCACCTACTGCCTGCTCCGGTGTCCACATTCCCCATGGTTTAGTCCCGAAATATTTTAAATATGCGTCCAGGCCATCCTCAATTTGCTTTTTAGCATCTTCCGGAAAAGCAAAGGGAACCGGTGGCAATTCAATATCGGGAACTGCTATTCTGGCCGAACTGACATCCACTAGAAGAGGGAGTATGGGGTGATAGTAGGGAGATGTAGTGATCTCTATCTGCCCCCGTTCCTGCATCTCTTTATACAAAGGAATAATTTTCCTAATTACCTCAAACTGTTTTTCGGTAACGCAGTATTTATCTTTTTCACTGAAATCTCTGCCCTTTTCTACAATTTTCTTAAGATCTGGAAATTTCTCAATCCACATAGGATCAAACCAGGAAAGGTTAAACCATACCTGTATATCACGATATTCATCTTCAGTAAATTTAGCAGCAGCTCGAGGAGCCCCCAGAGCGCAAAATAACTCCTCCCTCTTTTTTATCAGTTCCCAATATCGGGGATATTTCGCAACTCTCTTCTCCCAGGCTGGATTGCAAAATCTTTTAAGAATAAAAATCTTTTCTTTACTGGTCAGTTCATTCGGGTGCTTCATACTATAGTGCAGATATTTGTCTCTAACTGTGCCTTCAGCATATTCACTAATTTGCTCTAAAAGTGAGGGAACAATATTAAAAGTCTGGTGGACCTTTGGATAGTTTTTTAGTATGGATACCATATCATAGTAGTCTTTAATAGCATGTAGTCTTACCCAAGGAAGTTCATAAGTATCAGAGATTTGATCCTTGTAATATGGCTGATGCATATGCCAGATAAAAGCAATATTTAAAGCTTTAGCCATTACTCAGTCTCCTCTTTTAGTGCTTTCTCCATTTTTAAATGCCAGCTCTCTTCAGGCATAAGCTCAAGCCTCCAATATGGAAGTATGGCTGTTCCCTGATAAATCCTTTCAAAACCTTCTTCTGACTGAGATACAGTCTCTACGGGAAAAACCCAAAACATAGCTCTTTTGTCAAAACTCATAGTAACGCTGATAAGATTTTCTAGATCCCAAATCTTTAATTCTCCTGCATCCACATCGGAAATTACATTTAGTTTATCATCCCAGGTTATTTTATCCAACGATCCCTTAATTTTTGCAGGAAAAAGGAGATTAAATTCTATACCAAAAAATAGATTCAAAGCTTGGTTGCCAAGGTTGGTAATTTTATAATTGACATCCATTTTGCTTTCTCGATTGTCGATAATAAAATTCTTATTAAGTAGGACATTCTCACCTAATACCTTTCCGTATCTTTCAAAATGCAGCTCAACTGGCTCTTTGCCCGCAATTTTTACTGAATAATCACCTGATGCGAAATCTCCAAGCTCCTGGTACCGAACTTCCTTAAAATCAGGCAATTTTAAGTCTATGGAAAGGAAGTGATCAATAAATGATACTCTCCGGTATCTATCATACACTAAATATTTCTCCAATCCCCTCTCTTTAACCTTGCTCAATTCATGTATGCTTTTTACTTTTCTTTTCCTCTGCGTGCTGTTTGTTTGTAAAATTTCTTGATGATATGCTTCTTTCCTCCGTGTTAATGTATTCAACAAATTTATTGCCTTGGGTCTATAGTCAAGCTCAAAAAGACCCCCTCCATTTTGGTAATCAAAATAGAGATTCCATTTTGATGCGCTTACTATAATCTCCTTACATCCATCCCTGTCGAAGTCAAATTCCTCCACTTCCTGCCAAAATTCATTTCCCAAAATTTCTTCATCAGCCATCGTTTCCGCCTTTATTAAATGGGAATAAAGAGCGGAGCGTAAATGTGGAAGATATAAGCCCCCAAAAATGCCATGCCAGTATCCATCATTGCACTGTCCTCTCCATAATTCATTAAGTGCTTCGGTCCTTTTGCTCTTATGTACCTTTGAGCTTACATACAGCATTTTTTTATGAAGATTGTTGCTTTCAGGATATTTAACAAAATAGTTTCTCCAGTGACCTCCTGACCACTCAGCCATTTCACTATAAGATGCAGTTGGGAGATAAATCCTTCCTGACGGTTTATTCTTATGCAAACACTCTGAAAGCGTAGCTGTAGTTAGCCAGCTGCTGTTCTCCGCTACAAGGTGTAAAAATTTTTCTAGCCACCGTTTTTCATAGACATGTTGATATGTCTCCGGCCATGCTCCAAATTTTTCTCCATCATCCCCAACAACCACCAAGTCCGCCCCTTGTTTATTTTGAATCTTAAGGTATTTAATGACCTCCTCTGGCGATGAAAAAGGTACAAGATATCTTAGTCTCATACTGCTGGGAAATATGTTGAGTGGAAATCCTGCCTCTTCAGTTACAAAATACCCAAAAAGATGCTCTTTTTCGGCCCCTGCTGCCGCAAAATGAGAATCATCGAGAACTACGTATTGTACTCCAGCTTGACAAATTACCTTTGGCAAATGTGGCTCCCAAACCCTCTCTGCAACCCACATTCCCCGAGGATGGTATTTAAAATTATCTTCAATAAAAGCGTTGAGTTTATGGATCTGGCCAATTTGATCTTCTTCCGGAATAACTGGCAAGATGGGTTCATAGAACCCTCCGGTAGCCAACTCAATTTGTTCTCTTTGCAGCAATCCCTTTACCGTTTCCAGGAATTCCGGGTGTGCTTCTTTGAGCCACTCAAAGAGTACACCGCTGTAATGAAGAGTTACCTTAAACTCTGGATTTTTTTTAATAACCTCAATGAAAGGTAGATAGGCTTTACTAAAAACCTCCTCGAGGACTTCAGGCATATTACCAACAGGTTGGTGATTGTGTAATAGCAGGGCAAAAGTTGTTTTTCCGTCTTCCATTCTCTCTTTGTGGTTATTTCTTCGAGATTACCTTTAACAGCAGCCTTATAAGTAATAATCAAGTGCGCGTATTAAATTCTTATATACCTGCTGGTGTTCAAGGATTAGACGATCATGACCGAGCATCCACCACTCTTTGGGAGTAAAGTAAGCAGAGACTTCGGCTTCCTCTCCGCTTCTACCAAACCACTGAATTAGATGCAGATTTTCTGACTGTAAGAGCCAGATTGCCAAGTCTATAAGATCTGAATTCTCAGTAAGCTTCGCTTTGTTATAAACATGGTGCATCAATCGAAATATGGCTAGTTGAGCACTATTTCCTAAGAAAAATTCAAATCCTCCGCTTCCCGCCCAGGTAGTTCCGAATTCAGGCAATGCAAGATCGAAAGAACGCTTTTTATATTTGTTAATTGCCTCATTGGGAGTGAGGCAAGTTATATTCCTCCAGCTAAGTTCCCCCGGTAACCACTCCATGAAATAGAAAATACCCGAATCTTCGCGATGATGTTCTCCAAAAGTTTCAAAATCCCAGCCCAAAAAAACAAAGTCTCCTCTCGCTTCTTTCAACCAGTGAGCATAAGAGCCTGCCATCAGCGGCCAACCTGACCAACTCTGGTTGGAAAAGCGGTATCCTATGTCATCACTTAGTTCATAGTGCCGGGTTAGTAAATAAAGATTGCTGTCTCCGTACTTATAAAGATGTGTTGGTTCGCGCCACTCCAGAACCCAATCTCTTCCGTCAATCATAGCACCCTTAAAGCCCGCCTTCTGTAGAGCGAAATATACATCATTGGACATAAACATTTCAGTAGTATCGGTTACTTTGGGTTTAACTCCAAACAGTCCCTTTAAATACTTCTGGGCCCACTTCATCCTTTCAATAAACTTTTCAATATCCAGCAGGCACAGAAAACCATGATAAGGGTCGACACAGATCAACTCAACATTAGGGTGGGCTGCAAATTCTTTAAAAGTATTAAGAAGTTTGGGCTGCCATTTCTCTGCCTGCTGTAGGAAAGATACAGAGAATCCAATCGACATTTTAAAATCGGCCTTTAACATTTTCTGAAACATCTGGAGCGAAGGGCGGTAGCAAGTACGGGCTACCTTTTCCAGGTAATATTTATTAAGTTGATCATCAAAAAGGCATTTTTCGATATCTTGAGGAGAAGCGCCTGATGGGATAGGTTGAGCGGGCAGCTTTAAGCGGCGCGGTTGGTGAACTACCGTATACACGATGAGATTATTAGCCATGGGCATTCCTCTTAATTTTAACATTTTGCGCCATGGCTAAATATTCTAGACGGGAGATGAGATTATTCTTAATAATCTCATCCCAGGTGAAACACTTCGCTGAAGCTCTTGCTTCTTTTCTTATCTTTTGTTCCTCCTCCGGATTCTCTTTCAAATATAAGAGATATTTTACAATTTCTCTGGTGTCGCTGGTTTCGAGCACAATTGCATTCTGGAAAGGTCTTACGTAATCTTCCCCACTGCAGCCTGTAAAGACTAATCCTCCGGCAGCCATCGCTTCCAGCCCCACCAAACCAAACGGCTCTATGCCGCTGTTGGCTAAAACAGCGTTTGATGACGCATAAAGGTAAGTGGCTAAATCCTCGTTTATCCAGAATTTAAGATCTAAAATATCGGTCTTCCCTGTTCTTCTTACTGCCTCCAGGAAATCCTCACCATTATTCTTCTTAACGTTAACCTCCTTAACCTTCAAACCGAGCATTCGTGCATTGTACATTATTTCTCCTCCATAAGGTTCGCAACCACCTCTCATAAGCAGACAGGTGTTAATGTGTTGCCGCTTAAGAGAAGCAACTGTTTCAATTGCCATATTCCAGCGCTTGTGAGGGCACCACCTGCCAATCTTAAACAGTACAAGATCACCGTTAAAAAGACTTCTAAATCTGGTTCTAAACTCACCATTTGGCTTCTTGATGATACGCCGGGGTATACCATTAGGAACCACTACAGGGTTTATCCCCATATCCCACATACAGTGCTTCATATATTTACTCACGGTAGTAATTGTGGATACGTAATTAAGGCGGCGCCAGTCAATACGGTGGAACGACATGGTATGATTTGCATTCCAAAGCATGATCGCTCGGTTACGCAGACCTTGAGAATAGAGAAGATCGCTGGTGTTTATAATTACGGAAGCTGCATGCCACTCTTCTCCCATTATGACTATAAGTTTGTCTTGGCCGATCGTGGGACGAGCTAATTTATCAACTATAAACCACGGTACGGAATTGTTAAAATCATAAAGCTTCTGCTCTTCCCCCTGGTAGACACCATCAGGATAATATTGACTTATCCACTGACACCAACGGTGAAGCACAAGCTTACCGTTTAAAAGATGCTCTTCCCCCGGCTTTCTTGGGTCACCGATAAATATTACGTGTGTCTCGAAGTCATTTTCGGCGAGGGCTCTGGCTAACTCCTTTACGCGTACACCAAGCCCACCTGCCTGTGCATAGAGGTCAGGACCCTCAAAAGAAACAATTACAAATACAGTATTTTCTGGTAAAATCTCGTGGTTTCTTTGAGTTGGCATACTTCCTACGTCACCTGATTTTTGATTTTTCTTTGAAATAGATATTTAGTATTTCTTTATTTTAAAGAAATTACCTTTAATATTCTTAACTTAACAAAATAGATTTTTTGGAAATTATGACCCTATATCTCACCTATAGCATACTTTTCGGGCAAGTCAACAGTATTTTACCCAAATTACTATGAATTATTCTTAGCTGAGGTTCAAAATATGATAATGAGAGGCTCGAGCAAAATTATACTCACGGACAGAGTTCTTCAAAATTGCTGCTTTTTTGAGGTTTCTGACAGCTCCCAAATATTTGTTGCTCTGCAATGGTCCGTTAATAAAATAACTTGCGGAATGAATCGCGGAGATTCGCGTCTACCGCAAGTCCTGTCAAAACCTATAAAATATGAACTATAAGATATGAAGATTGCAGTACTAAAAGTATCATGCTGATTGGCACAGTATTTTATAAGGGGATTAGTAATTTGGATAAATTGCTATTATAGGTAAATCTAAGTAACTTTCAACTGATTTCTAAGGTAGATTTCAGAAGCTTAATTACTCTTCTACCAATTGGGGTGTGGAATAGCCTCAGGCCACTCAACTAGAATTGCTTTTAAAATATCGGCTCTGGTGATAATTCCAATTACCTTTCCATCCTTAATCACGGGGACTCTCTTTATTCCTTTTTCGATCATAAGGGCAGTTATATCTTCAACCGATGTTTCTTCGGTCACAGTATAAACGGTAGCAGACATTGCTTCTCCCGTTTTAGTTGCCAGCGCCTTTTTACATGCTTTAATAAACTCCTCCTGGTTTACCCAATAAGCGGTCAAAGGAAGGAGTGACTTTTCTTTATAGATGAGGTCGCTTTCCGATATTATGCCCACTAGCTTCCCTTCCTTATCCGTTACCGGTACACCTGTTATCCGGTTCTTCAGGAGTATCCCGATAACATCCACGACTGGAGTGTCTCTTGTAACTGTTATGACTTCCTTGGTCATAATATCTCTAGCCTGCATTGCTAACCCTTCACTCCCGTATTCCTAATATTACACCCTTCAAGATATCGGCCTTGCTCACCACTCCTACTAATCTTTTCCCTCTTACTATAAATACTCGTTTAATTCCTTCCTTCATCATAAGTTCTGCTATTTTAGCACAAGTAACATTTTCTGGAAGATAAACAACGTTTCTACTCATTATCTCTTCAGCTTTTGTTCCTTTAATTTTGCTCCACTCCTTTAAAAACTGATCAGGGTCGATATACTTGCCATAATGATATAACCAGCCAACCGATGCAGGTTTTTTCTTCTTAAAGAGCAAGTCCTTTTCTGTTATTACGCCAATTATATGATCTTTCTCATCGACTACCGGGACTCCGCTTATCCCCTTTTCTATAAGCAACTTTACTATATCCTTTGCAGGAGTATCCTTTTTTACCTTTACAACGTCTCTAGTCATAATATCTTTCGCAAACATAATGGCTCCTAAAGTGGAATATTTCACAAATATATTATACCCAGCACTAACCTATAATATGCATACATAAATTTACTGGAATATCTTGTTATCGCGGTCTTTTGTCCGTTCATCCGTAAATCATCAAATTTGATCCAAAGTCTCTTTTTAGTGAGGCGAGACCCGAGCGGTAGCCTAAAATAATCTCTATTAAACTTGAAAAGAAGACGACCAAGTATCTTTAAGGCATGCAGGCCGAGCCCTATGTTTATAAGCTCTTATAAAACGAAGGTGTAAACCTATCTCGTTTATAATCCATTATTGTTCTAATTTATGGCAAAAGTAGATTTTCGTATCAAACCGAGGTTCTAAATAATAATTTATGTATTGTCCCGGTTAACAGTAGGCTTATGAACGTTACCTTTTTAACTTGCGGAGATTATTGAGGATTTTCTATAGATTCCCCGGCAACTGCCACGCCTGGTGGTCTGCAATTTCTACAGGGAATATAATTTTTTGCTTGTGCTTCTTCGGGAGAGCCAAACCACACTTTGTCAGCCAATTTTATCTTCTTAGTATATATACAGTTTGGATAATGGTATTTTCCTGATTTCTTACGTGCAACAAACCTCTTCTCTGCTTCAGCAAATGGGTGAAGTGTCTTTTTTTGAGCCCATATTCCTCTACTATATTCTCTCGCTTTCCTCTCTGATTCATAGAAGAGATCACAATATTTGAAATCAGGAAAGCAAATATGAGCAGTTGCATAACCCTGTCGTACTAGTTCAGCATTGACAAAAGTGTCGTCTACAAAGACGTAACGAAGCAGTCTTCCGTCTTTATCCCTGTCACTAACATCGCTGATTAATCCGGCTGCTTTACCTTCAACCAGACTTTTTGTCTTATGAGTCGCTTCTCCGAATAGATAGCTATCCTTATCTGGTGCATCTATACCTGCAAGACGCACTTTCTCTATCTTTCCATTTATGGAAACCTCTAATGTTTCACCATCAATCACTCTGGTTACTATGACTTCCTGTCTCTTCGGCGCTCGCTCAGATTGAATTTTTATTGCGGGCTTTTTTGGAGTTTCAATTTTTTGGGAACAACCCACACCTGCCAGTACCAGTAAAAGGACAGTGACAATAATGCCCGCCCATTTCTTCATAGTGCTTCTCCTCATCGAGCTTGCGAAATCCTAAGATAATTTCGCATCTGTACCAAAGCGGAGAATCAAAAATCTATCCGGTTCCCATCTTCCAAAGATAAAGAGACTCCTATTTAGACTCAGTTGTTATCCATTAAAGCTGCATGCATCGCTTCGCCTTTATTTTCACTCAACAGTTGGATACCGTCAATCTGTAAGATTAGAATTATTTAAAACGTAATCTTGGAAGCAAAATTTGTCCCCTTGGCACAGAACTAACTAATAAAATTCTGTACAACATAGCGCGCAAAGTCCATTGAACTCGTAAAAGCAGGCGAGACTGCATTAAGTATATGGATACTCCTGTCTTTCTTGATAACTTTAAAATCCATAACCAGTTCTTTTGTTGACCAGTTTACAAGCTGAGGTCTTATTCCTACTTTAGATGACGGAATCAAATCTTCAGGGTTTAAACATTTCACCAGGTCTTTTGCGCCTTTGAAGAAAGATTTTGAAAAGTATTTTCTCAGTTCCGAAAATGCTACCTCTCTGAATTTCGGGTTGTTAACAAAGAGAAGTATATCTCGCCACATAATATCAACAGCCTCAAAATCGATACCGGTAAACAGCCCATAGTTCTCTCTTCCAAGAGCAGGAGTCGCTGTCGGTCCTACATAGATATTGCCTCTAATATCCCTGGTAAAGTGCACTCCAAGAAAAGGATTCTTAATATTCGGAACGGGATAGATATTGCCTCTTACCATGCCCGATTTTTCTTTTCTTAGCTTCTTATAAAACCCCTTAAAAGGGACCATTCTATAATTAAGGCCAACTCCGAATTTATGCGAAATCATGTCTGTATTCATTCCGGCTGCATTTATGAAAGTATCAAACTCTATCAATCCGTTATTGGTTGTAGCAACACTATCATTTTCTAAATCCTTAAACTCAGTTTGGGTTAAAACTATAACTCTTTCACTGGTATCAAAATCATTGCACAAGCAGTTTAATACTTCCTTTGGGTCAACCACGGCGGTGTAGTGGGAATAAAGCGCCATCGTAAACGTTTTAGCACCAGGTTCTATCTCTTCGAGCTTTTTTTCGCCAATCAACTCGACTTTTGCCCCGTTTTTAATTGCTTGCTCATACAATAACTTAAGCGTTTCAATCTGGGTATCATCCTTAGCTACAATTACCTTTCCTGACTCAAATACAGGAATATTCTTTTCACGGCAGTACTCCTTTATCAAGAAATTGCCACTCAAGCATGATTTTGCTTTCAGGCTATCGGGATTATAGTAAATACCGGAATGGAGAACACCGCTGTTTCTTCCAGAAGCATGGAGACCAACTTTTGCCTCTTTTTCAATAATTATAATATTCTCATAACCTTGCTCCACCAGCTCCCTTGCTATGGTTAATCCTATTATTCCGGCACCGCATATTAGAAACTCAGCCTTAAGTTTTTTCATTTCTTACCTTCTGTTTTTTTGCTTTTACACTAAGGGTATCAAGACTTATAGAAAGAGTGGTTTATGCGAGGAGTTTAGCATATTTGAAAATAAATGGTGAACCATGCGAAAAAACATGATTCATAATCATGTCCCTACTGTAGGCTTAACAGTTTTATTTTCTGCAATCTCTAACTCTTTTTTGTTTCTATGTTTGCTTTTCTATTAGATCGGTTAAAGCCTGCTCAGCTTCTTCAAGTGACGTGTATGCTCCAAATTCCCCGATGACTTTTACTTCTCCTGTAGAAGAGTCGAACTCCCGGACCGTATAAACACGGGTATGGTCGCTTACAGACTTCTTCTCGCTGGTGATAAAGTACTTTCCGGCAACAAGGTCTGCGCCGTGAATCTGGCTCCCGAAGTGCTGCATCGTAGAATCATCGAAGAAATGGCCGCCCTTCTCTTTGCTTATACGAATCATATCATCTACAGTTATTTTACGTTCCCGCCCTTTACGCCAGAACTTCCCCATTTCTTCCCTCCTTCAAAACAAATCCCCTGGAGTTT
>JABAOH010016806.1_pt2 | contig 15731 bp, 13 predicted proteins | sample 7062181 | NCBI WGS metagenome assembly JABAOH01 (sample SAMN14538630, study PRJNA623070) | marine sediment metagenome | biome: marine biome [ENVO:00000428]; feature: marine pelagic biome [ENVO:01000023]; material: deep marine sediment [ENVO:00002113]; isolation source: pool of 5 deep marine...
GACCGGCTGCAACTTCCGTAAACCCTATCTGACGCGCGAATGCAGCCCATTGTTTAAATTCCTCGGGCGGTACAAAGCGTGCCACCGGGAGATGATGTTGAGAGGGTGCCAGGTATTGGCCCAGCGATAAATAACGGCACCCGGCCCGTTTCAAATCGATGAGGGTTTCTTTGAGTTCGTTTTTCGTTTCTCCCAGTCCCAGCATAAGTCCCGATTTGACCAGCATACACTGTTGGGCCACATACTCGAGGATTCCCAGAGAGAGGCGGTAGTGTGCCCCGGGCCGTGCCACAGGGTACAAGCGTGCTACCGTCTCAATATTGTGATTGAGTACATCCGGATGAGCGTTACAGACTTCTTGCAGGGCGTGGATCGAGCCTCTGAAATCGGGGATGAGGACCTCGATCTTGGCCTGCCTGCATCGCTTGCGGACATGGTCAATGGTTCGGCTGAACTGCTCTGCGCCGCCATCGACAAGATCATCGCGTGTAACGGAAGTTATGACGACGTAATTTAGGTTCAACAATTCCGCCGCGCGGGCAATACGCTCCGGCTCGTCCGGGTCCACTTCCTGCGGTTTGCCCTTTTCGACCGCGCAAAAACGGCAGGTGCGCGTGCAACGGCTGCCCAGAATCATGAAGGTCGCCGTGCCCCGGTTGAAGCATTCCCCCAGATTGGGACATTGGGCTCTTTGGCACACCGTGGCCAATTGCAGTTGATCCAGCAGCCCTTCCATCTGATGGATGGCAGCCAGATTCGGGGCCGGCCGAATCAGCCAATCGGGATGTTTGTCTGTCCTCTGAGAGCTCCCGNNNNCTAAAAGCGCATGCAGTGACGTTATCACTTCGTCACGATTGCCGCAGGGAACAATCCACTTAAACCCCTCAAGGTCGGTGTTCACGTTTAAAGCAACTCCATGGTAGGTCACCCATTTTTTCACCGCGATACCAACGCTGGCAATTTTTCCAGAATCCACCCAAACTCCTGGTCGGCCTTGTTTGAAAGCCGGTTTGAGACCATAGATGCGCAAAACAGCCGCCACCACTTCCAAAAGAGTCTGGAGATAGCGGTGGAGGTCTTTTTCAATAAGCTTGATGATCGGATAGGCCACCAGTTGGCCTGGTCCGTGAAAAGTGGCCTGACCGCCCCGGTCAACCGCGTAAAATTCAACACCTCTTTGGTGCAATGCCGCTTCAGAAATGCACAGATCCTTTTGGCCCCCGCTTCGCCCAAGGGTGACCACCCGTGGGTGCTCCACCAGGACCAGGCGATCGGGGGCAGATCCGTTGATCCGCTCTTCAACCAGGGCGAGCTGACGCTGAAAGACCTCGTTGTACCCTAAACGCCCCCAGTCTAAAATTTCAAGACTCAAGTCCTACAACCCCCTATCCTATCTTCTGGGCAGATAGAGCGCCCACTCCAATGCATCCCGGCCGGCATCCACCAAGGATTCTGAAAACGTGGGGTGTACCCGAATGCCCTGGGCCAGTTCCTTCACCGTACATTCCAATTGCATGGCGAGCACGGCCTCACCCACCAATTCCGTTGCATTGGCTCCCACGATATGAACACCCAGAATCTCACCATGGCGGGAGTCTGAAATGATTTTAACTGCACCGGCCATCTCATTGCAGGCCATGGCTAATCCATTTATCGTATAAGGAAAATCTCCGACCTCAACGTCTATTCCTTTCTTTTCGGCCACTTGTTCCGAAAGGCCCACCGCTCCCACCTGAGGGATTGTCCAGATACCGCGCGGTATCAGGTGAAAGGGAAACGACCTGGCTTGATGCATGGCATTTTCAGCGGCCATCACTGCCATGCACGAAGCGGCATGGCTGAGCATCCATCCACCAGTGGCGTCGCCGACGGCATAGATTCCCGGCACCGAGGTCTCCAGCTTGTCGTTGACAGCAATGCCACCGTCTTCATTTAACTTCACTCCCGCCTGGTCCAGGCCAATATTGCTGGTATTGGGCTTGCGTTGGGAGACCAGCACCTTTTCCACTTCCACGAGCTGTTCGTCGGGTCCATTTAAGATAGCCTCGAAGCCCCTTTCAGATTTGCGGATCGATTCGACGTCATACTTCAAAAGCAGTTCAACGCCTTGGTCCCTGAGCGCCTGGGCGATGCGTTGACTCGTGTCACGATCTTCCTGGGGGAGGATTCGGGGATGCTCAGTGGTCAAATATACCTTAGATCCAAACACGCTAAGGGTATTGGCGATTTCCACGGCTATCGGAAGGGTTCCCCAGACGAGCACAGAGGCAGGGACTCGCTCTAGATCCAGAAATTGATCCGTGGTCATAACTGCTTCTTCGAGACCGGGAATATCGGGGATATCAAGAGAGCTGCCGGTGGCGATAATAACTTTCTTGGCTTCCAGGATGGCGCCGTCTACGTCTACCTCCTGGCTATTTTTTAAGACAGCGTGGCCTCTGACAACTTCTACCCCATAGTTGCCAAGGAGCCCTTCCATGCCCATACGAATATCGCCAGCCACTCCGTTTTTCCTTTCTACGATGGCCTTAAGATCCAGCTCTTCGACCGCCGCCTTGATACCGAACTTATGTCCCATGCGAATATTATGGAGCAGATAGGCGCTGTGACGCCAGACCTTGGTAGGAATACACCCGCGGTTGACACAAGTGCCCCCGATTTCTCCAACCTCGACCAATGCCACTTTGCCGCCCAGTTGTGAGGCTCGAATAGAGGCTGCGTAACCCCCGGGCCCACCACCAATCACCACTACATCATACATATGATCACCTCTAGCAAAGAATCCACGTACAAAGGAGGTATTCTTGATTTGACTTCAAATTAGGCATAAGAGTGTTTCAGCTGACAACAGGACAAATACTCCATCACTCCTTGGATATTTCTGCCAGTCAAAGATACGCCTAGCCTCCATGGGTTTTGCATTGCAATACAGGGCCACGTCACAGTTAAACCTAGGCTATTGTTGGGTACGTGTGTCTCTTTTTTTGCGTTATGCCCTTAAATAAGGATCTGTAGAGGGCCGTTTCAAAATGGTGTATTTCCGACCAATCAATGGAATCCATTGCTAAAGCCTATATACACCATTTTGAAACGGCCACTAGATTTAACTATGTGAGGGCATAGCGAAAAAAGAGATACACATACCCTTCAATTTGACGTTACCCTGGTTAGGATAAAGCAGATGTGTTTTGCAAATCACGTCAAGATTAAATAGGGATCTTCCAGATAACGCGCCACGGTTTGCAGAAACTCGCTGGCCGGGGCCCCGTCCACCACTTGATGGTCAAAGGTTAAATTCAGAAACATCATCGACCGAATAGCGATCTCCCCATTATAGACTGCCGGCTTTGCTTTAACCCGACCGACCGCCAGGATACCAGTTTCGGGCGGCTTTAATATGGGGGTGACCCCGTCAACCTGAAACATGCCCATACTGGAAATGGTAAACGTTCCCCCGGTGACCTCATCAACCGTTAGCGTTCCTTCGCGAGCTTTACGGGCCAGTTCTCTTGCCACGCTTGCAATCTCTAAAAGCCCTTTCTTGTCAGCATCCCGCAACACGGGCACGATCAATCCCTCGGGCAAGGCCACGGCAATGCCCAAATGCACGGAATCGTGCAGGAGAATTTCATCGCCAACCAGGGTAGAGTTCATGATGGGATGATGCTTCAACGCCTGGGAGGTCGCCAGGATGACGATGTCATTATATGATATTCTCACTGCATCATCCTTCTTATACTCTTCTCTGACAATGTCGCGGAATCGAATCATTTCGGTCACGTCAACTTCGGTAAACATCGTCAATTGAGCAGTGTTGTGGAGGCTGGCGTGCATTCTTTCAGCAATCGATCTACGTATACCGGTAAAAGGAATCGATTTGACAGGCAGGGTGACCTCTTCACGTTTTCTCAAATCCAGAACCCGCTGAACATCCTCCTTAGTGATCTTTTCGCCCTCCCCGGTCCCTTCAATGGCAGTGATATCCAAACCCGCCTGCCGGATCATTTCTGAAGCCAGGGGGGTTACCTTTGGTGCAGGCGGCCCCTCTTCATGAAAGCTCTTGACATTGGCTTCGGTAATCCTTCCTTTGGGTCCGGTGCCCTCCACTAAAGCCAGGTCAACACCCAGTTCCTTGGCCAAACGGCGGGCCGCCGGTGTGGCCGCCACAAATTTCTTTTCGGGTGGCTTTTCAGCCGGAGTTGGCACCGGGCTCCCTGGGACAGGTGCTGCTTCCTCTATTAGTTCACCCGCCTGGATTCCCTCGATACGTTCCGGTTGTTCCCCGGGCTCGGTGATAACTGCCACAATGGTTCCCACGGGAACGGTTGTTCCAACTGAAATCACGATTTGAAACACAACGCCACTGGCCCCCGCCTCCACGACATTGGTTATCTTTTCGGTCTCCACTTCAAAAAAAGGCTCTCCCTTCTGGATGGTATCGCGTTCTGACTTATGCCACTTGGTGATTTTACCCTCTTTCATGGTCAGGCCCCATTTGGGCATGGTTACATTCACCGCCACTTCGTTACTCCCTTGTCAATAAATAAGAATCTGGATTTCCCCAAACTGTGTCAAAAGAAGGTTTTTGTGTCAAGTGGGAAGTTGATACTTCATCTTATCGCGCTCGCTCCACCCTCTGCTCCCATTGCCTCCGTTGCGTATTCACCTCCTCCGGATATAACTCTGCCGCCTCGATCATCGCCTCCACACCCAATGGGGAGAGAGATTCCAGGAATATTTTCTCAACCGTCTATTCCAGCCGCTGCGCCCCGAACCCCTGACAGACAGATGCGCTAGTTTGTACCCGTGCCTTAGCACACCGATAGCGGGAGTCCTTTCAATAGGCTATGCTCATGTGCCTTCCACACCGCCGACACACGACCAGGCCTTGGAGCAGACTGCCTCCTTTTCGAGGAGTACCAGGACTGACTGTGCTACGCCGATTGGGAGGGATGCAGTTCTGGTTCGTCTCAAACCCCTCCCAAGAGATGTATCCATCATGATGATCTTTGATCACTACGTGCCACTCATCCTGCGCTACTCGCTTGACCCGCTACTTCGGTTTCGAGCTTGAATAAACGATCTCCTCGGTTTGCCCTCTAAACAGAACAGGTGGACGCTGAACCGAATGGCCTTTCCAAGAGATCCCCCCGAAAATCTTTGCGTAAATCGCTGAGCTGTGCACGGCAGGTCGAAAATGTTTGCCAAAATGCATTTTTTGTTGACAAACAGCAAAATTGGGATCATTTATCAGAAGTTATAACAATGTTCCAGAACAAAATAACCTTCCCTTAAGGGGTTGCAACTTCAGCTTATTAAGCGAGCAAAAGATCAAAATATCTGGCGCTGGCTATCTCGGTCAAAGTCGGGCTGTTATGTTTGCAAATATGTTACTTAGAAACTCATATACCTGATCAGGCGCATTAAGGATGCTGATAAATCAGCACATCCTTCTATAACGGTCTGCTCTTGTGGGAGAGCTTCTTTTTATCCGACAACTTTGGCGCTCCTGAGCCCTAACCATGCCCGTGGTAAGTTCACTTGGATGTTAGTGACTTCTCCATGATCATCACTCAAGTATGTGATTCCGGGGATGCAAACCAGTTTCACAAGAATAGCCGTTCACACTATTAGAGATTTGGGAGGAACTTCTTAACAAAACGTATCTTATCGATTTAGCCTATCTATATAGCCAGTTAGAGAATTCACAACACGCTGACATGAGTGATTGTAAAAGGATTGGCCTGGGCATTAACCCCTTGAAAGAATGGCTTTTGCATATGCAAGGCCAGTGGATGTGTCCATTTTTGTGAAAGGCTACTATCACAAGAAAGGAGGTGAGAACTAATCGGCTATAGCAGAGGCAGTATTAAATAGGAGCATTAAATACACCTTAATCTATGGAAGGAGGGGAAAAATGAGAAAGAAAGGCTTACTCAGATCATTGGGTCATTACTGTATAGCCTTAGTGATGGCATCGATGCTGCTGGTAGTTGGTTGGACTGTGCCGAACCAAGCACAGGCAGCAGCGAAAGCCCCTGATAAGATCCGTATCGGTAACGCGATCTCTCTCTCAGGCCCGTATGCTATGGGTGCAAAAACGACACAGATAGCCCCTTACGACATGTGGGCCAAAGAGGTTAATGCGAAGGGAGGCATATATGTTAAGGAGTATGGCAAAAAAATACCCGTAGAGATAATCAGATACGATGATAAGAGCGACAGGGGAACCTGCGTGAGACTGGTGGAGAAGTTGATTCTGGATGACAAGGTTGACCTTTTGCTTCCGCCTTGGAGTACGGGTCTGCACTTTGCCATAGCGCCTATAGTCACAAAATATCAGTATCCAGTGGTCGGACCCACGGTTGATTCCCTAAAGCTCAGGGAAATGGCGCACAAAATACCCTATATGTTTGTAATCTTGAACCAGCCCCCTGAGAAGTCAATAGCCATGGTAGAGCTTGCTAAAGAGCTGGGAGTCAAGACATTGGTGGCGGCCCATCATCAAGACCTGCACGGTATAGAATATGCCGGCGGTGTGGTGCCCGCGCTAGCCGCAGCCGGGGTCGAGGTGCTCCGATACAAGAGCTTCCCAATGGGTGCCAAGGACCTCTCACCCTTACTGAAAGAGATGAAAGCGGCCAAACCTGATGCGGCATTTTTCTTCTGCTATCCTCCTGAAAGCATCCTTATCACCAAGCAATCTATCGAGATCGGCTTTAACCCGAAGCTCCTTTACTGTACTATTGGCATAGCTTTCTCCCCCTATAGAGAGATCTTTGGTGCCGACGTGGTGGAGGGTGTTATGGGCGCCGGTGCCTGGAACCCGAAGGTTCCTTATCCTGGAGCCAAGGAATTCTGGGACAGGATGGTCGCATTTTCAGGTGCAGGAGGCACTGACTGGTATGGGAACGCCTGGTGCTACTCTTCAGTTCAGGTCCTGCAGCAGGCCATAGAGAAAGCGGGGACCCTCGACAGGAAAAAGATAAGGGATATAATGGCCAGCGAGACGTTTGACACGGTTATTGGCCCGGTGAGATTTGAGAACCAGTTTAATGTACAATCACCCGGCGAGGTTGGCCAGTGGCAGAAGGGGGAGTTTGAAGTCGTTGCGGGTAAGGAAAAACGTACCGCAGAGCCTATCTATCCCAAGCCTCCGTGGCCGAAGAAGTAGGCATTCCTGACAGGATGGCGCTTCAATAAAGAATTCCTCACGGAAGGGTGTTTGGCAGTTCCGCCGAGCAGGCTGTCTGGAAAGACCTAGCTACGAGGGAGATAACCACCCTCGATATATTGTGTCTCTCCGGGCAGCCTGCAGGGTTTTTGTTGCTGAAGGTAGAAAGGCATTACTGTGTTTGTAACCGTCTTAGATGTGGTCATTGGCGGTTTAATAATGGGTGGTATCTACGCCCTCATCGCCGTGGGACTCAGCCTTCAGTACGGTGTTGGGCGCGTACTGAATGTCTCTCATGGTGAGTTTATTATGCTTGGGGCCTTTGCCACCTGGTCGCTGTACACCGTCTTCAGGATTAGCCCACTGGTCTCTCTGGCCATTTGCGGCCCTGTCCTGTTCATGATAGGTTTTCTCATCCACCGGACTCTCTTTCAATACCTGAGAGGCACCTCAGAATCCATAGGCGCCTTTGCCGATAGTTCCCTTCTGGCCTCTTTTGGCCTCCTTTTCATTATTCAGAATGCGGCCTTGTTAATATGGAAGGCTGACATAAGGGGCTACTCCTACTTAGATTCCTCGGTGAGTATCTTTGGGGCCTTATTTGCAGCGCATCGTTTAGTAGCCCTCTTATTTGCCGTCGGCATAAGCCTGGCCTTTTATTTCTTTCTAACGCGGGCGCGCCTGGGAAAAGCGATCAGGGCAGCCGCTGAAGATCCGTCGACCGCCCAGGTGATGGGGGTAAACATTCATCGGGTGTTAGCCATATGTTTCGGCCTTGGTGCATTGATGGCCGGTTTTGCCGGCGTACTTATCAGCATGATGTACGAGATGCAGCCAACGATGGGCCTCGAGTATACCATCATCGCCATCATCGTGGTTGTCCTTGGTGGATTGGGGAGTATCACCGGCAGTTTGATCGGGGGCTTTATATTGGGCCTTATCGGCAGCATAGTGACCTATTTTGACGCGGGTCTATCCTTGATCGCCTACTATGTGATCTTCATACTCTTGCTCCTGATAAGGCCAACGGGAATCTTTGGGAAATAGAGAAATGGATAGTGTTAGGGTTATCTCTAAAAGGCCTTTTACTTTAGGGTTGCTTTTTCTCGTCCTGATGCTATTAGCAACCATACCCCTCTATGTCCGACCTTATCCCGTCATATCGCTGACCACCATCATTATGTATATAATCATCACCGTAAGCTGGGCCATCTTCTCCGGCCCTACCCGCTACATCTCGCTGGCGTCGGCCTCATTTTTCGGGGCCGGCGTATATGTCTCGGCGATGCTGGGGGAAGTATTCCCCCTGCCTTTTGTTATCGTCAGTGGTGGTCTAGTCAGTTTTATACTTGCCCTTTTCATCGGCCTACTGACTCTCAGGTTAAGAGGCATGTATTTCATCATATTCACTTTCGGGATCAGTGAGCTCATGAGGCATTTTCTCCTGTGGTGGGAGACTAACTTTACGGGCACGGTTGGCAGGTGGGTTGNNGGCAGGTGGGTTGTGGCAGTAGACCATACGACCGTTTATTACGTCATACTCGTCATTTTTGTGATGGCACTGGTTACCGCCTACCTCATTAGACACTCAAGATTCGGGTTAGCCTTGCGGAGTATTGGAGAATATGAGGAGGCCGCGGCTCACATAGGTATTAATGTAACTGCTTTCAAGGCTATCACCTTTGCCATCAGCGCCTTTTTCATGGGAGCCTCTGGGGCAATCATGGCGACACGATGGACATATATTGACCCATCCATTGCCTTTAATCCGCTCTTTTCTTTTATGCCCGTTTTGATGGCTATCTTTGGCGGTACGGGGCAACTTTATGGTCCTGTCTTAGGCGCCGCCTGTTTTGCCTACTTAGAAGAAATACTGATAACTGAGTTCCCCTATTACTACATGCTCCTTTTCGGTACTATACTCATGGTTGTCATATTATTCCTACCCGGTGGACTGGCAGGATTGATAGAAAAATGGCGAAGGGGAGGTTCGCAGGGGCAATATGCGAATACTTGAAGGAGAAAAGGTCATAAAATAGTTTGGAGGGCTTGCTGCCTTACATAATGTTGACTTCGACATAAATCAAGGCGAGATTGTCGGCCTTATTGGTCCAAATGGGGCACTGAATGAGCAGGGTATTACTATCTTTTACTCGTTGAGCAGAATGTTCGACATACCCTAGAGATAGCGGATCGGGCATACTTGGGATTCTAGTTTAACACGCGCTTTGAGTCGCTTAATTTGACATCAATACTTAGCAAGAGTCAAACGGAGCCTTGACCCCTTTCCCCCCTTCACAGGCCCAGATACTTACTACTGAGAGCATCAAATAGTTTACAATGTCGGCAAGGGACATGAGATCTTTGCTGCAGTGATTAATATCGTCCTATTCTTCATAGAGTTTCCTTATGTACTCAGCCTTCATCTCAAAACGGGGAAGTGTGCCCTCGGGGACCAGTTCGACATCAGCCCGAAATACCAACTTGTCTCTCAGTACTGTTTCCAATTCCTTTTTCAGGGCATCAAGGTCTTTTTCGCCCTGCGAGTACTCCACCTGGATTCTTAGGGGGGGTTCCACCTTTGGTCCTGGTCTTTCGAGAAGGACGACTATATCGCCTGTAGTCCTTGGCCTGAAGGAAGTGATAACGTCCTTGATAGCTGAGGGAAAGACGTTAACGCCGAGTACAATAAGCATATCGTCGGTACGGCCGATACATCTTATGCGAAAGCTGCTCCGGCCGCACTCACAAGGGCCTGCAAAAACTGTGATTCTATCCCGTGTTCGGAACCTTACCACTGGGCAACACTCCCTATCGAGCAAAGTGTAAGCCAGTTCTCCTTCGGCGCCGTCCTTCATTTCCATGACCTCACCAGAGTCCGGGTTGATAAGTTCGGGGAATATGTATTCCTGGGCACAGAAGTGCATCCCTTGTTGAGCAGGGCATTCCCCGAAGATAATAGGCGCAGCGTCAGAGTTGCCCATGCCTTCGCTGAGAAGGCATTGGTATTCTTCTTGCAGTCGCTTCTTGACTGCGGGGACCCCCCCGCCGGGTTCAGCTCCGACCACCAGTTTCCTGAAACCGAGTTCTGAAGGTTCCAGGTTCTGCTTTTTCCTCACATAGTCAGCAAAATACTGCGCATAGGATGGTGTGCAGTGAAGCACGTTGCCCCCTAGCCTCTTTGTGGTCATGACCACGCGATCGGATGCGCCGGTGCCAATGGGAACAAATGCTGCACCGATATGCTCGATGGCGTCCTTAACCGGAAGACCTCCCACAAAGAACGTCAGTCCCACTGCGTGGATTACAACGTCCGTTGGTCTCACACTTTTGGCAAAAAGAGAACGGGCGGTGATCTCGGTCCAAACCTTCTGATCATGGCGAGTAATACCGACAAAGGTGGGGACACCGGTGGTGCCGGATGAGGAATGGATGCGGATGATGTCATCCATGGGAGCGGCACAGTGGAACCCCAAAGGGGGGTTTCCTTCCTGGCTCTTCCTGAGCTCATCTTTCTCCGTGAAGGGGAGCTTGGGTAAATCCTCCAGTCCCCTGATATCAGCCCTTTCGACACCATGTTCCTTGAACTTTTTCTGATAGAAGGGTGATTTTTCCCATACGTAATCGATCTGCTTTAGGAATTTTTCTTCCTGAATTGGGCGTAATTCCTCTGGACTCATCGTTTCAATTCTTTCATTCAGAAATTCTTTTTTCATCTTTTCTCCATGAATCCGTCTAGGCTGTTGACCAATACCCGGGCAGTATCGAAATCCTCCAGGTTACAATCTACTTTCTCTATTTCAAGTGGAACCCTGAGATTCTTTTTCAATTCCTCGATGAAAATCTGGTCCTCTTCGGAGTCTAAGAGTGGGCTCCCCTCTCTTTCCAGTGAAGACCAGCCCCTCAAGGGGACCACCAGCTTTATGGGGCCCTTGGCCTTGTTTATTTTCTCTGCATAAAGCTGGGCCCCGATTTTCATCTCATCGACCGGAAATCGGGCCATGGCCCTCATCTCGTCAATCTCGAGAACCTTTCCAGAGGCAATGTACTTCTCCCTGTTGGTGCGGGTCGGGCCCGCACCTGTAATGTTCAAGCAGCAGGGGGCCCATACCTGCGGGATACCTCTTTCAGCAGCAGCGTCAAGTCTTGCCATACCGGCGGGCCGATTTCCTTTGAACCTTTCTTCGATAAGTCCAGCAGGAACTATCTCTATGACGCCGTCGAAGAACCCCTGGGATATCAGCCGATCCATGGCTCGATCACTGATGCCCTGGGCATGAAAGGGATATACGTGGTATCCTTTCTCCGTGAGAAGCTGCTCCACATACTTGGCGCACTGATCTGAAAATCCCAGTTCAGTAATAGCCACAGAAGGGTAGGGGAGCTTCAATGATGTGTGATCATAGGCTTCCTCCACCATCNNCAATTTCCATAATAAGCTGCATCACAATCAGGTCAGTGGCACCAAACCATCTTCCCACGTAGACCGTCTGGGCGGCAGGGACAGCGATGACCTTAGGGATCCCAAAGGGCAATTTGGACATCACCTGTGATGCAATCAAGGCAATTGTGGACCCTCCCAGGGATACAATGCCGTCGAGTTCCCCTTGTGAAAGGAGATCTAACGCCTTTTGCTGTCCCCCAGAACTCATCGCGTTCGTGATGGTGAGCCTGTCTTTCGAAGCCCTAATCTCTTCTATATCCTTACCTGCCAAACCTGCAATTTCCTCGGGGGTGATATCTGCTTGATAGGAGGGATGTCCTCCCATGCTGATATCCATGAGGATAGCCTCATGCCCTCGGGACTCAATCCGCTCCTTTAAAAATCCCAACTGATCACCCTTGGTGTCAACAGTGCCGATGATAACAATCCTCTTCTTCATGCACTTTCCTTATCCAAATGATGGCAATAGTGTCTCCGTATATTGCCTTTTTCACACGAATCCTTCATCGGCAGGGCTAGCGGGTGATTTTCACGCCTGCCTTTTCTCTATCCCAGGTATTTTCCGTAATGCCCGCCTCCCTCAAACGATATTTCTCAATCCGGTTGGTCGGGGTCTTGGGAAGTTCCTGGACGAACTCCAGATACCGGGGCACGGCAAAGTACGCCATTCTCTCGTTGCAGTACCTAATCAAATCCTCGGGGGGCAGGTTTTCACCAGGCTTGAGGACCACATTGGCCTTGACCTCATCCTCACCAAGTTCTGAAGGGACAGCAAAGACAGCGGATTCCAAGACCTTTGGATGTGTGTTAATAACCTTCTCAACCTCAAAGGATGAGATGTTTTCGCCTCGACGACGAATGGCGTCCTTCTTACGGTCCACAAAGTAGAAGAATCCGTCCTCATCTTTTCTGGCATAATCTCCTGTATGGAACCAGAGGTTACGGAATGATTCGAGGGTCTTATCCGGCATTTTGTAGTATTCGGTCATCATGATATAAGGTTTCTTAGGCCGAACCACGATCTCACCTATTTCTCCCACCGGCACTTCCTCGTCATCATCATCTACCAGTTTTACCTCAAACAGGTCATCGAGCACCTTGCCGCAGTTGCCAATCCTTCGGTCATTTATGTCCTGATGTATGACGAGTCCTATCTCGCTCATACCGAATCCCTCCAGGCAGATGAAGCCAAAACGCCTTTCCAGATGTTCCATCACATCTGGTGGACAGGCCGCTCCAAAGGCTATCCTGACCGGATTGTCCGCGTCGTCTTCCCGGGGTTCCTGCTTGGCAAGTATGGTCATCACTGCCCCCAGATAGTTGAATTGAGTAGCGCCATATCTGCGGATATCGTCCCAAAAGTTTGATGCACTGAAACGCTCGCTCAGCACGGCCTGGGCATCAGATACCTGCGCCGCAAGGATGGTCATGAGCTGGGCATTGATATGAAAAACGGGGAGAAAGGTATACAGGATATCCTGTGAGTTGGCATCACGCAATCTGGCCACAAGCCTCGCGGTATGCAAATAATAGTTATGGGGGCAGACGACCCCTTTTGAAAGGCCGGTGGTTCCGGAAGTATAGATGATGGCTGCAGGATCTGCCGGGCTGATATCCACTTTCATCGGGTTAGAGGAGTATTTAAAAAAATCCTCAATGGAGGATATGGGAACGGGAAGAGACTTGGAGATCTCCTGGTCAATCTCACCATGGCAAATGATTCGTTCGAGCTTGGTAAGGTCATCCCGAATGGTTAAGAGCGTGTCCAAAAACGAACCGTCAATGATCAGCAGTTTTGAATCCGAGTTGTTGATGATATGTTTCAAAAGGTCGCCCTTATAGGCGGTATTGATAGGGACCTCCACAGCTCCCAATTTGGCAGAGCCAAACCAGACATAAAGATAGTTCGGGTGATTTCTCATCATAATGGCGATTTTGTCACCCTTTTTAATGCCCAGATCCCTGAACCCCTGGGCAAACCTGTTGGATAGGAGGTCCAATTGCTCATAGGTTATCTTTTCATCTTTATAGAACAAAAAGACGCGATCTTTATGGATGCGACCCTTTTCCTGAATAACCTTTCCCACTACATTATCTTGAATGCTCCACATGAAGTGCCTCCTCAAAAAATTTCCCAGTTACTCGGTAAATCTTATCATTTGGAATTCTCAATCAATGCCTTCCGTAGCTCAACATAAGTGGGGGGTAACCTATACTCTAATTTGAGATAGCCCGGGCTGATTGGATAGGTCTGCCTTCCTTCATGGGAAAGCCTTAATCCACTAACGACCTCTTCAAATCGGTTCTTGGGCATAGCGAATGACAGTTCCCCATCAGCAATCAATCCTAGTCGTCGTTCGCCATTACCGGGAACAGCATATTTGCATTCACCTTGAAGAATTGGCGCCACAATCGGAAGAAGGCAACCGCCCGCCCCGGATGACTTCGATGTCAAACCCTCGCCCGACGAAAAAACGGCGGCCTGGATCATCCGCATCACTTGAGCGCCACTCCCGTAGAACATGATTACGTCCGGGTCAAAACGTGCTGATTGTATCGGGGAGATCAAAATAGATTTGAATTTCCCGAACTCAAATCGGGGCATTGCCTCAGCTGCTCTTATCTGGGCTTTAGCGGGCCGGTTAATAGGAGCGAGTTTATACTTGCCGCTGAGGTATTCTCCCGGCCTTACAAATCCCAATCCCGCTAGCGCTATCGGGCAGGACTGGCTTTCCTTGTCAAGAACTATGGTCAAGCCCTCCCTGCGACAGAGACCTAAGGCCTGGCAGAGGGTAAAAGATGCCCCATAATCCCTCAGGGGCCTCTTTGCATCCTGTGGAATCTCATTTTCACTGTTCAGCATCTTAACAGCTAAGGGATAGGTTTGAGGTTTAACGTACGTTGACATTGCCTCATCTATTTTTGCCAGACTCACCATCCAATATCCTCCTTTAAACAGATCAACAAAGGGCTACCGCTTCTTCTTTCCGTCCAGAATCTCCTTTATCTTGGGCAAGTTCAGCCTTCTTAATTTCCTCTTCTTCCTTATCTCGTCAGCGGCGACAAAAATCGCGTAATCCCTGTCAAGAACGGAATCCCCCCAATCGTCATCCTCTACGATCTCGAGGCGCGTGTAAGGTGGTTCCCACCACCTATCCTTGACATTGATGCCCCTGCGACCCAGATCCCGACCCGGGCCGGTGAAACGCATCCACAGCGGGGGATACTGTAACATCACGGCCCTTCTCTCCATTTCAGCGGGGCGGTAATCCTCCCTTCCGGTACCTGGTGCAAAGTACCAGCGCTCCTTACATGGGCCTATAGGAACAACTGTAACCAAGGTGCAGCCCTCCATATATCCCATCCGCAGGAAAGCGGTGGCGGGGATCATTCCGACCCTGCTCTCCACATTGAATGTATGTGCGGCCGCAGCAGCCCAATCGATACTGATCCCCAATTCCATAGCTCGCCAGATACAGCTTGGTCCTTTCATGAGCCATCCCCAAGGTTCACCGCCAGTCTCATTGAACCGATTCTGACAGTTGATTACCGCCTCACGGCATGTCTTGAAACCACAGGCTCCGCAATCAAAACCCACTTGGTCACACTTCAGACAGCGGGTAGTCTCAACCAGTGCTTCCTGCTCAGAAAGACCAAGCTCAACCTCGTCGAAGCTAGCTAATGCCTGCTCGACGGTTAAGAGCTGTATTTCAGGTTTTTCAGGATCACCGTCCAGTCGCCCTAACGCCTCCTGGGCAGGGGAAACCTCCGGGACCTGCTCAGGCGGAGCCAATACCTCATCAATGATCCCCAAACTGCCCAAGTATTGGTCTATCCACGCGGCTGCCCTCCTACCTGCAGCAATGGCTTCTATGACAGAAGCTGGCCCTGTGACTGCATCACCACCAGCAAATACCCCCTCTCTATCCGTAGCATGGGTAGCAGGATCGACTTGAATAGTATTTTCCTTCCCCAACGAAAGGCCAAACTCAGAGGGCACCTCCGGCGATTGCCCGGTCGCAACAATCACCGTATCAACGCGTATACGAAATTCGCTCCCTTCAACTGACACTGGGAGCCGTCTGCCATCAGCATCTGGAGGTCGAAGCTCCG
>JABAOH010134168.1_pt1 | contig 15730 bp, 10 predicted proteins | sample 7062181 | NCBI WGS metagenome assembly JABAOH01 (sample SAMN14538630, study PRJNA623070) | marine sediment metagenome | biome: marine biome [ENVO:00000428]; feature: marine pelagic biome [ENVO:01000023]; material: deep marine sediment [ENVO:00002113]; isolation source: pool of 5 deep marine...
AACCGCGGCCAGGGCGGCTGGCCGATGAACGTCTTCCTCACGCCCGAGCTGGAGCCCGTCTTCGCCGGCACCTACTTCCCGCCCCACGACATGTACGGGCGGCCCGGCTTTCCATCCGTTCTTCAGCAGGTCAGCCGCGCCTGGAGCGAGAACCGGGAGACGCTGAAGGAGCGCGCCGAGGAATTCGTGGCGCACCTCCGCGCCCAGCAGAGCCTCGAGCCGGCGCTCGCCGTCGGCGTCGCCGAATTGCAGGCGGCGCTCGGCGCTTTCGCTCGGGAGTTCGATTCCCACTACGGCGGCTTCGGGTCGGCGCCCAAGTTCCCGCCCTCCGTCGGCCTGCGGCTGCTGCTGCGCCTGCACCGGCGGTTCGGCGACCCGCGCGCCCTGGAGATGGTTACGACAACGCTGCATGCGATGGCGCGGGGCGGGATGTACGACCACATCGGCGGCGGCTTCTGTCGCTACTCCACCGATCGCCAATGGCTGGTCCCGCACTTCGAGAAAATGCTGTACGACAACGCGCTGCTCACCAAAGCGTACCTCGAAGGCTACCAGGCCACCGGGGACGAGGATCTCCGGCGCGTGGCGGTGGAAACGCTCGACTACGTCCTGCGCGAGATGGCTTCGCCGGAGGGCGGCATCTACTCTTCCACCGACGCCGATTCGGAGGGCGTGGAGGGAAAGTTCTTCGTCTGGACGCCGGAGCAGATCGCCGAGGTGCTGGACAAGGAAGAGGCGCGGCGCTTCAACGCCTACTACGACATCAAGCGCGGCGGCAACTGGGAGGGGAAAAGCATCCCCAACACGCCACACTCGATGAAGGCGGTCGCCGCGCACCTCGGCATCGGCGAGGACGAGCTAAGGCAGACGTTGGCTGATGCGCGCCAACAAGTCTACGCGGCTCGTGAGCAGCGGGTGAAGCCCGGCCTCGACGACAAGATCCTCACCGCGTGGAACGGCCTGATAATCGGCGCGCTGGCGGAGGGCCACCGTGTGCTACGAGACGCGCGTTACCTGGAAGCCGCGGAACGCGCCGCCGACTTCGTCCTGGCCACGCTCACTCGCGAGGACGGCGGCTTGCTGCGGACCTATCGTGCCGGGGTGGCACACCTCGACGCCTACCTGGAGGACTACGCTTACCTGGCCGAAGGTTTGATCGATCTCTACGAGGCGAGCGGCACGGTGCGCTGGCTGCGGGAGGCCGAGCGGCTGCTCGAGCGCACGGTCGCCGACTTCCTCGACGAAGAGTCGGGCTGCTTCTTCAACACGGCGCGCGATCACGAGAAGCTGATCATGCGCTATCGGGACGGCGCCGACGGGGCGACGCCCTCCGCCAACGCCGTCGCCGCCTCGGCGCTCGCCCGCATCTCGTATCACCTGGACCGGCCCGAGCTGCTCCAGGCCGCGGTGCGTGCCATCCGCGCCTTCGGGCCGATGATCAGCCGCTTCCCCCGTGGCTTCGCCAAGAGCCTCTGCGTCGTCGACCTGCTGCTCGCGGGGCCGGTGGAGCTGGCCTTCGCCGGCCGGCGCGGGTCCGGCGACCTGGAGGCGCTGCAGTCGGAGGTGGCGCGACACTATCTGCCCAACCGCATCCAGGCGATCCACGATCCCGAAGAAGCGGACAGCGGCGACCTGCCGCTGCTCGCGGGCAAGGGGCTCGTGCAGGGGCGGGCGGCGCTCTACGTCTGCCGCGACTTCACCTGCAAAGCTCCAGTCACGGAACCGGACGCGCTGGCTGCTGTGCTGAAGGCGGAAGCCATCCGCGACGAAGCGCGGACGACCATCGGGGCGCGGCTGGCAGGCCGGGCCACGGCGGAGGGCACGGCGCGCTACGCCGCGCGCTTCGCTGGCCGCGGTTACGGTGCGCTGGGCCGCTCGGGCCTCACCACCAGCCGGCTGGGCTTCGGCGGCTATCGCACCTCCGACCGTTCAAGCGAGCACCGGGAGGCGCTGACACAGGCGCTTCAGTCCGGCGTAAACCTGATCGACACCTCGACCAACTACATGGACGGCGGCAGCGAACGCCTGGTCGGCGGCACTCTGCGTGACTTGGTCGAGCGCGGCGTGCTGGAGCGGGCCGAGGCGATCGTGGTCTCGAAGATCGGGTACGTGCAGGGCTCGAACTTCGAGCTGGCACGCCAGCGCGAGTCGGCAGGAAAGCCATACCCCGAGATGCTGAAGCTGGGAGAGGACCTCTGGCACTGCATCCACCCCGAGTTCCTCGTCGACCAGCTCCAGCTGTCGCTCGATCGCCTCGAGCTGGAGACGCTGGACCTCTGCCTGCTCCACAACCCGGAGTACTTCCTGGCCGACGCCGCGCGCCGGGGCGAGCCGCTCGAGGCGGCGCGCACGGAGTTCTATCGCCGCCTGCGCGAGGCCTTCGCCTATTTCGAGACGCAGGTGGCCGCGGGCCGGATCGGCGGCTACGGGGTGTCGTCGAACACCGCCGTCGCGCCGAGCGGCGACCCGGAGGCGACATCGGTCGACCTGATGCTGGCAGCGGCTCGCCAGGCCGGCGGCGACGAGCACCACTTCTTCGTGCTGCAGCTCCCGCTCAACCTGCTGGAGCCCGGCGCCGTGCTCGAGAAGAACAGCGGAGGCGAGCGCACGGTCCTCGAGGCTACGCGCTCGGCGGAGGTGGCCGTGCTGGCGAACCGGCCGCTGAACGCCTTTTTCGGCGGCATGCTGGTTCGGCTCGCCGACGTGGCTCCCGAGGAGGGCCCGGTTGTCGATCTAGAGGCGCAGCTCGATCGGGTGGCGGAGTTGGAGATCGCCTTTCAGCTGGAGATCGCCCCAAAGGTCGAAAGCGCCCCAGGATCGCTCGACCCGAGCGAGTACTTCCGGATGGCCGAGCGTCTTCGCGAGATGCGGCCCGTATTGACCGATGTGGCACATTGGTCACAGGTCGAGAGCCAGATCCGCTTCGCCGCCGGCTCGGTGATCGCGGCGCTCGACCGTCAGCTCGAGGGCACGGTGCTGGACCGCTGGTCCGAATGGCGCGACGAATACATCGACGAGCTGGAGAAGCTGATCCGCGCCATGCGCCACCGGGCGGCCGAGCGGTCGAAGGAGCGGGCCGAAACGATCACCGCGGCGATCGATCCGCTGCTGCCCGCCGAGCGGAGGGCGGAGCCGTTGTCGCGAAAGGCGCTATGGACGCTGGTGAGCACGCCAGGCGTGACGTGCGTGCTGGTCGGAATGCGGAGCGCGCCGTACGTGGCGGATGCCGTCGCGGTGCTCGGTTGGCCGTCGCTCGAGTCGGCGGAAACGGTGTACGAAGCTGCTGCGGAGGCGCTGGGAGGCGGCCGCTAGCTCGGTTGCAAGGCGGTGTGGCGGGGGGCAGCGACCTTCTTCCGCTTAGCTCTCCTCTGTGTCACCCGCCAGTGACACCATCCGATCGACTGAGACCTTCATCTGGGTCCGCAGCTCCTCGATACCGTCGGTGTCACCGGCCACAGCCTTCGCGTTGAGTCGACGCACCAGTTCGATGAAGTCCTCGACCTCCGACCGGAGACCCACGTAGACCCGACGATCGGGAAGCAGCCGGGATCCGAGCCGAAAGTTGCCCGCCCCCACCAAGAGAGCGCCGGCTATGACCATGAGGATCGGCCCCCACGAAGGGCTGAGTAGCACGACGGGCGCCACGATCGCCGTGACTCCCAACATCGCCAGACTCAGGTCGATGAAAGAGCGGAACGACATCTTCGATCCTCCTCCCGGTTCTCAACAGGTCGAGTGAAAGAGGCCGCCGACCTTGCGCCCCTCCCGCAGCTCGTTATAGAGCCGCACCGCTTCCTCGGTCGGCAGAACGTGCGCCACGACGCCGCGATCCTCCAGAAACCGCAAGGTCTCGGCGGGCACCTGTAACCGCTGGTACACGCCCCGCGACAGGACCACCACGTCGGCGCCGTGGGCGAGCAGTTCCTCTACGTCGGCGGGCTGGATTCCGGGCGTGTGCCGCGTCCCTGTCTCATTCCAATCCCATTCGCGCGCGCCGCCGGGGAACAACTTGGCATCCTTGAACGAGAGGGTCGAGTCATCGACCTCGACCTCGATGTGTCCCCACGCGAGGCTGGTGATGCGAGGCGCCGCGTCTCCGTTGCTCATCATCGACCTGACCTCAGCGCCTCACCGCCGTCAGCTCCAGCAGCCGCTCGCGCATCGCACGCGCCTTGCCCGCCTGTTCCAGGGCGGCCCAGAGTCGCACCACCGTTTCCTGGTCCACCAGGCCGGGTGGCGTGCCGAGCGTGAGCGTGGACAATCCGTATACCTCGCGGAACGCATCGACCGCGTCCACGATCTCCTGGTCGTAAACGAACGCCTGCCGGTTGCGCTCGAGATCGTCCGTCTCTGCCCGGTAGTAGCCGAGCGCGTTGAGCATCAGCTTCAGTTGCCAGACATCGGCGCCCTGCTGTTGCTGGAGCGTCCGATATCCCAACGTCTGAGAGATGGTGTCGTAGATTCGGCGAAGCTCGGCGACCGGCGTCGGGTGCTCGCAGACGTTGATGTTCACGGTGATGCCGTCCGGACGCCGCGAGCGGCCCGGGCGCGGGTCGGCGACGATCACCGCCGCCGACTGCGCCCTGCCCTTCCGTGAGTCGCCACCGGCGCTCTGGCCCGCCATCAACGCCTCGATCAGCCGATCGGCCAGATGGCGCGCGTCGCCTTCGCTGCTCTCGAACGCCGCGGCGACGGCGTCCAGCACCTCTGGGCCGGTCAGGATGTTGCCCTGCGTCACGTAGTTCAGACCGGACCGGTGCCCGGCCCAGGTCAGCGCCGCGTCGCCGGTGTGCGCCGCGCTCGAGCCGTCGAGACCGATGACACCGACCTGGCGGCGCGCCGCCTGCGAGTCCGCCGCCACGGCCCGGCTCAGCGCCTCCTCCGCGCCGACGCCCTGGGCCAGCATCTCCAGCAGCTCGGGCCCGTACTCGACCCGGGTCCACGACTGGGTCGCCACCGCGCCGACACCCGCCCGCACCCAGGGGACGCCGTTCCCCACGCAGGGCACCCGCGTGGTCACCGCCACACCCGACTCGCCGGTCGCCGGGTCGATCGCCGCGATTGAGAAGGTATGGAAGTGAAGATCGGGCGCCCAGGCGGTGGGCTCCTGCCCTCCGGCGGCGCCCGGTAGAGTCATGGCTCCGACGAACAAGACGGTGGCGACGGCGAGTTTGCTCGACATGAGAACAGCTCCGGCGCTGAGAGGGGGAAGGCTGGACAGGTGACGCAATCTACCGTCCAGCGGCTCAACTCTCCAGTCCGAGCGGATCGCCGGATCGCCAACGTCAGGGTGCCGCCCCCTCCCCCGGCCCGCCTCTCGCCCCGCCCGTGCCCGCGGCCAATCCCCGCCGCGGGGGCAAATTCGCGGCGCCAGGTCGCCCAAGACGTCGGCCCCCGAGCGATTGCGCCGCAAGTGGCTATCTTCTATCTTTTTAGCCCGGTCGAAGCGGCCGGGCTGAGCCCCCTCCGAGCCCCATTCCCCCCTGTTCGAGCACGCCGCGGAAACGCGCGGCTACGGTCATCCGTTCGGCGCCTCACTGCGCCGTGAGCCTGCGACCCGAAAGTCCGGCCGCGAGAAGGGACACGAATGGCCCACGGTGACTTCATAGAACTCCTCGAGCACGTGGGGAAGGATCCGTCGCGCCTCATCTTCGAGGATGAGCTGACCGGCATCCACAATCGGCGCTTCGTCCTCAGCTATCTCGAGCACAAAGTGCATTGGGACGCCGGAGAGGACTTCCCACTGTCGCTGCTGGTCATCGACCTCGACTCGTTCAAGCAGATCAATGACACCTACGGCCACGACACCGGCGATCAGGCGCTGACCTGGTTCGCGGGCCTTCTCAAAGAGGTCGTACAGGATCAAGGGCTGCCCATACGCTACGGCGGCGATGAGTTCATACTGCTGCTTCCGAAGCTGGGCGGACGCGACGCCCGCGAGATGGCCGACCGGCTGCTCCAACGAACCCGCGACCGGCCGTTCCGTCTCCGCGACGCCGACGTCAGCGTCCCCATCAGCCTGAGCATCGGGTTCGCGACGGCCCCCGACGACGCAGCCAGCGGGCGCGAACTCTTGCAGGCTGCCGACACCGCCCTCTTCCACGCCAAGCGGTCGGGCCGCGATCAGGTCGCTGGGGCCGCGGAAGTCGACCCGGAAAAGGTCTTTCCCAAGACGGCGCTGTATCGGCTGAAGGCGACCGGCATCGCCGGACGCGACGATGAGTTGGCGATCGTGTCCGAGGCGCTGGCCGCCGCAAGCCGTGGCCAGAGCCAGTTCATCATCCTCGAAGCCGCGCCGGGGATGGGTAAGTCGACCTTTCTCGACACGGTGCGGCGCAACCTCAGCGGCGACGACACGTTCTGCGTGTTGAAAGAGGCCGGCGACCCACGGGAGGCTTATCGCCCATACTACCTGGCTGGCCGAATCCTGTTGGGGCTGTTGAACCAGCGGGAGGACAAAGGCTCGGAACTGCTCGACGAGCTTTCGGATGACGACGTCGAGCACCTGACCCACGTACTCCCCCAGCTCGGAAAACCCGGCGCCAAAGACCCGGGCAGCGACGGAGCGGCGCGCAGGCAATCGATCTTCGCCACGCTCGCCAATCTGCTTCCCCGGGTGGCCGACTTCCGGCCGCTCGTGCTGATCATCGACGATTTGCAGTTCGCCGACGAGGCGACGTTGTTGCTTCTGCGAGTGCTGACCCAGACGCAGAAGCTCACGCTTTTTGTCTGCGGCTCCTCGCTCGAATTTCTGAAGTTGAGCGGCGAAGAAGAGGCGTCGCCGCTCGAGCGCTTCTACTCGGTGCACCACAAAGAGCTCGGGATCCGGCGTGTGAAGCTGCGGCCGCTGAACGAAGACGATATCGCCGAGTACTTGAAGGGCGTGTTCCCCAGCCTGCGCACACCGAACCGGTTCGAGGCCGCGCTGGCGCGGATCACACAAGGCAACCCGCTATTCCTGGGCGAGATCATCCGAAAGCTGGTCACCGACGGCAAAGTCCGCCTGGTGGACCGGGAGTGGGTGATCGACCCCCTCGAGTCGAGATACCTTCCGCGATCTCTGGAAGAGATCGTCATGCAGAAGATTGCAGACCTGGACGAAGAGAGCCGCGAGCTGCTCGAGCGCGCCTCGACGCTGGGCGAGAACACCGCCCTGAGCGTGCTCGCGGGCAGTTCAGAGCTGGACGAGAACCGGGTGCTCGAGTTTCTCGATCGGGCCGAAGCGCTGGGCCTGATCAGCCTGGACTTCCAGATCAACGACGAGATCATGCGCTTCTTGGGGAAGCGCGTGCTCGAGATCACTTACGGCGCCATCGACAAAGATCGACGGAGGGGGTTGCACGAGAAGGTCGGAGAGTACCAGGAGAACCTGTACCGCCAGCGGCTCTTGCCCTCCGCCTCGCTGCTCGCCTACCACTTCAAGCGCTCGGCCAATCAAGAGAAAGCCCAGCGCTATGAGCAGATTCAGATCGCGTTCAACCAGACCGTCTTCAGCCCGGAAGAAGCGGCGATCTACGCGGGCGAGTTTCTCGAAGAGGAGGTCGAGACCGAAAAGCGGCTGGAGCCCGAGAGCATACCGCGCGTTCCCAACGTCTTGCGCGCTCTGACGTCTACCGTGCGGAGCATTCAGCTCTACCCGCTCGAGAGCAGCCGCATCGCCCAATCGCTCGATGACGTCCGCGCCGCGGTTGAGGAGATACTGCAGAAGAACGAACACCTCCACCTCGCGCAGGCTCAGCGCGTACTGCTGGCAAACGGCCAGCGTCTGGATGTCTCGCGCTACAGCATCCTGGCGGACGCCTTTCGCAGTCTGCTGACCGAGTCGGAGCTACAGGGGGTCGTCTTCCATCGGGGCCTCTCCGCCGAAGAGCTTCGAGCGCTCTTACTCACGCTGGGACAGCTGAAGCCGGAGACGGTCGACCAGGGGTTTTGGCGGAACTTCGCGGTCGAGAACGCGCTCGAGCACATCGAGCTTCGCCAGGTTCGCTATTCGCGCCTTCGACGAAAGAAAGGGCGTGCGGCCGTGCGTCAGCCGCTGGGTGAGGATACCGAGCTGGGGCCGGGCGAGCTGGTCCACATCCCGAAGATCTTGCGCGCGCTGCTGGGTGCCGTGCAGAACGCGAAACTCTACCCGCTGGACAGTCAGCCCGTTGCGCGCTCGCTCGAGGCCTTGCACACGGCTTTGGAAGGTGTGCTCTCACGGCGGACGACGGTTACGCTGGCGGGAGCCGGAAAGCTCCTGCTGGTGAACGGCGCGCGGGTCGATACCACCGGCTATGCGCCGCTCGCCGGCAACGTGATCGAGTTCATGGATTACGTCGGGCTGAACAGCATCACGTTCAGCTCGGGCGTTTCGGCAACCGAGCTGGAAGGCTTCGTCGCTGCCCTGCGCAAGCCGCCGACTGCAGGGACCGACCGCAAATTCTGGGATGATATCGCCCGCGAGCACGGGCTCTCGCACATCGGATTCAACCAGCGCCAATACGCCGTCGGCGTCGTGCAAACGCTCATCGCACCCGTCGAGGCCGCCGCCGAGGAAGAGGGGCCTCCCGAGGTGACGGCGCTGGGGCAGGCGGCGCAGGTGTTCGAGGAACACGTCGATACGCTGCGCGACGCCCTGCCGCGCTTCGGCAAGGAACTGCTGGTCAAAGGCGAGCAGAAGATTCTTCAACAGCTTCTGCGCAAACTGTTCGCCGATCTGCCACAGCAGGATGCGAAAAGCCGCGAGAAGGCGATCCTCGCCTGCCACGCCACGTTTGAGGGGCTCATCCTCGGGCTGCAACACAAGTTCACAGAGCTGGCCGCGCCCAATCTGCTCGTCGTGCTCGAGAGCGAGTCCGAACCGCGCGTGCTACAGGAGCTGGCGGACACCCTCTACAGCATGGCCGCCAGCGCCGTTCATTTCGCCGACTATAACCTGGCGACCGAGATCTTGATGAAGACCAAGGTTCGCAAAGAGCAGCTCGAGTCCGCAGCGGGCCGCCAGGAAAGAGAATTGGCCAAGCTGCTCGACCGCCGGCTGGGCGGCACCGCGCAGCACTTGCTGGTCGACGACTTGCGGTCGGGACAGCCCTACCGGCAAGAGCGGTCGGCCCAGGTGATCGGCAACCTCGGGCGGTCCGGCATACCGCTGCTGATCGATGTCATCAAGCAAGAGCGAGACTTTCGAGTCCGGCAGCTGGCGGCGAGCCTACTCGCAGAGATGGGCCCGAGCGCGGCGAGCGAGATCAAGAGAGCGGTAGTCACCGAGGTCACGGTCGAGCAGCGTTTCCGCCTGCTCGAGGTCATCGACACGGTGACCCGGGACTTGCGTGATGAGCTGGCTTACAGCTTCGGCGACAGCAGCGCCAAAATCCGCCGTGCCGCCTTTCGGCTGTTCGAGCGCCTACACGACGACGGTCTGGCCGAGATCATCGTGCCGTTGGCTCGCGACCCCGATTCGTCCGTCGCCAAAGGAGCGATCCGCAGCCTCGCGCACCTGCGGTCGCCGGCTGCGGTCGATGCGCTGGTTTCGATCCTCGATCAGGCTAAAGACGAGCGCGTCGCGATCGCGTGCTGCCAGGCGCTGGGCGAGCTGGCCCACGCCAACGCCATCGACGCGCTGGCCCGCGTGCTGGCGAGCAAGAAGCTCCCGCTCATGCGTTGGCGCTGGAATCAGCAGGTTCGCGCAACCGCCGCCATCGCCCTCCGGCACATAGCTCACCCGAAAGCGACGGAAGTCCTGGCGCGTTACATCGACGACGGCGACACCACCGTCCGACAGCTCGCCGGTGCAGCGAGCGCCGCCAAGTCCCAATAGCCCGACCTACTTGCGAGCGACGATCACGAGACGCTCGGCGTTCTGGTCGTACGGCGCGCCCTGAAAGTCGCCGTAGGCGTCCACCCTCTTGAATCCGCAACCCAACATCAGTGACAACAGCTCGGCCGCCGAGAACAGTCGGTGCGAGATCTTGAACTCCTTGCGCACCCCGTCGCGCACAACGACCCAGCGGTTCTCAATCCAGGACCAGTCATCCCGCAGCGTCCGCTCGTAAAGCCAAAGCTCTCCCTCATGCTCACGCCAGTCGCGCGTCCTGAAGATCCGCGCCAGTATCTCCTTGCCCATGGTGTCGAGCACGAAGGCGCCGCCAGCTTCCAGAACTCGAAACACGTTCTCGACGACCCGGCGATCATCGGCGGGATCCTGAAAGTACCCGAACGAGGTGTACAGGTTGAGCGCACAATCGAATTTCCCGACTCGGCGGAAATCCCGCATGTCCTGCTGGATGAGCTCGACCGCCAAGCCGGCTTCCTGCGCCCGCCGTCGCGCCTCGCCAAGCAAGTATTCGGAGAGATCGACGCCGGTTACGCGAAAGCCACGCCGCGCCAGCTCGAGGGCGTGACGTCCTGGGCCACACCCGAGATCGAGCACACGGGCTGGCGGAGCGATGCCGGCCAACTCGATCACGCCCTCGACATCACCCGGGGCGGCCTGCCAGAGCCGTTCGCCGAACATCGAGGGCGCGCTCGTTCGCCAGAACTCCTCGTCCTCGAACCACTCCGGCATGTCTGCTCCTAGCGTGTGACGTCCGAGAGCACGCGATCGATCAAGCCGCTCGGAAGAACGCCGCCGGCCTCGAGCGCCGCACGCTGGCGCCGCATGGCGTCATCTCCAAACCTTCTCGAGGAACTCTTGCACCTCACGCACGCCGCCCTGCAGAATCAGATAACCGTCGTGCGGCTCGCGCTCGGTCATCTCGCCGGCGATGGGCGTGGTCATCAGCCTACGACACGCCTCGGGGTCGTCGGGATGGACGCCGAGGGCCCAGCCGAGCTTGATGTAGGCGACTTCGGGCAGCATGTTCGCGAGCGGTACCACGCCCAGGCCGAGGATCTCGCGGCCGGTCTCGTAGACGTGCATCTGCACGAAGCCCCACAGCGTCTGCAGCGTCATGTACACCTGCACTCCGGCGGCGCGCGCGTACTCGAGCGCGGGGTAGATCTTTCGGTTGACGTGGCCCAGGCCGGTGCCGGCGATGACGATCCCTTTGTAGCCACAATCGACCAGCGCCTCGACGACATCCGGGTGCATGCCGGGATAGTAGTAGGTCAGGGTCACACGCTCTTCGAACGCCGCCTGTATCACCACATCACGGTCGGCGCGCCGCGACTCATACTCGGTCTTCAACGGCGTGATCTTACCCTTCTCGACCATGGCGAGCGGGATGTCCCCGAGGGTGCGGAAGGTGCTGCGATACGAGCTGTGCATCTTGCGCACGCGCGTCCCACGGTGCAGCAGGTTGTACTGATCGGACGTCGGCCCAAACATGCAAACCATCACCTCGGCGATCGGGCCGTGGGCCGCGGTCCACGCCGCGCTGATCAGGTTGAGCGCAGCGTCCGAGGACGGCCGGTCCGACGAGCGCTGGCTGCCGACCATCACGATGGGCACCGGCGGCCGCTGCACCATGAAGCTGAGCGCCGCGGCGGTGTGGTGCATCGTGTCGGTCCCGTGCCCGATGACCACGCCGTCGTAGCCCTCGCGGATCGCATCGCCCACACGCTCGGCGAGGATCAGGTACTGCTCGGGACCCATGTTCTCCGAGAAGACCCCGAACAGCTTCTCGGTCTCGAGGTTGCAGATGTCGGCAAGCTCCGGCACCGATCCGTACAGCTCGCCGGGACTGAAGGCGGGGATCACGGCGCCGGTGCGGTAGTCGAGACGTGAGGCGATGGTGCCTCCAGTGCCGTAAAGCTTGACCCGCGGCTTGGCAGGATCGATCGGGAACTCTTTCTCGGGGATCTTGTAGTGAGCTTCCCGGTAACCCGTCTTCTCGATCGCCTGCACCGTGTCGTAGCGGATGCCGATGTTGTATCCGCTCTCAAGCTTCAGGACCAGGTGGTCTTTATCGCTCGTCTCCGAGCGCGGCAGCAGCAGTCCCGCGAACTCCCCACGCGTCGTGCGCACGCGCACCTCGCTCCACACGGTCACATCGAAGCGTTTCATCAACGCGAGACAGGCGTCGCGATAACCTTTATAGCGGTCGTCCGGCGCGCTCATCCTTCCACCTTCGTCGTCGTGGTCTCCAGCGCCTCGACCAGACGCCCTTTCACGGTCTGCCCGTCGAGCCGGCCGACAAAGCGGCGCATCAGCTCGCCCATCGCCCAGCGCACGACGACCTCCCGTGGCCTGCCCGGCGGGGCGCGGTCCAGCACCTCGACCATCGCTTTCTCCAGTTCGTCGTCATCGGCCGGCACGGGCCGGAACGTCGCAAGCACCTTGTCCGGCGGCGCGTCCCGGTCCTCGATCAGCTCGTCGAGCGCCACCTCGAACGCTTCGGGGCGGATGGCGCCCGTCTCGGCTGCGCGGACGAGCGGTTGCAATCGTTCTGTCTCTGGCAATGATGCCAGCCGTCCCTGTCGCCGTTGGTGCGGGATCCGCTTCTCGAGTGCGGCCGCCAGCCGCCGCGCTGCGTCGCCCGCCGCGGGCGCCAGTTCATCGAACAGGTCGGCCCAATCGGCACCGGCCAGACGTCGCGCCGCGTCGTCGGCCAATCCCAGATCACGATACCGCTCCTCACGGGCCCACGGCGTCTCGGACAGCCCGGCGCGTACCTCGATGACCGTGGCGTCGGGGATCGGCAGCGGCGGTGTGTCCGTGTCCGGATACATCCGGTCGGGCCCCGGCAGGATGCGCTCGAAACCGTTGGTCCCGTCGCGGTACGCCTGGCGCGTCTCGGCCGGCACGCCTTTCAGGGCATCCCGCGCCCGGATGAAGATCTCGCGCGCCGCGGTGGCCGCGTCGGCCTCGGGCGCCCAGACGACCATCATCGCATCGCCGCTCTCCGCCCTGAGCTGTTTTCGCAGAACACGCCACTGACGCGGATCGAGGCCGTAATCGCGCAGGTCGGAGTGGATCATGAAAGGCCGGTGGACCGGACAGGCGATCACCCGAATCCGGTCCGCGAACTCGCGCGCGAGCGTCACGCCCGGCTGCGTCCGGTGATCTAGCAGCCCCGCGAATCCCGGCAGACGGACGGCGACCACCTTCTCGCCGCGCTCCAGCGAATCGTGGATCGGCGCGAAGTCACNNGTCGCATCGAAGAAGTGAGGTGAAACATCCCAAGGGTTTCCGGAATCGGGGACCGAGAGCAGCTCGTCCGTCACGCCGCGCCGCTCCAGCTCGGCTTTCACCCGCAACAGATTGAGCTGGCGAAACGCCTCGATATGCACCAGCAGCGGCAGGCCTCTGTGATTGTCCACGCCCTTGATCTCGATGCGCCGGCCGCCGGCCACCGAGACGTTCACATCCTGACGCGCCGCCCCCGGCCCGCGTCGAACCTTCCCCGTGGCCCGCGCCACCCGCGCCAACAGGCGGCCCGCCGCCTGTAGTTCCAGCGGCGTCAACAAGTCGGGCTCGGTGACCGTCTCGGTCAGCGGCATCCCCAGCCGGTCCGTGCGGAAGGTGATACGGTGCCCGATGTCGGAAATCTCGCGGCAGGAATCTTCCTCCAGCGAAAGCTGACGGATGCGCAGCTCGCGGTTTACGCCCAGCTCGGGGACCCGGAACGGGATCGCACCGGTCAACCCGACCATGGCCGTCCGTTGAAAGCCCGTAGGGATCGAGCCGTCCAGATACTGCTTGCGCATGACGTGCAGCTCGGCGACCAGGTTCAGGTTGAGCAGCAGCGAAATCTCGATCGCGATCCGTACCGCCTCGTCGTCGATCTCGAACGGCGGAGTGTCGTCCATCTCGTAGGTGCACACCGTGCCACGCTCGAGCTGGTAGACGATCTCCTTCTTCGTCTTGAACTCCATCAGCGCCGTGCCGTCGTACTCGCCCAGCTCGCTCAACGTCGGGCGCATGTGACGCAGCACCTCAGCGTCGTACTCCTCGACGAAGTGGCCGCCCGGACAGCGACANNCTCAACTCACCCAGGTCGGCGTCGGGAAAGTCGAGGGCGGCATCACGACGCGGGTTCAGATCCCCGGGCGGACGGACGCTGCCGACCGCTGGCGGCGATTCGACGACCATGGCCTAGCCCGCCCTCGCCCCGTCGGGGACCGGCCGCTCGGGCACCGCCAGCGCTGGTTCGATCCCGTCCGGGTATCCGATGTCGAACAGCATCCCTTCCGAGGTCTCGCCCATCATCCGCTTGGGCTCCAGGTTCACCACGAACAGCGCCTGCTTGCCCTCGATCTCCGCTGCGTCTCCCCGCTCTTGCTTGAGCCCGGCCAGAATGCGGCGGGTGTGATCGCCGAAGTCGACCGTCAGACGAACCAGCTTGTCCGACTTCGGCACGTCCTCCACTTTCACGATTCGCCCGACCCGCACATCGATCCGCTGCAACACCTCCAGCGGGACCGGCGGCTTGACGGGGGCAGCTTTGAACTCGGCCATTCGGACCATCCCAACCTGTTGTGCGCTCGGACTCATGCCCATGTGACGGCCTGTGTGGCCCTAAGAATAGTGCCGTGCTTAATGTGTAGGCCAGCGCACCGGCGGAGGCGGCGAGCGTGGATCGCGCCGCCGCGACGGTCCACCAGGCGCGAGAAGGGGACAAACTGCGGCGATAGAACCGATATGGACAGAGTCAGAATTCGAGAGAAGCGGCGGGTCTTCGACGACATCTTCAAGATCGACGAGGCGGTGGTCGAGTTGCGGCGCCCGGATGGCGCCTGGACCGACCCGCACCGAGAGCTGTGTTTCGAGCGTGGTGATTCGGTGGCGGCTCTGCTGGTGAAGCGTGAGAGCGGGCAGCTGGTTCTGGTCCGGCAGTTCCGCTATCCCGCCTACGACAAGGGGCCGGGCTGGCTGACCGAGATCGTGGCGGGCGGGTTACGGGCGGAGGAGTCGCCGGAGACCGCGATCATCCGCGAGGTGCGCGAGGAGACGGGCTATGACATAGAAAGCCTCGAGCCCATTGCGACGTTCTACGTCTCGCCGGGCGGCACGTCGGAGCGCGTGCTGCTCTACTACGGCGAGGTCGGTGAGGCGCCGGTAGCGAGCGCGGGCGAGAAGCTGGGCGTCGGCGATGAGGAGATCGAGCGGGTCGAGATGTCGGTCGACGATCTGTGGGAGTCCTTCCGCTCCGGCGCGCTGCAAGACGGGAAGACGATCGTCGCGCTGATGTGGCTCTTATTGCGGCGGCGTGGCCACGGCCGACCGATCGCCGGCGGCGGTGGTCAGCTCGGTTGACTTCTGTGGCGTGGCCACGGATAATCGATCTTCCGGACAGCTTGAGGAGGAGAAGGTCGAATGGCGTACACCTACGAAGAGCTTCACAAGAAGACGGTGGCGCAGCTCAGAAAGATCGCCGAGGATCTCAATAAGGAGGAGCTGCGCGGCTACCTGACGATGCACAAGTTCGAGCTGCTACCGAAGCTCTGCAAAGTGCTGGGCATCGAGGCGCACGCGCATCACGAGGCGCTCGGCATCGACAAGACGGCGATCAAAGCGCAGATCCACGAGTTGAAGCAGCGGCGCGACGCGGCGGCCGAAGCCGGCGATATGGATCAGCTTCGTCACCTCCGCCACAAGATCAAGCGGCTGAAGAGGAAGATTCGCCGGGCCACGGTTTGATCAGTAGACGGTGGACGGTGGACGGTAGGCGGTAGGCGGTAGATGAAACCGTTTACCGCCACGGTGTAAGCGCAGGCGCTAGCGGTCGGTCCAAGAGCCGGCCGCGGCGCGGCGGAAGGCGACCGCGGTCGGCGCGGCCACCCGCCGGTAAAACTCGAGCTTGGCCGT
>JABAOH010002931.1_pt2 | contig 15729 bp, 17 predicted proteins | sample 7062181 | NCBI WGS metagenome assembly JABAOH01 (sample SAMN14538630, study PRJNA623070) | marine sediment metagenome | biome: marine biome [ENVO:00000428]; feature: marine pelagic biome [ENVO:01000023]; material: deep marine sediment [ENVO:00002113]; isolation source: pool of 5 deep marine...
TGGTCTGGCAAAGGCTGCTGGTGCGTCCGCTCGTTCCGCATATCGATCGGATTCCCGAAAAAAAGCGCGCGTATTATGAGAAATTCATGTGCACCTCCATCCACAATCCCAACCGGGTGGACTTGGCCAGGGATGTCCTTTTCGAGTTGATCACAAAAGACTATGCCCGGAAAGCGTTCATGCGGATCGATAATCATGTCTGGGAACCGCTGGAGAGCGCGATCGAACTGCTCAAAGAAAAAATGGAACTTGCGGCTCAATTCGACGGGAACCATGACTTCCGTGTCTTTGAAGACCAGTATTTCAGGATAAAAGCTCTGCGCTGTCTTTATGAGACTCTGCGGAACACAGCCGTGTGGATTTATGCGGTGCACGAATATCTGGATTCTCCCGACCATTCGAAAAAAGCCGACTGCAGGAAACTTCTTGACGAAATGATCGGGAGAGAGATTCAGAACTGCCTCGAGTTTATCCGGCTGTGGAAAGAAGCCCCCGTGGAATGGATGATCATCTCCGGAGCAGGGGAGACGCCGTTCATTCATGGAGAGAACTTCCCTCGACTCTTGAAGAAAAAGATCGCGTTGATGGAGAAACACAGGGATGATGAGCCCTATATCGACCCGGATTACATGTTCCGCATCCCCAATAATCCCTATGAATAGAGGATTGCTTTTTAAAATATGACATTTCTCATAAATGAACCAATCCGATCAATGGAACAATGTTTCATCGCCAATGAAGTGTCATTGCGAGTGCTGCGCGGCAATCTCATAAATAAAATTATAACGATTTCGTATAAGTTGAGAGACATCATTCTTTATTAGCCTGGAAGACATCACCTTGAATAAAATCATGATGTCGGTTACTATGATTGATTAACAATGAATAAATTACTCGACAGCATAGAAAAGAATAAACCGATCTCCGTAGTGGTCCATAACAATCCAGACCCGGATGCCCTTGCTTCCGCAGTGGGCCTCAGGTTCATACTGCGGAAGAAAGGATTCAAGAATATCAAGATTTATTATGATGGATTGGTGGGACGCGCAGAAAATCAAGAAGTATTGAAAATACTGGAGGTTTCCCCGCTTTTAACTTCGAAGATATCTTCGCCCAAAAGGCATCAGTACATTTTGGTCGATTGCCAGCCGTTTACAGGGAACGTCACGCTGCCGAACGGTGTGGAGCCTATCGGGGTTATCGACCACCACAGGAAAAGGAGAAAGACCTTCCAGGTGCCATACTCTGATATCCGTCCTGAGTATGGAGCCTGCTCAACCATAATCTATGAATATTTTTCTTCTCTGGAAATACCGATTCCGACTAACCTCGCCACAGCGCTGTGTTATGCCATCTCCAGCGAAACTCAAAACCTCGGCCGTGAAGGGAGTCAGGCAGATCGGAAGGCTTACATCGAGCTTCTCTCCCGTTTGAGCTTCAGCCAGTTATCCAGGACTCAGTATCCCAAGCTGTCCAAAGATTTCGTTTCCAACCTGTCCCGGGCCTTGCTCAATGCGTTCTATTACAAGAATTTGATCGGTGTCGTGATGGAAGAACTGCCCTATCCCGATTTCGCCGCGCAGATGGCAGATTTTCTTTTGCGGGTAAGGAGCATGACCTGGTCCATCTGTCTCGGCACGTTTAAAGATGTTCTGTTTGTCTCGATTCGCACTTCAAATACGCATGCTGATGCTTCGAGAATCATTAAGAAAATCATTCCCGCACACGGCGCATCAGGGGGACATGATATGATCGCGGGCGGACAGGTCAAGATTGATAAAAGTGACAGGAGCAAGGTCAGGGCCATTAAGAACGAAGTCATCCTCAAAATGATCCGAACACTCCATGCGAACGGTGTCCCCAACATTGTCAAGCTGATCAGCAATGAGCCGTTCCCTCTCTCTTAACATAATTTTCCAGGTCAATTTTTTATTTTGAATTTTTTTAAGGTCACCCCCTCATTCGCTCTTGAATACAGATAACCCTGTGAGTCGATGTGAATACAGTGGCTGGTATCGGGAAGTGTGAGAACCGTCATCAGCTGACCTTCAGGATTGAGCACATAAACATCGCGGCTTGGATTTTTGGAATAGCTTCCCCCCAGGATAAAAATGTTTTCGGAATCGTCCAAAACGATATCTTTGTATATGAGTTTGGAGGGGAGGACGAACGACGCGACTTCCTCCTTTTTGACTCTTTTTATCCCCAGAAGTTCCCTTGACCACAGTTTTTTTCCTGCCGGGTCGAATTTCTCGATTTTATCCTGGTAGTTGAAGACAATGCACAGGGAGCCTTGGGGTCCGAACACAAAGTTCACCATGTCCATCATCAGCGGGAGTTTGTCGTCGGAGTAATGAAGTTCACGATTCAATTTTCCCTCCGAGTCAAAAAGAAAAATTCTTCCCGACTTCATGGGAGAGAGTGAGGCCACAGCAATCTCTCTACCGGGGAGAACACTGAAGTCAGACACCGGGATAGAAATGGGGACACTGCGCAAATAATGCAGATTATTGTCGAAAACCTGGATTTTGGGAATGAACTGATCGCTCACGTAGATGAATCCCTGATTGCTGGCTAAATATCGGGGGGCTAAAAATTCACCCGGGCCCTGTCCTTTTCGTCCTGTTTTTTTCAGCAGCCGGCCTGTCAGGTCGAATTTTTTCAGAGAATAATCCAGAGCATCGGTCACATAAATATTCTGATCATCATCCACCACGATTCCCACCCATTGGAACAGGAGGTCGTCTTCGAGGCTCCCGATCGAGAGAACTTCCTCCAGCTGCAAGTCGCACACTCCTCTTCCTCGAATCAAAAAACAAAAAGGAATAACCATTATCAGGAACAATGAAAAAGGAAAGACTTTTTTTCGTGACATCAAATCAATTTTTTTGAACTGTTCTCAAAAATGAGAACGCTCGTTTTTCCTCCTGGAGCTCTTAAGGGATCCGCATTCTATTTTTCCAGGTATTTCATGCAGAATACATATCCAGCCAGGCAGTAGCCCAAATAATTCGAGAATAAATGAAAATTCGGCATGAGCTTTTCGGCATCATCTACGCAACTTTTAAAGGCCTTTTTGCATGCTCCTTCTTCCTCGTCTGGCTGGGCAAAGCCATTAAAGACCAAAAGGATGGCGAAAAGGATGAACAAGAGTGATGCTTTGCTGGATTGTTTGCGAACACATAAAATCATTTTTTCCTCCATGTTTGCGCGGTGATCTTGAAATCAAAACAGTCCTGTTCACGGAGAGACTCGATCAAATATAGTAACGTTTGCAGAAATCATAACCCGCCAAACAGAATGTGAGCGAGACTCCGGCTGTCGCAGCAGCGCCGATGAGAGCTCCCGGTATATTCCCTGCAGCAAGTCCTCCGATCAGTCCCAGGAATGCGCCGATCCCTGCATCGATCAAACACTTGGTCAGAGCTCTGTCGCACTCGTCAGCAGAGAGTTTGGGGGGAGAGGCAAGGATCACACAGGTGGTCAACGATAAAACGGCCGCAGTGTACTTCATAATTCTTTTTTGTCTGAAATGATTCATTCTGGAACCTCCTTATGGTTGAGGGATGACAGCACAGGAGAAACTTTCTTTGTGTGGGGCTGTGTATCATGTCCTTCTTTAACCTTCTCTGAACATAAAGACGAAATGTCTCCGGCTTATTCTCATTCCATCGGTGATTAAATTTTGCCTGGTTTTCTTTGAGCCGGAACAAACAGAACTTCCGGCGATTGGATTCTCTACCCCTAAAAGAAGAAAGCGCGACTCAAATGAGGTGAACCTCATGCAAAGATTAACGAATTTCCTCGAGAGAGAGAGGGCGGATAAAGATTTTCGGAAGGATTTGAGAGCCAGATCGCGAGTTACCTGGCTCCCTTTTTATGCTTCTGATTCATGCGCAGGCCCAGATAATACGGTTTTTGAGACGCGAAAGCTTTGGCCTGAGCGAGTATGGCTTCCTCGACATACTTTGGGCTGTATCGCCACGTTTCATAGTCAAACGTCACTGACCGTGTGAAATACAAAGGCTTAAGGGCTTCAACGATATCTTTCCTTGTCTTCGGGGAACCGTTCCTGTAGGAAAAGAGGAGCTGGTAGACAACCTGAGTCCACATCAGAATGTCGATGTTGTAGATGTCATGCTCGAACATTTTGATCAGGCTTGAATGAGCATAATCGCTTAAAATTCTCTTGAGAAGCTTAGCTCTGGGGAAATATTCGTTTCTCAATTTATCTTTGAGCTCTCTCATATCGATCCTCAACTCCTGAGGCCAGCCGAGCTCTTTGAGTCCAAAACGGGCCTTCGGCTTGGGCTTTAGGATTCGAGTTTCTATCCAGGACGCCTCTTGAGAAAGGAGCAGGTCAAAAAGTGTCGTGATCACCTGCGTGAACATGGATCCGAGCTTTGGTGCGCTGGCCTTATGAACCTTCGTTCCGAGCCCGACTTCGCATATCTTGAATGGTCCGAAAATGGCATGGAGTGTCATAAACACATCGACGCCGTACTGCTTTGCGGATGAATTCCATTTCTGTTTGAGCCAGTGGTTTATGAGCGCGGACGAAAATGCGAATTCTCCTCCGATTGGCTGACGGAGATCTTCTCCCAACAGACCGTAGAACAAGGGATAGCAGAGATGATTGGTGATTGTTCCGTCGAACTGGTGTCGGGAGTAAAGCGGGAGGGCATAATCATATCCTTTCAAGATTGGTTCTCCCAGGTACTGAATCCATTCAGGAGTAATGGAACGGAGGTCTGCATCAACGACCACCCCTCCCTTTATCGTTCTGATATGCGTCTTGGCAAAATTAAAGAGATTCAGGAAATTATTTCCCTTGCCTTTCACTCCTTTGGGTGTGCTAATGTAGTGTTTGGGTGTTTGAGTCTTTGTGGAGAGGAATGCGCTCTTCGTGTCGTCTTCACTGTTGTTGTCGACGTTCACGATTAAGGTGTTGAGATGGGCGAAATATTTTGTGAGTCCCTGATCAACCTGTTTGGTGACAAATGGAATAGTGTCTGCTTCCATGTATGAAGGGATGCCTACAATAAATTCGATATCCGACTTTGTGTGACTCATGTGAAGTACTCCTCGCAATATATTGACATGTTTGCAGGGAAATTTTTTTGTGAATTTCTTTTCCCCAGGACCATCGGACTCAGTCAGGAGCCAATTCTAGAAAATTTAAGATTGGAATTATAAACAAATTTTGGTGTAAAAGAAAAGAAAAAGATATGAAAGGAGGATTGAAAAATGAAAAAAATATGCTTTTGGATTTTTATCGCATCCTTTTGTCTGTTTTGTCAGCCTAAAATTTTTCCCCACTGCCAGATTCCCTGCGGAATTTACAATGATGAAATGAGATTCGAGATGATGAAGGAACATCTCTTGACGATTGAGAAATCCATGAAACAGATTAATGCACTATACGAACAGCCGGATAATAACGCCAATCAGATCGTGCGCTGGGTCATGAACAAAGAACAGCATGCCGATGAATTCGCACATATTGTGACATTTTATTTCTTATCCCAGAGAATCAAGATCGTAGAAGAGAAAGATCCTGAGCTGTTCAAGGATTATCTTCTCAAAGTCTCTTTGCTCCATGAAATGCTCGTTTATGCCATGAAAGCCAAGCAGACGACTGATATCAACAACGTGGAAAAACTGCGTTCTCTGGTGCAGGAATTTCACGAAGTCTATTTCAGCAAGTGAAAACCAGTGATTTTTCCTAAAATCTTTACTTGAATATATTTTTGTTTTGATTTATAAATTAACTTCACCTATAAGAATTGGCCCTGCTTTATAGAGGGTCGGCTTTGCGTCAAGGATTTTTCCTTTTGTCAAAGTCGCGACCTGAGGCTTGGGACCAAACAGAAAAAATCTTTAAGGAGGTCAAACCTTTGCCAAAAGGAACAGTTAAGTGGTTCAACGAGAAAAAGGGATACGGCTTCATCAAGCAGGATGACGGACAAGATATTTTTGTGCACTTCTCCTCGATCAACATGTCTGGATTCAAGACGCTCACTGAAGGCGATGAAGTGACATTTGAGATCGAAGACGGTAACCGTGGACCGGTTGCGAAGAACGTCGGTCGAGCTCAAGGATCTTCTGGAACTGCAGATGTAGCTGAAGAAGCTCCATTGGCGGAAGAGGCTCCGGAAGCTGAAGAAGCTCCGGAAAAGGAAGAAGCTTCAGAAGCTGAAGAAACAGCAGAAACTGAAGAAGCAGAAAAAGTAGAAGAAGCCGAAGAGACTGAAGAAACCCCGGAAACTGAAGAAGCTGAAAAAGCCGAAGAGACTGAAGAAACTGAGAAAACTCCAGAAGAATAGTTTTTGAGTTTCTATTCCTGAACCGGAAGACTAAGAGAGCCACATTCCCGTCCGCTTGGACCTGATCGAACAGGTCTAAGCAAAAAGATATAAGACTCTATCTGGATCTTCGCACTCTCATCAGCCTGATTCAGATCTTGTCGTGGTCTATCCTCAAAGGAGGAGATTCCCATCGGTCATGGCAATAAAGAAATCTTTGTTCTGGAAAACAAGGGGCCCACAGAAACTTTCAAATCAGAAGAGAAAAGGATGAAATTAAAGATAGCTGTTCTCGCTGCTCTCCTGGTTTTATTCTCTTTGAGATGTTCGAAAAAAACTCAAGAAGGATTTCCTGCATGGGAAGGAACAGTTGAATACAAAAACGGTGTAAAAGTCATCAAAAATCCAGGAGAATCCCTGTACGGCCATCTGATCCTGGACGTGGAAATAGACTTGAGTTTAGGCCGTGAGGGCGATGAAACTTCTCTGTTTTACCGATTAGAAGACATTGGCGTTGACAGCCAAGGGAACATTTATGTTCTCGACATCGGGAATCACAGGATCCAAAAGTATAACAATAACGGGGATTATCTGCAGACGATCGGGAGGAAAGGGCAGGGACCCGGTGAGTTTGACACTCCCTACGGGATGTTCATCAGCCTTGAAGATATGATTTATGTCCATGACGGGATGAGATTGAAGGTTTTTGCATCAGACGGGAAATTCAGGGAGGAGATTGTGCTTGAGAATTTCACGCATGATATTTCAGTGGATTCGAATCGGAATATATGGGGTGTAGGCCGACTTCCTTCCGACGAGGGAAGGACGAGAAGCATCGTCAAACTGAGCCAGAATGGGAAATTGGAAAAGGTCATCGCTGACTTTCCTCCTCCTGAAGTTGCGGTCAGAAGCGAGGGCGGACGAGGGGTTATGTTTTTCATCGGCCACGTATACGTCCCCTCTCTGAGTATTTTATCTCTCGGGGAGAAGAACACGCTTTATGCCCATTCTTCGGACTACGCAATTCATGTGATTGATGAGTGGGGAGAGCTTGAATTGATCATAAGAGTGGATGCCCCGCGCTCTTTGATTTCTCAGAGAGAGAAAGACGAGATTTATAGAAGGAATTCTGAATTTGAGAAGAAATGGCCCAAGGATGTAGTCAGAGACGCCATCCACTTCCCCAATCACCGGCCATTCTTCAGCTCCATTCTGACTGACGATAAGGGGCGGATCTATGTGGAAAGAGTGAAATCGGTCCTGGATGAAAGCACTGGGATTGAATTTGATATCCTGAGCAGAGACGGCCGTTTCCTCTACACAACGAAACTCCCCGTCGCTCCTGAAATCATTAAAAACGGATTCTTTTATGTTGTTCATTCTAATGAAGAAACCGGCGAGACGCTGTTGCAGAGGTTCAAGATCAATAACTGGGCAGAGATAAAAAAGGAGTAGGTGGGATTAGGTTTCAATTCACCAGCTTTTTCCGGTTGAAGAAAGACATGTATAATAATGAACAGCAATCTCGAATACAGTGGTAGCTGAAGACCTCACCCCAAGAAAAAAAAGAAATTCCTTTGATTTGTCAGTCCTGATGTGGTATTAGTGTATCCTTTTGCGTGAAGATGACCTACACATGGTTTTTCCCAATAAGGGAAGGAAATAAAGAGAAAAAAAGGGGGATTCTCTTCATCGCCCTCCTGCTTGTCATTGGTTCTGTCATGGGTTCTCCTTCCTTCTCGAAAGACAGGCAGTTTGACATCAACGACCTGAAAAAAGATGCTCCCAAATTGTTCCTGGATTGCCGCCGCTGCGATCATGAATACATCAAGACAGAAATTCCTTATGTGAACTTTGTCCGCGACAGGAAAGAAGCCGACATCCATCTGCTCGTCACGACCCAGAGAACCGGAGCCGGGGGTTTTGAATACACCATGGCCTTTATCGGGCAGAAAGATTTCCAGGGCATGCAGGACACTCTGAAGTATGTCTCCACGCGGGCAGATTCACGCGACGATGTCCGGAGGGGGATGGTGCGTGTGATGAAACTGGGTCTCGTCCCGTTCCTCAATAAAACACCGATAGCGGATTTCCTCGACGTGTTGTTCGAAGAAAAAGTCCAGCCGACAGCTGTAGAAGACAAGTGGAATTTTTGGGTTTTCCATTTGAGTTTCAGCGGTTCTGTAAACGGCGAAGCACAGAGGAAATATTTCTCTGTGCGGGGAAATGTTTCGGCCAACCGGATTACGCTTGATTCGAAATTAAGGCTGGGCCTTTCAGCGAATTTCAACGAGAGCAATTTTAAATACGAAGATGAAACGATCACGAGTTATTCAGACAGAAAGAGCTTCTACAGTCAGTATGTGTGGAGTCTTGGTGAGCACTGGTCCCTCGGGGCATGGTTAAGCGCTTCTTCGAATACCTACAGCAACATTGATCTGTCTTTAAGCCCCACTCCAGCGATCGAGTACAATGTCTTTCCTTATTCCCAATCCACACGACGACAATTCCGTTTTGTTTACAGGATCGGCTACAGCTACAGACGCTACATCGAAGAAACGATCTATGATAAGACTAAGGAAAATTTATGGGGACAATCCCTGTCCGCCACGTTTGAAATTAAAGAGCCCTGGGGAGATGCGAGTGCCACAATCGTGGGCTCTCATTATTTTCATGATTGGAGCTTGAACCGTTTAGAATTATACGGCCGTTTGTCCCTCCGCCTTGTCAGAGGGCTATCGCTGAGTATGAGCGGCGGGTTTTCGGCGATTCACGACCAGGTTTCTTTGCGCAAAGGAGACCTGTCAATTGACGAAGTTCTGCTGCATCGTTCAGAGTTGGCCACGGATTTCGACTATCGTTTCTCGGTCGGATTCAGCTATACCTTCGGTTCTGTCTACAGCAATGTCGTGAATCCCCGCTTCGGAAGATAACGAGAAGGGGAATGAAATGAGCAGCCAGCAAGTCATTTTCGGTCTTTTAGAGTTTTTCGTATCGATCTTTATCAGTTTTATCCTTATTTTTGTCAGCTACCGGCTCTTTCTCTGGATCACTCCCAGCCTGGATGAGGAGCGCCAGCTCAGGGAAAAGAACACATCGGTCGGACTCCTTCTGGGCAGCACTCTTCTGGGGGAAGCTCTGGTTGTCAAGCAGGCCATTTATCCGGTCATGGCTGTTATCCAGATCTTTGTCCTCGGCCAGGAAAAGAATTTTATGAATTTCTTGAAAATGCTGGGCTTCAGCGTGGGGTATGTATTTATCGCCGGCATCCTGGCGCTGGGCTGCATCCTGTTCAGCTTCTGGCTGTTCAACAAATTGACGCCTCGAATCGATCATTTTCAGGAAATCAAAGAGAACAATATCGCCGTGGCCCTGTTTATGTCCATTTTCATAATCGGGATTTCCCTCTTGATAAGTGCAGGAGTCTCGGGCTTGACCAGAGCATTGATCCCGTTCCCTGAAGTTGGGTCGATCCCGTTCGAATAGTTGTGTCAATGAAGACGCCTCGATTCTCCATGTTCTTCCTCTCTTTCCTCATGCTCAGCTTGATCACACTGCTCTATCTTTTTGACCTGAGCGCACCGCATGGATTCATCAGCTCAGATAGTGTCCGGCTGGAACTAGCTTCTAGCTCCAATCTCGACACGAATTCATTCGAGAAGAAAGAAACTCCAGAAGAGTTCGAACTGACCTATGGATGGAAGGACTTTAAGGGAAAGATGCATTCCATCACCTTTCCTCTCTCAAAGCAGCATCTGACTGAAGCGGTCGAGGAATTCGGTTACGATCCCGAGGAGCTCCGCGTATACCTGGAAGAGAGTCTGGAGAGAATGAATAACGAGATGATCAGCCATCTGGAGAAGTTCACAAGCCAGCTGCTTTTAGCGAGCGGATACTCGCAATACATCTCGATGGATAAAGTCAGTCCCAAAGATTTCAGCCTCAAGCTGTCTGTTCCAGCCCAAATCTCCACAGAAGTCAAGGCCGAGTTCGACAGGATAACGAGTGAGATCAGAAGAGAACAGGAAGCTTACCTGCGCAGGATTGAAAAGGAGCAGGAGAAGAAGAGAAAAAAGTTTTTAGAGGAAAAAGGCTTTCGATTTATGGGGGATAAGATGGGTGTGGATTACAGTCTCGTCGTTCTCAACAACCGCCCCAGAGTCAGGCAGGCTGTCGAGGTCATGAGAAAGGAATTTGGGAAAAAGTCTCTCCGTCAATTTTTGGCGTTGATGCTCGCGTTTATTCAGAAGATCCGATACGGGCTTCCTCCGCTCAGAGAAGAGGATAAGATCATCCTGGAATTCTGGGTGCCTCCGAAAGTGTTGATGGAGAATTTCGGAGACTGCGATTCAAAGGGGGTTACTTTTGCTGCGATGTGGACCCATTTTAAAAAATACCCTTTTATCCTGATCAAGATTCCCAAACATTTATTTGTCGGCGTGGCTATCCCTTCGCTCAGAGGAGAAGGATTCGCGATCAACGGGATAAGATACACTTTGTGTGAAGTCACCGGCCCTGACCTGATTCCTCCAGGGCTGATCACCCAGTACAGCTTTCTTTATCTTCAGGGCGGTGAATACAGGTACGAGTTAATCAATTAAGAATTCTTTCTAATTATTTCTCCCTTTGATCTGGATATACGAAATCTTAACTAGTGGAATTTAATAGGTTAAGCTGAATTTCAAAGGAGAGCTCTTGAGTTATATTTTTATTATAATTTTTTAAACTTAATCTCTCTCAAGTCCGGAAAAGCGTATGCTTTAACTTTTTTCCCTCTTCTTAAAACAATGCCACTTCGGCACCAAAAGGGACGATTTTTTAGCCTTTTGTAATCGAAACTTTCAAATGTCTTGAAAAGTTTCACCTGCCCATCCATAAACTTATAGATTCTGATCTCCGGTTCAATGGGATCTGACTCGATGAAGTACACATCATCAGGATAATAATAATCTATCCGGCCTTGCGCTTTTCCGATTTCTTCGATCTTGAAATTCTCAAGGTCCAATGTGGCAAAGGATGTTCCCATTCTCTGGTCTTCCAGCGTTATCCTTTTTTGCCCGTATAATTCCTTTATGGGAAAATCATCCAGCTTTGTCCTTAAGTAATAATGGAGTCCGAATCGATAGTCCCCAGGATTCGGAATTCTCTGGATAGGCACATACTTTCCTTCTTTTTCTTGATGGATGATAAGCTCATCTTCAAGGTAAGTGAGGAGCATCCCGTTGATGTAAAAGGGCCATTTCTGGCTTTTGCCGATAAGCTCAGCCCTGCCGTCTTCCCATAATTTAAAAATATGTATTTCTTTTTTATAGGGTCCGTTGAGCAGCCAGAAGCGTTGGCCGTCATTTCTATCTGCCCCAAAAATTGTGAGGTTGTAGTAATGCTTCAGTGGTTTATCATCGAGAGATATCTTTATAACATTCCTTGAAGATTCGTCGAGGAGGATAAGTTTTTTATCTGGAATAAATTTTTTATCTTTATAATCCCAAGGATTTCTATTGTATTCCAGAAAAGCGAATGTTTTTTCATGAATCCAGAACGACCAGCGAAAGTATTTCTTCGGGGGCGCTTCGTACAAGACGTCAACTGTGTAATCGGACGTGTTTATCCTGATAATCTTGCCCGAAATACTGTCGTACACATACTCATTTTTTTCATGGAAAGGAGAAGGCCAATAAAATCCATAATCTCCTTCAATTTTGTGGACATTTTGTCCATCGTAGATTTTTATCCCGGAATAACGATGTGATTCGATCAGTTTATGATCATTGGTGAGATAGTAATATGAGTATCCAGTGATTATCGACCGGTGGGCAAAGATAAAAGAAATAATCAAACCTCCAAAGAAGATCGGTGCCAACAGTTTAAAGAAACGCTTGTTGTAGACTTTGGCAGGGCGGACATCCAATTTTTTTATGGATAAGCCGAAAGATATCAAAAGCGGTAGCAAAAGGACAAATGCTGAGAAATAGGCCAATGCTGCGATTTCTGGATTCCATTCTGTAGTAAAGAAATCTCTAAGGTCTATTATATAATAAAAATGAATATCTACTTTGGTCCTGACCGCCAGCCAAAATATAAGAAGGAGTAGATTCAGATAAATGAATAAAGAAAAAACAGACGATACAAACAGGACAAGGAAATTATTCGAGCTGGCAGATAAGGAAAGGGAAATCAGGTAGAAAGAAAAGTAGATCGTGGTGAAGGAGACGAGTGAAAGTGCGGCATGGTTATGTCCTTCTCCGAGATAGATGATTAAGAACACGACATAGAAAAGCGAAACAGAGATGAATCTTGGAAGAATTTTCAGGCCGATGAGCTTGTATCGAGTAAAGGGGAGAGAGAGGAGATACTCCATTCCCCTCTGGCCTCGTTCAACAGAAAAGAGTGAAACTCCCATGAAAAAAGCCCAGAAGAGCAGGCCGAACTGGAAGATAGGAAAAAAGACGCTGAAGTAGGGCTGGGGTTCAGGAGCTATGATTTTCGTGAACACAAGAAAGGCGGGCAGAGCGAATAGGAAGACTATGAAGATAGCGGTCTGTTTTAAAACGTCACTGATTTCCTTTTTGAACATACTGGCCTCCGATAAAAGCCTTAATGATTTCGTTGAGATTTGCATCCTTAAAATCTAATGAATATTTATCTTTGAGATTTTCAGTGAAAGGATAAATGAAGTATTCCTTGAGTTGAGTTAATTCGCGCTTGAAAATGCAGGGGATTTTTTCTGGGATCTCAGATTCTATGACTACTTTTTTCAGTTTTTTCCCCAGGGTTTCACTTTTTTCGTCCATGATGAACTGTCCCTTCTCCATGATCAGCACTCTCTCCGGGATTTTTTCGATCTCGGAAAAAGTATGGTTGACCATGACCAGAGTGGTCTGGTTGCGTTCGAGCAGATCGATGACAGCCTCCAAAAATTGCTCTCGAAGATATGGGTCTATGGCGTGGATGATCTCATCGACGAGGAGGATTTCAGGCTTCTGGGCCAGGATGAGGGAGAGATGGAAGAGGATCCGTTCTCCAGCCGAAAGGTTCTTGATTTTTTGGGTCAAATTGAGGTTCAGTTCTCTGAGCAGAGTGTCATCGAAATCTTTGATGCCGTAGACATCTTTGTGAAAATCGATTCCCTGCTGAAGCGAGAGATTTTCCAGGAGGCTGACTTGGTCCGAGATGAATCCGATTTTGTCTCTGGAGACACTGCCGCTGTAGTGAATATGCCCCTCATCAGGGTAAATAACTTCCGCCAGGCATTTGAGAAGTGTTGTCTTTCCCGAACCGTTCCTCCCGGCGATCACCACGGCTTCGCCTTTTTGAAGCTGGAGATCGACATTGTTCAGGATTGTTTTCTTTCCGATATTGACTCTTAAATTCTCAACTTCAACGATGTTTTCGGTCATTGTCCGCATACCTCTTGATTAGATTTTTTATATCGTCTAAAGACGCGCCCAGAGAAAAAGCTCTTTCCAGGAAGCTTCTGAATTCATCCTCAACCATCATTTTGCGGAGGCTGTCCAACTTGGCCTTTTTGTAGTTCACCCAGTTGCCGCTGCCTCTCTTGCTCGTAATGAATCCCTCTTCTTCCAGAGTGTAGTATGCCTTTGCGACAGTGTTGGGATTCAATTTCAGGATTTTGGCCAATTCTCTGATCGGCGGCAGCTGGTCACCGTCGTTCAGCCGGCCGGAGAGTATTTCCAGTTTAATCATATAGATGAGCTGCCGATAGATCGGCAGAGGTGAACTGAAATCAATGTCAGTGCGGAACATGGAAGCCTCGCTTCATTTAGATTGTACTATTAATATAATACAATTATTCTGTTTGTCAAGAAAAATTTTATATTTTTTTATGATTTATTTTAATATAATCTGAAATGTTCAGAAAAAAATTACATTTTTAAAGGCTGACTGTGCAGATCAAATATCTTGATGGAGACAGGCTGTATTATGCCTTTCTGATCGGCGGGAATGCGGTCATTGAAGACAAGAATTATCTGAATAAGATCAATGTCTTTCCAGTCCCGGATTCTGATACGGGGACGAACATGGCCTCCACTATGCGGTCGATCGCTGAAGGAGCCGTGCACAGCCGTTCTGCTGAGGCCACCATGCAGTCCATCGTGGATTCAGCTCTTTCCGGAGCCCGCGGAAATTCAGGGCTGATTTTTGCCCAGTTTCTGTATGGGATCAGCGAGAAGATCAAAAATGTCAAAAGGGTTTCAACCAGCCAGTTCGGTGAATCAGTCAGAGAAGCTGTGAAGTATGCCTATAAAGCCATTGTTTCTCCAGTCGAAGGAACCATGCTCACCGTGATGAAAGATTGGGCGGACGCCGTGTATCAAAAAAGGAAGGAAAAGAGGGATTTTGCTGACCTCCTCTCGGATTCGCTCCAGGTGGCGAAAAGATCCCTGACAGAGACCCCGAAGAAGCTCGCCGTTTTAGCCAAGGCTGGAGTCGTTGACGCAGGAGCCAAGGGATTCGTCGATTTTCTTGAGGGGATCACGAATTTCATTAAAAAGGGGAAATTGAGGAGTCTTCCCAAGCCAGAAATCTTGCCTATGGACACGAAGGTCCATGTTCACTCGCAAAAGGATGTGATCGAGCATAGATTCTGCACCGAAGCTTTGATCACTGGAAAGAATATAGATCTGGAGAAAGTACGGAAAGAAGTGCGTCCCTACGGAGTCTCTGCAATCGTCGCTGGAAGTCCAGAGAAAATGCGGATCCATATCCACACGAATAATCCAGCGGATTTGTTCTTTTATTTGAAGAATTACGGCTCGATTAACCAGATCAAAGCCGATGACATGCTGAAGCAGTATGTGGCAAGTCATAAACGGAAATCCAGTATCGCTCTGGTTACCGATTCCTCCTGCGACCTTCCCCAGCAAGTTATAGACGATTATCAAATTCATGTAATCCCTTACAATTTATCCTTCGGTGACACCCTGTTTCTTGATAAGATCACCATCACACCTCAACAGTTTTACACTCTCCTCAAAACCGTTAAAGAATTCCCGAAAAGCGCTATACCTCCCTTGAAAACTGTTCAGAGTCTTTTCTCTTTTCTGGCCAGTCATTATGAATCATTGATCGTGGTCAGTATCTCTGATGGGCTGAGCGGGGCTCACAAGCAAACTATAGAAGCATCATCTGTGGTGAAAGATAAAAAGATAAGCCTGATCAACTCGAAGCACCTTTCTGGCACTTTAGGCCTTATCGTGCTTCGGGTTGCGCAGGCCATCCAGGAAGGGAAGACACACGAACAGGTTGTTCAGCTGGCCGAGGAATGGGTCGCAAAAACAAAGCTTTTTGTGGATATAAAAACACTCAAATACATGGTCCGGGGAGGTCGGGTGAGCCCTATGAAAGGTTTGGTGGCGCAGGCATTAAACATTAAGCCGCTTATTTCTCTCGATTCGGAAGGGAA
>JABAOH010002877.1_pt1 | contig 15728 bp, 16 predicted proteins | sample 7062181 | NCBI WGS metagenome assembly JABAOH01 (sample SAMN14538630, study PRJNA623070) | marine sediment metagenome | biome: marine biome [ENVO:00000428]; feature: marine pelagic biome [ENVO:01000023]; material: deep marine sediment [ENVO:00002113]; isolation source: pool of 5 deep marine...
TATCTTCTTCTTTCAAACACCTGACGTTCCAGAAGAAGTTCTGAGTCGAAACGATTACTCTTTCCTGAAAAACATGGTGAAACTGTCTTTTGTGAAGAAAGAAGCTCTCACAGACGAAGATCTAAGACTCTGCGCAAAAGCTTGGTCACAGCCAGGAGCCCTGACAGCAATGATGAGCTACTATCGAGCGAACTTGAATCCCTCCATATTATTCTCAGAAAGAGAACAATATGCTTTCCCAAAGATTACTTCACCAACATTCTTGATCTGGGGCGAACAAGACGTTGCCCTTTCAAAGAGTCTAGTAGAAAACACAGAGGAATTTATCAATGCGCCATATTCGGCGAAATTCATCGCCGACTGCGGTCACTGGATTCAACTAGAACAACCAAAACTCGTGAATGAACTCGTGAACAAGTTCCTCAGGAATTGACTCAGACCTTGGCGCACGCTAGATGTAATAGAAGCTAGATAAATCTAAAAGAACATAGGAACAGATTCTTGGAATCTATCTTAAGTATACTTATCCTAGCAATGTAGGGGAAAAAGAGGATAGTTCAGGAACCAACGGCTCATTCACCTAAGTCCCTGCCCCATCCGAAGTCTAATCAAACCAACTTTTGCTTCTGTCCACTTATAAAATCGCCGACGAAAAGACGCTTTTCCACCGTGGAGAGAGATAAGTTAAAGTGAGAGATCATGACCTACATCGCGCGCGCTAAATACGTTCGAGTCTGAATATGACAGGTCTCAACCCGTCGGTGCAGCAGTGTACAGTGGGCGCTCCTTTCTCCTTTGTTCCCTGTTCCCAGTTTACACCGTACCTTAATGCGGTTACTACCTTGTACATGTCGTTCCAAGCCCAATGACAAAATCCTTCCGGCATCCCACCATCTTCACCAACGACAAACTCCTGATCTATCTCAAATACAGGACAAGCCTTCACATTCTTTCCCAAAGGAGGGATGTCACCAAATAATTCTTTCGAATTCAACTTCTTCAAAACCGTTATCTTCACTTTGCTTCTCCCTACCATAGAATCACCGATCTTCCTTTCTTTCGTTTCTTTATAATTCTTATCATACAAGAGGCGTGCCCACGAGATTTCGAGGAAATAGAGAATCTTGGGGGCAGCCGATCAACAACTATTCTGCGCAAGGATGACCTTTAGACTCCGGATGACACTCAGCTATCTTTTCGGGTGAACACTTCTTAGGATCTTTAACCTTTCTCTCAGGATGTGCACAACATGATTTCTTGTCACACACGATCGTGACCTCTTATGCAGGAAAATCCGAATCTGACCATATAAATCATTTGGGTCCTTATTGCCGTCTACTCAAGCAGCTTTTCACAATAGAGAAGCCTAGGCTGAACGTGAAGATTAGCTTCAGAGCTTCTTTCTAGGGCATTCGCATGCAAAACCTGAACCAGATTGAAGAATCGGATATCATTCATAGTAGCTGAAAGTTCTTTAGAGAAATCATATATCAAAGTACTAATTGGAACGTATAAGATTAGCAATTAAGACCTGATGTAATCAATCGTCATCCCAGATGTCAGTCAACACGCGCGCGCAAAAATGACGATCTATCATCAAGATGACATCAGATTCATCTCAATTTACCCAGACAATTTGAGGAACCTCGACTGGATCTTCAGAAGAAAACTCAAAAGTGTCACAGGCTTTGAACTTCCTAGCTAACTGGCAACTCACGCGCTGCAATTTTCTTCACAGATTTGCGCGAACTACCAAGTATGGAAATCTTCACAGTCACTAAGGGTTAAATAAGTAATCTCTAACACTTACTCGAAGGTTTTTTCGGTGAAGCCAATTGTCGCAATTGTTGATAATCATTCTTTCACTAGAGCTATTGACATCATCGGTGGCATAGAGGATCTAAATACTCATGAAAAAAAGTTGGTCATCAAAGTTGGCATTTATAACACTGATACAGGAATCTGCAGCACAGTAGATACGCTTAATTCAATCATTAATTCCTTTGACAACGCACTAGAGATTCTAGTAGTGGAATCAGATAACTACGCGGGACCGGGATTGAACCGATTGGAACTATGGAAAGACTGCTACAATAGCAAGGTCGCTCCATTCAATCTATCGGATGACAAGGATACAAGAACAGTTGAGGTTGCTGGAGAAAGTGTGTCATTGTCCCATATACTCTTTGAGTCAAATACTTTCATTAGCACTCATGTTCCCAGAAGATATGAGGATGCGGGAAATGAGGATCTTATGAACATGGGTTCCATAATCAAGAACTTGCTAGGTTTGATCCCAGACAAGAAAAAGTTCAGATTTCACGAACGGCTGCCTTCTGCCCTGCTAGATATGTATGAGGCAATCGGAGGGATAGATATCGCAGTATTGGATGGAACTAAGGTTTTTCTAGGACGTAAAAAGAAAAAAATGACCGTCTCTCCAAAACTACTCTTGGTAGGTAGAGATGCATTTGCAGTTGAAGCTGTTGGAGCCCGCCTAGTTGGCTTTGATCCAACAGAGATGCCTGTGCTACAAGAAGCTAGGAATCGCGGACTGGGTGAAATCGACGTTGACAAAATAAACATCATTGGGAACCTCGAAACCGCAAGAAACATGATAATAGAGGAGTTTAGCAAATTATCTCCTAACGCGCACGTGTAAGGGGGTATGATAGGGATATGGTCTGTTGTAGATTTCCTATGTAGCGCGCGTCGGACATGAAAAGAAGTATGAGAACTAGAACTGAGACTGGAATAGGTGTTTCTTGATCTCGGATAGAGGATCTGAGGATTCTCATATTTTCATAGCTTCTTCCCTATACAACATTCAGCCACCTCCGCAGCGCACGCACGCGTCGTATGGGGAATATTCATAAATGTTACAGTGTTAACTTATGTAGTGGATTATTCCAACGATCGATGAAATAGTGCGGCGCTGGTCTAGACAGAAGGTTTGTGAATGACAGCTAGACATAAGATTATTACGAGAAAACTTATTCTCGGGATCATCATAGTAGCAGCTATAGCAAGTCCTGGAATAACCTCGGCCGAAATCATATTTCAGCCTCAAGAAAATATTGATTCAAGAATTAATGAATTAATGTCCCAAGGCGACATTCCTTCTCTTGCGGCGGGAATTGTTATTAACGATACTTTAGTATGGTCCAAGGGTTATGGTGATCAACCTGACCTAGATACTGTTTACATGATTGCCTCTATAACTAAAATATTCACAGCAACAGCTATAATGCAACTCTATGATAATGGTACGCTTGATCTGGATACGGACATCAATAATTACATCCCTTTTGGCGTTCGGAATCCTAACTATCCAAGCGATCCAATAACCATCCGAATGCTGTTAACTCATACATCAGGAATAAACCATGGTGTTTCTGACGAAATACTCTGGGATTGGGATGTAGACATGATCAATTGGCAAAACATCAAAATGGGGTGGAATTTTACTCCATGGGATCCTCGTCCTACACTCGGAGAATTCCTAAACGGATCGCTAAATCCTTCTGGAGCATACTATGCACCAGAAAATTGGCAATCAAGACCTGGTACCCGTTGGGGATATTCAAACACAGGATTTCTTCTACTTTCATACCTAGTTGAACAACTTACAAACCAATCATATGCAGGATATTTACAAAAAAATGTTTTTGACCCATTGGATATGACCAGCACAGGATTCAATTACACCGATTTCACAGGTAGAAACGCTATTCCTTATGAACTAAGAAACAACACAAATGATGCATATCCTATATACAATCAACATAACTTAGGAGCGGGAGCATTAAGGAGTACAGTACCAGATCTAGCAAATTTTCTAATCGCTCATATGAATCAAGGTAGCTATAACAGTACACCAATTCTTCTACCTCAAACGGTTGATTTGATGCAGACAAGGCATCTATACACGTGGGGTACAGAACTCTGTGGTTTCCAACGTTATGGACAAGGTTTAGGCTGGCCCCTTTTCAGAGGCAATATTATTGGACATAGTGGAGCAATCCATGGTTTTCTTGCGCAAATAGCGTTTAAAACAGTGAATAATGGAAAATATGGGATAGTGTTTATGGTAAATCGAGGTGTTACTTTAGTAGAAGATGACTATTTGGCGAATACATTCTTCCCATCCATGATTGATCTACTTCTTGATGAAGCTGCTAGGCTTTTTTCATTATACAAGCAACTAGCCATACTGAGTTCCCCATTTGCTGCAGTCCCCTTCACCATTAACGAACAGCCACAATCAACGCCATACCAAGAATCCCTAATTCAAGATTCATACGTCATCGAAATGCCTGAGACTCATGGCGAATACAACTGGGCACACTGGCTTGAAGACGGCGATACCAATAGAACAAAGGTAGTCATCGTGAACACTAGTATTACGTTGACAGGCGTGTTCTGCCATTTCTGTGACTTGGACAAGAATGGATGTGTTAACATGAAGGATATAGCAGTCGCCGCTTCAGCGTTCGGTTCCGATCCAAACCACCCGAGATGGAACCCTAACGCAGACATAAACAGAGATAACAAAGTAGACTTAATGGATATAGGAAACACAGCCAGAAACTTCGGAAAAACCTAGTCGTCCCGTATTCGAACTCCCTCAAACCCAAACCCCAGAGAGTTAGCGCGTGAGGGCGACTAAGAACAAATAGAAATAATATTTAACAAATCTAATCTTATAATGCCTAATGATAGTTTCTTTGAACTTTATTCTCATAAAAGTTATATACTCCTTATTGGTCGCGCGCGCTGAAGGAGAGCAATGCGACGACCAATAAAGCTTTTAGCTTCCGCATTCCTAATCGCCTTAGGATATGATGGTGAAGAGCTACAAATGGGAAGAATATTGGCGCAGCCTCCTCTTTTGTTTGACTTAGACTAGGTGTTCTGCACAAATAGTTACATTTTATACAAAATAGTTACCTTGCCGTTCTATGTTATGGCTATAACTCTACTCAAATATGGTGTCGGTGTTGACAGAGAAAGGGTTCTGGAGGCAAGAAAGAAAGCTGAGGAAATAGTGAAGGTGAGTCCCTTTGAAATGATAATGGGTGAGAGAGGGATGGGGGAAGGATATGACGGGGTGACCATCTCGCTTCACAAGGATTATGGATCCTATCTAGAGTTCAAAACATGGTTGAGGCACTGGCTTCCCGTGGCAGCAGTGAAAATCGGAAGTTTCCTTTTAGACCTAAGCGACCCTCTTCATTATCGACCTTTGACATTCTCAACACTAGCCGAACATTTGCTTTCACTCTAGGAAGAGGAGTCCAGTCTGTCCAGTCTGATGGGTCCACCTTCAAAAGTCTCTTCCACAAGTCATAAAGCTGAAACTGAGTACACTGAGCCTAGAGCAGGAGTAGTAGCCGAATGAAAGGTGTCGTTGTTGACGTTGATGACACGTTGATAGATACTGGGCTAAGAATTCAGAAGGTCTGGGGTCTCTTGCTGAATCGTGAAATCCCACTAGAAGTTGTAGAAGCGCAAAGCTTAGAGCAGATCTTCATGAAGTTTGCTTCTCGAGAACAGAAATCCAGAGTGAAAGAATATCAGAAACGTTTCTGGGACATTCTACTGTGTTTGGAAGAAGCCGGAGCTAAATCACTCGAACTGCATAGACCGATTCCTTTTGCAGCCGATGTGCTCCAGGCTTGGAGTAAGAAAATCCGGATAATCTATCTTACAGGAAGAACTGAAAACATGAGATCTCTGACTCTAGATGAATTGAAAAGATTCGGATTCCCAACAGAAAACACCGAACTGGTGATGTTCAGTCCCACAGACTATGCCCGACCAAAAGGAGAGGACACTTCTGGACCAACCCAAATTGACACGAAAACCAAGCTCTTCTCAGAAATATGTGCCACTTTCAGCATTGTCCGGGTGATCGACGACTACCCAGGCTACTTTCCAATATTCAAGGAATTTAACATTCCGGACAGAATCGGCTATCTACGCCCAAAAAAACACAAACCACAGCAATACTTTGAACAAGGTGCTACAAGAGTGATAGAAAGCTGGAAAGAGCTGCAGGACGATGCGCCGATGTCAGAATAAGTGCACCTGCTATACGCGCTGCTTCGAGAAGAAAATGGGAGAAGACTGATCAAACCTAAAAGGTTTTGACAATATGACCTAGCTATCGGGGCAATCCTTACAGGTCAGAAAGAAGTACAGAACATTCAGAGGAAAAATGATGATCGTTCAAGAGATCAGAGAGGAGCTGAGGCAGCATGCTGATCTTGGTGAGGAGAAGAAAAGGACACGTTGGGAGAAGACGTACTGTGAGAGTCCGAGGCTCTATGGAATTCCGACGCCTGCTGTCAGGAAGCTATCATCGAGGTTCTTTCAGAAGGCCAAGAATAGACCCAAGCATGAAATCCTGCAATTGTGCAGTGATCTGTTGGAATCTGGCTATTCAGAGGAGCGAACCATAGCATTTGACTGGGCTTTCCGTCTTAGAAAAATTTATGATGAGTCCGATTTCCAACTCTTAGAATCATGGTTGAAAAGACACGTGCATAGCTGGGGAGCGTGTGACGACCTCTGTACACATGCATTTGGGGCTTTCGTTTTTCAGTTTCCCAGTTTCATTGAGAAGACAATAGAATGGACGAGATCTACAAATCGTTGGATGAGGAGAGCCGGTGCAGTTGTTCTGATTTATTCAATAAGAAGGAAGAAGAATCTCGGAGCCGTCTTTGAAATTGCAGATATCCTCTTGACTGATGAAGACATAATGGTGCAGAAAGGCTACGGTTGGATGTTGAAGGAGACAAGTAACAAGTATCCAGAGGAGGTTTTCGATTACGTTATGAAGAACAAGGAGGAGATGCCTAGAACAGCACTGAGGTATGCTATTGAGAAACTATCTCCTAGACTCAAGAGAGAAGCAATGAAGAAGCCGTGAGCATCGTTTAGCGATCCAAAAAGCGCGCGCAGCGTCTTTCTTTTCGGCTTATAACAAGCCAGAGTGGAGATATCTCTTGAAGACCCTCTCTTTTCTGTGTATGGAATCATGGTGGACAGTGTTCAACACGTTACGGTTGTCTGAGCTATTCAGATCCCCATTTCAGCTTCTTGGCTACTAATAGCGTACTCACGGATAGCCACGAAAGCAGTGAGATGAGCGACAGAATCGGGTTGCATGCAGTTGGAGTATAGGTTACCCATCGTGCCATTTCCATCAAAGAGACTGTTGGCATGACCAGACTGGTTTCCCTCAAGAGGGCAGGTAAGAAGGCCAAAGGATAGTACACGGGGGGCAGAAAAATCGTGAGAGTGTACAGTGGGTTGGTGATTGCTGATATGTTTGTAGGGTTCTTCAACCGTAGAATGATAGACAGAGACAGGAATGATCCAAGGATCATGGACACAACAGCGACGAACATCAACGGCAGCAAAAGTGAAAGCTTCATACCTATTGTTGCTGCTACTGCTATTGACATGACTAGATTGACGAGGAAATATGGTGTCAGCCCCACGATCTGGCCCAGGAAGTATATTGGGAGAGTGATAGAAGAGGCTACATTGGAATCATAGATGAGATCCACTCTTTCCCAGCCTATGGACTGTGCAACCGTGTTCAGTCCAAGTGCCCATGAGCCAGCGACAATATACACCAATACCAGATTCTCTAGAGCACGTGTGCTTCCCCAAGCATACATAGTCAGTGCCCACGCTGAAACACCAATGATTGATTGGGCCATCCAGAGAGGCTGCCTCTGAATTCCTTTGATGCGAATTGCTGCAACTCCCAAGATCTGCCTTATCGTTCTAATCATACGGCTCATCTCCCTTGATCAAGTGCAGATACACATCTTCAAGTCCAACCTTATTCACTGAGGCTATGCCGGTCAGATCGAGGAACTCAGACAGAAATTCCTTGATTTCATCTTGATCCTTCGCATATACTACAAGCCTGTCGCCTATGTCAATAGACTTCTTCAAGCACCGATCTCCTAACGCTTCTTTCTTGATTGTAATTCTGTATCTGCTGGGCAGACTGTCAATCAGTTTCTGAGGGTTATCACTCACAAGGTTCTGTCCTTCTTTGACAAATATAGCAGTATCTGCAAGTGTCTCAGCTTCCTTCATGTCGTGAGTAGTAAGCAACACTGTCGCTCCGTCTTTCAAGGCATCCCTAACGATCTTCCATGTAGCATAACGCGCTTCAACATCAAGCCCGGTTGTTGGTTCATCAAGGAAAATCAGGTCAGCGTTTGTAGACAATNNCAGCGGGGGTCAAATTCCTGTTCACTTCGTATCCTTGCGGCAAGTAGGCTATTCTCTTCCTGATCTTCTTGAAATCCGTCAGAATATCCATACCCAGGACCTCTGCGCTGCCTCTTGAAGGTTTCAGTAGTGTGGACAGGATTCTAACCGTGGTTGTTTTTCCTGAACCGTTTGGGCCTACCATAACGGTAAGCTTGCCCCTTTCAAGAGCCAATGACATGTTCTTCAACCCCCAAGTTTCACCGAATCTCCTGCCTAAGCCATCTGCTACTGCTATCAGCTCAGCCATATCAATCCATTTCCACTGTACTGGCATCCCAATACTATAACGTAACTCACTTGATGCAATCACAATAGGTGACCATTGCCTGCACGTATATTGAAGCCAACATTGCATAGACAGATCCCTAAAATCTTCACAATAGGCGCGCTCGAGTATAGGACAGATTTGACAAGTTTATCAAAAAGCTATTATTTGAGCTATTACCCTAATTTTCCTGGAAAAGAGGGGGGAGGAGTGAGATGTCAAGATTTGTGTTGCCCATAGCTTCTCTAACAGCTTTCACGTTACTATTGTCTCTGTCTTATTTGGTTGTAAGCGAGAGCGGTCCTGTTAGGCTTTACGTGGATCCTGAAAGCATAATTGATTACTCGTATGAGCCCGGAACAGTCTTCGCAATTGCTGTGTCTTTGACCAATGTTTCGGATCTACATGCCTGTGAGTTTAATATGACTTATGATAATAATGTCCTTGGATGTTTTGGTGTGTTAATAGGCCCAGCAACCAACGTGCCTATCGATCCTCAGTTTGGTTCAGACGACAACAGAGGGGATATATGGTTCAACGTTTCCTATCAAATACCCATTACAACCAATTCCCCAGTGACACTCTCAACTATATATTTCGTGGTCAAGACACGAGGGGAAACTCAATTCGACTTCTATTACAGCCATCTTCTTGATTCATTAGAAAATGGAATTGCACATGAAACTTCAAATGGCTACTTCAGAAACTTCAATCCTTATGATATAAATCGAGATAAAAAAGTGGATATGAAAGACATCGGAATTGCAGCGCAAGCATTTGGATCATATCCTGGGCATCCCCGTTGGAACCCAGATGCAGATGTCGATGACGATGACGACGTGGACCTGTTTGACATATCGTTAATCGCCACACACTTTGGTGAAACCTAGGAATTCTAGGTTCATTGAAGAAAGACAAACGTGGGCAGTATAGTTCCTGCCGGAACGCACGTGCGTTAAGACCAAACCGCGCACTCACCTTTTCCTTTCTTTCGACCAACATTTCATCCTCAACCTGCTATCAGGTCTGCAAACAGGTTTAATCAACTATCAAGCGTGTGCGGAGTGGGATTTGATCCAAGCCAAAGAGTACGCAGTTGGGAAGGGATTACCGTAGGGATGCAGTTATATAGACAAGAAGCGTATGGGGAAAATTATGAAGAGGCGGAGTAAAGCTGAGTTGCGGCTAGTGTCGGAACTCATCAAGAATTGCCGACGAAGCGATAGGGAATTGGCTAGGATTATCGGAGTTTCTCAGCCCACTGTAACCAGGAGTAGGCTTAGCGTCGAAAGGGAAGGTTTGGTTGACTACACTGCAGTACCTAATTTTGGCAAACTAGGTTTTGAAATTATGGTATTCAGCTTCTACTCCTGGCGACCTGAAGCTAATGAAAAACTTGTTAAGAACAGCGATACCATAATGAGGAAGTTGTCGGAGTTCCTTAAAGACCATAAAAACATCATCTTCACCTCAAATGGTCAGGGTCTTGGGATGGAAAGAATGATGATCTCAGTTCATAAATCATATGGCAGCTATGTGAAGTTGATGAGAGACGTCAGACAAGAGTGGGGAGAATACTTGTCCAGTACTAACTCATTCATAATAAGCTTCAAAGGGGATATCGTGGGCAGAGAATTAAGCTTCAGACATTTCGCAGACTTTCTTTTGACGGAGCATTAAGAGCATACGCTTAACAAACCTTCAACCGGACGCAGTTCGTCGGAAGCAGAAAGAGCGATATTTGCCACCTCATGCATAAGCTTACGCGCATATAATCAGATCAGGAAATGAGATCTGATTCTCAAGCTCACAAGATGCAAGAAATCATGGATATAGCCACGCAGAGTTTCGCGCGGGATAACTGAAGGCGAAGAAGATATGAATGAAATAGTCTATGTATCGGCAACGGAGTTGGCGCGAGCCATTCGTGCCAAAGAAGTTTCCTCCGAAGAGGTAGTGGATGTATACCTAGAACGTATTGAAAAGGTGAATCCCAAAATAAACGCGCTAGTTCAACTTGAACAGATATGGCTTGTGCTCAAGCTCGCAAAGCCGACGCCGATCTGGCACGGGGACACATCAAAGGACCCCTTCATGGTGTTCCCATAACGATAAAGGATAACATAGAGACTGCAGGCATGATCTGCACAGGAGGCACTAAAGGCGCGCGCTTCTTTCGTGCCAACGCAGGATGCAACTATCGTGACAAGTCTGCGGACCGCAGGGGCGCTCATCTTAGGTAAGACTATCATGCCAGAGCTAGGTCTCGCCTTTGAGACGGATAATCTGGTCTATGGGCGTACAAGAAATCCTTGCGACCTGTCTCGTACCCCTGGTGGCAGCAGTGGTAGTGAAGCGACCATCATCGTAGCAGGAGGGTCACCCTTGGGTCTGGGCAACGACATGGGGGGAAGCATCCGTCTGCCATCCCATTTCTGCGGCATCGCCGGCATCAAGCCGACTACAGGGCGAGTACCCAGAACAGGTCACATTCCATATCCTTCTGGTTGGCTGGATCACTATGGCAAACGGGGCCAATGGCCAGGTTCGTAGAAGATTTAGTCTTGACGCTCCCGATTATCACTGGAGCAGACTGGCACGATCCTACTGTTGTCCCAATGCCTCTCCGTGACCCCAAGAAAGTGGATTTCAAAAGCCTACGAGTACCCTTTCACACGGATAACGGTATTATGTCACCTACATCGAGACCGTTAGGGTCGTGCAGAAAACCGTAAACGTACTCTCCGATACAGGTATGACCGTGGTGGAAGATCGCCCGGAAGGTATCGAACAGACATTCGGCATCTTCAACAGCCTCTTGTCAGCAGACGGTGGCACAGCGGTAGAAACACTCCTCCGGATGGTTGGAACAATTGAGATGCATCCGTGGACGAAAGCCCTTCTGGGATTCTGTCGTGGAGTCACCATGACGACTGCTGAGTTCGGAGGTCTGATGCTACAATGGGAGAGGTTCTGTAGTTCCATGCTTTCTTTTATGGAGAAGCATGATGAGATCATCTGTCCCGTTTGCGCATTTCCTGCTCTACATCATGAGGTCTCACTCGATCTCAAAAAGATCCCCGCCTTTAGCTATACAATGACGTATAATCTGACTGGATGGCTAGGCGTAGTCGTCCGCGCCGGCACTTCGCCTGAAGGTTTGCCGATCGGTGTACAGGTAATGGCTCATCCTTGGCGTGAGGACGTGGTTTTGACGGTGGCTCAGCATATCGAAACCGTTTCGAGAGGATGGCAATGTCCATCGATTTGAGTCGCCACAAGCACGCGCTACAATGGAACTTGAATTACCCTTTCTCTCTCACTGAAATTTAGAAATACAGCAGCTTAATCCTGCAAAGTTTGTTCGTACAAGTCCTCATATTCAGGCACAATCTTGCTTGGGGTATACTTTCGAAGGACTTTCTGTCTAGCTTCCCTGCCCATTTTCTCCTGAAGTTCCGGGTCCTGCAAGATACTGAGAGAGTACTGTGCAAGGGCACTGACATCCCCCACTCTCATCAGATAGCCATCAACACCATGAGAGATCAACTCTCTAAGTCCCCCAACATTACTTGCGACAACTGGCACTTCGCAACTCATGGCTTCCAACGCGGCAAGTCCAAAGCTTTCATCTTCTGAAGGTAGAAGAAACAGATCACACTCTCCAAGAATCTCGTTAACGTTTCTTGTATTTCCCAAGAATTCAACATTCTCTGATATCCCAAGATCGCTTACCATTCTTGCAGCTTCCGGTAGTTCAGGTCCATCCCCAATAAGAAGCAACCTGCAATCAATCTCTTTCACGATCTCTCCAAACGCCCTGATAATATCAGGTATTCGCTTGATTGACCTGAAGTTAGATGAGTGGCATATGACTTTTTGGTGAGGGGTCTTTCTGAGTTTTCTAAACAATTGAGGATCAACAAAATTCGGTATAACCCTAATCTCCCTTGAAACGTCAAACTCAGCATTTGTGCGTTCCTTCAAGTATCTTGAAACCGCTGTCAATGCATCGCTTTGTTGCATGCTAAACTGTGTCACCTCCTTGTAGGAAGGATGACGCCCTACTAGGTAGGAATCTGTACCATGAAGTGTCGTTACAACCTTCATCGAGTTATTGCAGATTTTCTTGGCCAGATAAGCTGATATAGCATTCGGAACGGCATAATGGGCATGAAGTATATCTAGACTATGAGACCTCGAGATTTCTACCATTTTTGAGACTAGGGCTAGAGAATAGCAGCATGCAGTTCGGTCAAAGAGAGGATACGCGAGAAGTTCCACCTTATGGAATGAGACATCTGCTTCTTTCAATCGAACAGGCACATCATAACTCACCAGATGCAACTCATGTTTCTTCGCCAGCAGGTGCGCTAGTTCCGTAGCGATGATTCCGCTTCCACCGAAAGTAGGAAAGCATGCAATGCCTATTTTCATCTGATGAACGCCACCGGATCATCTATCTTTAGCGGGGTCTTGCAGAAAAATGGTTCCGCTTGCTTGACGCCTATTTGTGACCCATAAAATTCATCTCTCAATCTGATCTCTCTCATGAGACCCTGAGGGCCACACATCAGCTTCATCTGGGATTTGTAGGCTTCTATGGCGTCTAGCTTCTTATCGTAAATCTTTGTGACATCGACTACAAAAGACGGGGCAAATGGCTTATGTAGCATGTAATAGGCAACCATCTTGACCTCGTGAGCTTTGTGGTCTGTTTGGACCTTTTTCAGGTTGGCCAAAAAGAATGCCTTGTCAGTAAGGTGCCTGCTAGCAGCATGGTCAGGATGCTGTTCATCTCCATAAGGCGCTATCAGAATCGAAGGCCTATATTGCCTAATCAAATCCGCCAATTTTGTCACTTTTTCAAAACTGGAATCTAATTTGCAGTCTCCGAAATCCATATTTTCACGAATCTGCACCCCTAGGATCTCAGCTGCCTTGACGGCTTCCTGCGTTCTTGTCTCTGCTGTTCCTTCTGTCCCCAGCTCACCTCTAGTCAGATCTACTATTCCCGTGAGACGTCCTTCCCTAGCCATCTTGACGATGAGACCGCCACAACAGAGTTCTACATCGTCTGGGTGGGGACTGATGGCAAGTATTTCTAGCAATAAATCACCGCATGCTCACCGTAATCGGTTTCTGAGAATTTCTTTTCGATAACTGTCAGAAAACCCTTTCCAAATTTCATGAGATACTCAAGGACGTTTATCTTTCTCTCCTGAAGATCTCCATAAGGGAAGAGATTGTTGTGCGCCTTGGCAACCTGCTGCCTCATAACCGAATCCTGATTCTTCAGTTTTGCTGCAATCTTGTCTTCTAAAGCGTCTATTGTTTTGAAGATTCTCCCTCTTGCGAGGAAGCAAGATCGAATCAGAGTCTCATCAATCGATTCAGCTTGCCGAGTCACTTCACCCACACCTCTGGAAACCTCGTTTCTGAAGGAATCGAAAATGTCATCGATGTTCTCTTTAACCAACTTCTTCATCACCTTTTCCGGTTCTCGCAGTTCAGGGATTCCTATTTCGTATTTTGAGATGATCTTTGATACTTTTTTCTCAACTATTGTGGCCCCGAATCTTGGGAAAATGACTGGCATTTCTAGTCCAAAGAAATCATATATTCCTCTGAGTTGTGCTTGGTATGCTATCTCGTTTGGTCCGGCGACGTAGGCAAATGTTGGAAAAAGGAAATCCTGAATAATGGGTCGGGTAACAGCGTTCGCACTGAATTTCGACGGATCAGCATATAACAGACGAATGAGTTCTGTTTCAGAATAAGTCTTGTCTGTAATTTGGAATTTTCCGTTGTATTTGACTGGCAGTCGCTTTCCTTCTTTGTTGAGGACAAAAAAATTGCACAAATCAGATTTCTTGTGGATTTTAGGCGAGTATCCAAGCCTTTCAAGCCTGAAGCCTTCTTCGTTGAGGATTCGTGTACATTCCGTGGGGTCTCTAATCAACTTTTCAAAGACGGGAGTCAATAGATCCCTTAAGGGTTGAGGTTCTACTAAGATGAGTCCTAGTTCTCCGAAAAGGTAAAGCATGAATCTAGAGAAAAAGTCGCTGATGGTGGATGATCTTTGAATGATTTCATCAATCTCTCTCAGCAAAGGTGCCTTGAACTCAGAATCAGGGGACACATCCTCAATAATTTCCAGCATTTTCTTCAATTCAGACTTGTCCAGAGTCATATGCGAAAAGGCTACACGCCTCGACCTGTAATTGTAGCGAATCTCAAGCGGCTCATTCTGCCTGAATATACCGACGTGATCGATTTCTGAAAGATCATGATCCTCAGATGCGTTCCAGAAAATAGGCACAAAAGAGTGTTTCCGGTTAGACATCTTCTCACATAAGACAATAGCAGAAATCGCCTTGTAAACAGTGTAGAGTGGACCTGAGAATACGCCAGGTTGCTGACCGGTCATCACGGCATAAGTTTCACGTTGCGAAAGGGAGTCTATGTTCTGAATCACCTGTTGAGGAGCGTCCCGTTTCTGGTTATAACTGAGCAGCTTGTTTACAAGTTTCTGGCGATCTACATCGAATTCTCGGATACTTGGCGCTCTAAAGTGTTTGGAGAAAACCTGCTCTAGACTATTAGCAGAATCGAGATAATCAATTGTCACATTCTCTGAAATCACGAACTGATGAGGCAATACGTTGGTGTCCAATGCAGTCACTCCACTTTTCTTGAAGAGGGTCACTAGGATAATCCTAACGTGCAATCTTAATCTTTGCTTCGCTTTGCTTATCAGGAGCACTGGCAAGTATAGAGCATTTCGTTAGCCTTGCCTTCAATGAAGAGAGTGAACATTTCTTTTCGAGCAAATGCTTTATCCAAGAGACACAACATATCAACAGACAATCTGAGCTGTTACCCATGAAAGAGAAAGTAGAATTGATCATATCGTTTGCTGAGCTTGCCTTTCAACGATTCGACCATGCAATAAAAGATATCTCTGAGAAGGAGATCGAGTGGCAACCTGTGGAAGTGGGCAACTCAATAAGATGGATACTTACACATCTCTCTCAGCAATGGAACGTGGGAATCCCTAGAATCATCAAAGGGGATCCAGAATATAAACCCAAAACCTGGCCTGAAGACTACGTTGGCAATAGTTCTTACTCGTCTGAGAGAATATTAAACGATATAG